>Ga0302188_10002407_pt1 | contig 13687 bp, 9 predicted proteins | sample II_Bog_E2_1_FD_198783 | JGI IMG/M metagenome (GOLD analysis project Ga0302188, IMG submission 198783) | Peat permafrost microbial communities from Stordalen Mire near Abisko, Sweden - II_Bog_E2_1 | ecosystem: Environmental > Terrestrial > Soil > Wetlands > Peat | place: Sweden: Abisko, Stordalen... | reverse complement strand
TTGGTAAAATTTTTTATTTACGCCAGTGTAGCATAGTCCGGCCTAATGCGCTTCGCTCATAACGAAGAGATCGGTGGTTCAAATCCACCCGCTGGTACCAAAATTTTAATGGAAAGTATAGTTCCCATTTTAAGGGGGTTAAATATGGCAATTCAGTTCACGCTTCATACCGCGTAAGGTGTGGGCGGATCAGGAGAAGGCCATGAAACACCCTTGTAATCGGGCGGAACGCCGTGCTGTTCGTGACGGTAAAATCGACCGCCGTAAGTATATTGCTACATGCATTTGGCGTGATTACGATATAGTTCCCCATGAAGGAACCCCTCAAAATTGGTATCAACCCAAAGAATGGGGGCGTTTTGCTAAATTTAACCTGAATTGTGGCTGTATGATGTGTCATTCAGAGAAGTATTTTAAACATAAACGCAAAAGACGCGAAGCCCTCAAACAATCAATCAGTTATAACATAAGAGAATGGGATGAAATATCTTGACAATTTTTTAATTATAGGTATTATAATAATTGAAGCGTGGAACCCTTTTTACCTGACGAGGGAGTTTGTCGAAGTTGAGCCGCTCCTGCGATGATTGGCGGATCAACAAGGTCTCGCAAGAGAGTGAGCTTAGCAAAGCTCCAACCGTGCAACAGGGTTCCCACTTTCTTATTTAAGTTTTGGGATAGGCAGTCGCCTTAAAGCGTCTGCCAATGGAAGTGCATAGCGCTTTCCGTTCCCAATAAAATTTGCGGGGATTAAGCTACGGTGCGCTTGGATGTCTCATAAGCATTCCTCTTAGGTGGTTCAACTCCACCCTCCGCTACCATTTCAAAACCCCGACTTTGAATATCTTGTTATGAGTCAGTATTATATGTATAAGTTAAGGAGAAAATATGCAGCAAAAATCTAGTTTTCAAAAAGCAATTGTAGCATTGATGTTGTGTGGAGTTATGACATTTGTAGGATGTACCGCATCATGGGTCAATACATTTGACACCGTTATCAGCGTTGCCGCTCCTGCTTTGACCGGTATTTTAGATGTTGCAGCGCTGGCAGATGGAAAGCCGGTAGATGCCGCCTTAGTTACAAAAATTAACGCCGATGCCGCAGCAGTTGAAACTCTCGCCAAAGATTTCGCCAATGCTTCGTCTTCAGCAGGGCCGGGACTTTGTTCACAACTTCAAGTAGGTATAACCACTTATGAATCAGACTTGCCGCTAGTATTACAAGTAGCTCAAGTATCTGATCCGAATACAGAAGCAAAAATTGAAGCGTTATCAGCTTTGATTGTTAGCACATTCAATAGCATTGAGCCTTTAATTCCGAACTGTGCGGCTCCAGCTAAAACCACATTGGCGGTTGCGGTACCATTGTCAGTTAAGAATTTTGTGAATGACTATAACGCAGAAATGGTTAAGCCAACTGGAAATCCACAGGTAGATGCAGGAACAGCAAAACTTAAACTGCACACGAAATCAACTTTTATGCGCGTGGTAACATTTAGCTGGTTGTAAAGTTTCAAAGAGACATAATCCCGTCGCCCTGCTCGACTAAGGCGGCGTGGAGTGAGTCTTGATAGCAGCTCCATAATGCCGAATAAGTTTCGCAGCGGTGTGTTGCACGGTTACTTCACATAAACTGGCGGTCGGGGGTTCGAGTCCCTCCATTCGTATAACGAATGTAGCTCAGTGGTAGAGCAGCAGGTATCGAAAATACCGTACAGAAATTGTTCCCTGCGAATTTAATTATTGGATTGTGCTAGTATTTGATGAGGGGAAAAATTAGAGGGGTCAATGGGACTATCTCTTTTCAGCATCAGCAGCGGTAGCACGACTACACCACCAAATCCAGACCCGAAGAACTTCAAGATACTGATGGTCTCGATAGCGAAGGGCGCACGTTCGATCTGCATCGTGGAAGTCAACTATCCTGGCTGCACGACGTTTGAAGGGAACAAGATTCTGGTGTACGAAGCTGAACTTTCCGTGTTCTCAAACCCGTCCTATCTTGATCCACATTTCACCGAGACGAACAAACTGTTAGCGCGGTTCCCAGCGAGTGATGAAGGTCTGACTGACGCCATCGCCTACGCTGAATGGAAATGCAAGTGAAGACCTGTGAGTTTTATCCAGGATGGAGTGGTGGGATTTATAAATGCTGTGGTGAACCAGCTACGCGAGTCGTAATGATTCTTCGAATGGGGTGTTGAGACCGGTAAGTTTGACGACGATCCGGGTACGAAGTCCCTATCCTTTCTGATAGGGTGGTTGCGGGTGTTCTAGTCCACGCAATGACTAGCTAGCATTTTAGAAGTGATTTTTGTGGCGGGCGCACACGCAGTGCGTAAGCGGAGGCTGCTGTACAATCTATAGTAGTGAGCCTCACTAATCCGACTGGCGTACGACGGTCGGGATATTGATGAGATGTATCGGAGCGGAAGCCCACAAAATATTTTCGTTGCAGCAATACCGCAACAAAAGGAAACTTAACCTTTATAGGATCGCGTTCCTACTGGGGTGGATGACGAGTTTCCTTTCCATTTCTACCGTAACAGGTAAATCAAATGACCAAGAAGAGTTAATCTTGGTCATTTTATTTTATACGCAGTATTAAGTCTGATAGAGGTTCAAAGAACTTGTCAGACTTCAATCCCCCAATTATTGACCCCCTGGAAGTACCAGTCAAGCCTAAAAGAAAGCGTAAGCTTGCTTCCCCTCCATCCAAGGTAAAGAAACCAAAAGTAGCTCGGGATCTTCGTTCAGTTTTCCTTGAAAAATTAAAAGAAATTTCAGTTGAAAAAATCAAGAAACCTTGGATGGCAGAAAAAGTTTTTCGATTAATTAATACTACATCTGAGTTAGAAACTTGGGTAGAAAAAGTCTTAACTGATAAGTCTCAATTCCACACTCAATTTAAGCATACATGCCCAGTCTTGGCGGTTGATACAGAAACCACTAGCTTAGATACTCGTATCTTTTCTACTCTTCAACAACTACCTAGCGGGGAATCAGAACTTCAATATGAAGTGAAAGTTGAAATTGCAGGAGTATGTCTGTCTGTAAATGGTATCGAAGGTGTGTACATTCCCATCAACCATGAAAGCGGAAGCAATATTCCACGAGCTGATGCGGCTCGTATTTTACAACGATTATTTGATAACTGCCATTTGATTTTCTACAATGGTAAGTTTGATCGTGAAGTGTTACGTATTACTTTGGGTATCAATTTCAGACCCTATCCATTTTTTGAAGATGTTCAAGTACTGCAATATATCAATGACCCCAAAGCAGATTTAGGGAAGTCTGGTACTTGGGCTGGGGATAGCGGCACATTAAAAAAATTGTCAGAAAGTAAGCTGGGAATTGAACAGATTGAAATTAAAGAAATTGCCAAAGTACGAGCGCATGTTTGGAATCCGCTTACTCAAAAAAATTCCTTGAAGATGCAAGTTGTACCCTTTACTTGGGTACCTCCAGAAATAGCTTTGTGGTACGCCGCAGCTGACGCCATATGTACCTGGTTACTCTGGGATAAGATGAAAGATTTGGCTCGTAGTAGAGACCTAGTTCATCATATTGACCATGAGTTAGTAGATTCTTTATCTTATGTGGAGCGGCAAAGATTTTTGATAGATGTGGATCGTCAACGCCGTACCACTCGCTGGCACACAAGAAAAACTCAAGAATTACGAGATGAACTAGGTCAGATGGCGAAAGATGCTGGTTGGGTTAGCCCCACCGCAGATGATGAAGACAAAGGCGTATTTAATCCTAGTTCTACAAAGCAATTGGGACCTTTGCTATTCAAGTTGATGGGTTTTAAACCTTATCGGATGACGGATAAAAACCAAGCATCTACTGACAAAGAAACGCTTCAAGAGTTGGTAAAAGATAACCCGGATAATGAATTTCTTAAGACGCTTCAAGAATATAGAGAGCTTGCGGCTCTACATCCCGGCAATTTACGTTATGATACCAAAGATAATAGTGCTCGGTTATATTTGAAACAGAATGTAGTAGCTGGTGGAAGATTATCAGGTTCTGGTGGTAAGTTTGAAAGAGATGGAGGCTTGCAATGGAATCCTCAGGGCGTAAAAAAACTGGAAGAGGATGATTTTTGGCGTGTGTACGGTAATGTATTGGAGCCCGATTCTGTTCCTGAGTATGATATTGAAGCGTATACTGAAGAGGATTTACACCCGTCCTGCTTTCAAGAAGATGGAGATAAACGAGAGAAAGCCCCAGGGATCATAAAAAATCACATAGGATTGTACCAAGATTACGCCATTTGTCTTGTGCCTAAATGTACATCTTGCGCTGATAAATTCGGTATTCTTATACCAGATACTTCTTTAGACGCGAATCAGGTAGTTAACCTGCGTGTGCTATTCGTAGCATCACCCGGTTGGACCTTCTTTTCTATCGATTATCAAAATATCGAAGTTCGTACAGCGGCTAATCTATCGAAAGAGCCTGAATTGGAAAACATCTTCCTCTTAGGTGATGGAGATCATCACGCCCTTACCGCATCTAAAGTTTTCCCTGAATATAATGACCCTAAAAGTAAAATGTATAGGTCTAAGTCTCTTCGTGCCATTGCAAAAATTATTAACTTCGCTCTCCAATATGGCGGCACTTCTCACGCTATTTACAAAAATATGGTGAAGAATGATCCGACCATCACTAAGGAAAAAGCGGAAGAGATGGTTACGAAATATTGGGCTGGCGTTCCTAAATTTAAAGAATGGTGCGAAGGAAGACAAGCACGGGCGCGGGATGCATTTGTTAGTGAGACAGCTACGGGGCGTGTTATCAACTTTAAATCTGCTATGGAAGCTGAACATCTACATGTTCCCACCAGAGATGAAAGAAGCAGGTTGAGTCAATACTATGAGTGGAACAAAGAAGCCAAGAAAGCTAAAGCGGATCAAAACTCCGATAGAGAGATGAAGTACCGTAAGGCAGCGGATAATTTATTTAAGAACCTAGATACAGGAGTACGTAACGCCATAGAATACAATAAATTCTTGGGGTATATTCAACGGGTGGCTGTTAATTGCCCCGTACAAGGATTATCTGGGGATTTCATGCGCATCGCAATTAACCGTATAAAAAAGTGGGTGGAGAAAGACCCGCAAATTCAAAGGGTATTTCGTTTTCACGGGTCTGTACATGATGAGATTGATATCAGTATTAAAAATGAATATGTGCCCTTTATCTTACCTCGTCTTACCCGATTAATGAAGTTACGTAAATATCATAAAAAGATGGATTGGAATGTTCCTATTGAGTGTGATGCTGAATATGGGCATAGCTGGGATGTAGATTATAATGTTACAGACAAAAAATTTCCAGCGGCTTACACCCATATCCCGGGCTGGGAGTCTTATGTACCCTCAGATTTTGATATGAAGACTGTAAAGAATCTTTATCAGGCTTTTATATCGGGGGATGATGTTAGAAAAGAAAAAGCCAAGAATTGGATTACTGAAATATTGCATTCAAAAGTGCAACAATCAGTGAAGACTTTATTTGAGTCTAAGGATCCAGTAAAGATTAAAAACCAACTTATCGCCGTACTACAGTTACATGAATATTGGATGATTGATTGGACGCCAGATGAGGATGAAGCTAAACTTGAGACCCTAGAGCGGTACGAACAAAGAATGGGATTTTCACCTGACGATAGAGACAAAAGTTGTCCGGAGTTTGGTTATATGGGGGCTATTCCACTTTCTGCCCCTGTGATTCGCCCTGATGTACATACGCTAACTTGTGAATCAGAATCTTCTTCTGAGCAGGAACTAGTATTGGCAAATGCTTACGGAGCACCTTAATATATGAGAATTTTGGTAGCTTGTGAGTATTCCGGGGTTGTACGAGAGGCATTCAAAGCATTGGGTCATGATGCTTGGAGTTGTGATATTTTGCCTACGGAAATACCGGGGCAACATTACGAATGCCCAGTAGAGGAAGTATTGAATCTCGGATGGGATTTGATGATAGCGCATCCTCCGTGTACATACTTGTGTAGCAGCGGGTTACATTGGAATAAGCGTATACCAGGGCGAGCAGAAAAAACAGAAGAAGCCTTGAAGTTTGTCCAATTGCTAATGAACGCTCCTATTGAAAAAATAGCGTTAGAGAATCCTATCGGTTGTATCTCTTCCCGAATTAGAAAACCAGATCAAGTGATTCAACCATGGCAATACGGTCACCCGGAGTCTAAACAAACAGCGTTATGGCTTAAAAATTTATCACCTCTTCAGCCTACTAACATATTGGAACCTCCAGCTTATCAAAAGAATGGTAAACCTCAGTGGAACAATCAAACACCGACTGGTCAAAATAAGTTAGGACCATCACCCACCCGCGGTCTGGAGCGCAGCCGTACATACACAGGAATAGGAACAGCTATGGCTTTGCAATGGGGATCAGATGGCAGATGAAACTAAAAAACAGTGTCCTCAATGTAATGGACAAATTGATTTTTTTGGGTCATGTAGAAAATGCGGTAGGCAGTGGTCTGAAGATTTAGAGTTGGGGGAGAAAGCTTTTGGTTTACCTGAAGGTGAACAGTATAAGTCTGTCGTTAAAAAAATAGGCACACACATTCCTCGTAAGAATCGTTTTACCAAATCAAAAGGAGCGCTTGCTGGTAAAGATTTTAAAACTTTTGCACCTGAAGTACCGCCAAAATATCAAAATTGGCAGATTAACGCTGATTATGATGATGTTACAGAGATCGTAAAAAAACGAGCTTTGATGCGGTTGGATTCCCGTAAACTTTACTCCGCTTTGGGGTTATCTATAAGAGCTTCCGACTGCCAAAAAGCTACTCTTTCATCTTTATCTCGAATGTGGGAATTTCTGGATGAAGAAGAGAAAAAAATCCTTTCCCCTACAATGGAGCGTCTTAAGATTACTCTAGGTGAAATTCAAAAAGTATGCGAGAAAAAAATCATCGAAACATCTGAAATGGAAAAAGCTCTAGAAAAAGCTCGAATGTCTGCTCGTAAAGCAAGAATTCGTATTACAGCTGATGAACAAAAAGCTCAAATAGCCGCTAAACAAATTATCCCCGGGGAAGATACTGAAGGTTTGAGTGACCCAGAACCGCAGTTTATTTCACCATCCGCATTACTTGAGCAAGCTAAAGAAAAACTCATCGCCTTAGCTAAAGAGAAAAATCTCAAAAAAGGGCATATCAAGCAAGATGAATCAGAAGAATAAATTATCCAAGGACTGGTGGCTAGCTCAACGATGGGATAAGTTAAAACTTGACCCCAATCAACAAATGCCAGATAAATGGTCAGAAGGTAGTGGGTTAAAATTAAGGTTTTTATGTGAGTGCGGTCGTATATCATTTACATCATTTGGCAGCGCTATAAAATCTACGAGTTGCGGGAAGTGTACATTCAAATCTAAAGAATATTGGCTTTCTCAAAAATGGGGCAAAGTTAAAATTGATCCTACGCAATTACTACCCAATGAGTGGGGACCCAGCAGCGGTAGAAAAATTATATATTTATGTGACTGCGGAAAAACTATTAAAGCAAATATGTGCAGGACTCTACAATCTTGCGGAAAATGCTCATTTCTTCCCAAGGAACATTGGCTAAGTTTGAAATATGGAGAATTAAGTTTGATTTCTGACCAAGAATTACCCGATGAATGGGGGCCTAACTCTAATTATAGATTTGAATATTTATGCTCCTGCGGCAAAACTACAAAAACAATGTTTGAAAATGTAAGCACTGGACATTCAGTGTCTTGCGGTAAATGCACAGCAAAACCTTTATCTTGGTGGCTGGAGCAAAAATGGGGGAAATTAAGGATGGATTCAAGCCAAGAATTACTTGGACAAGCAGCCCCAAAAACAAATATAAAATTATGGTTTTTATGCGATTGTGGCAATAAAACACATGCTCTCATTTCCAATGTAACTACGGGGCGTACAAAATCGTGTGATAAGTGTAATTATAAGCCTAAAGAGTATTGGTTAGCACAACGATGGGATAAATTAATAATTGACCCAAATCAAATACTTCCAGATGAGTGGGGACTACAATCTGAAATTAAAGTAAGGTGTATTTGTGACTGTGGGACTATTAGAAATTTTATTTTTTATTATATTAATAACGGAACTACTAATTCCTGCGGTCAGTGTTCTTGGATGAGTAAAGAGCACTGGCTAAAACAAAAATGGGGTAAATTAGTGATTGATATAAATCAAAAACTATTAGATAACTGGGGTTCTTCTGTAGACTATTTACTGAAATTTAATTGCGATTGTGGGGGCAATATAATTTTACCTTTTGGTAGAGTAAATAGAGGTAGTACTAAATCTTGTGGGTGCCTTCGAATAGGTCAAAATGAATTTTCCGCTGAAAATGAAATTAGAAAATTTGTAATGTCATTAGCATCGGACACATTTTCTACATCTTATAAAATCCCAAATTCTCGTAAAACATACGATGTTTACGTTCCTTCAAAAAAATTAGCTATAGAATTTCATGGTCTTATCTGGCATGGAGAAAAATTTTCAACAAAGGGGAGTAAAAAAAATGATTTTGATAAATATATTCTCAGCAGGCAGAGAGGTGATAGATTAATACAGATTTATGCGGATGAATGGAAAAATAAACAATCAATAATAAAAAACATGATTGAAAATATACTATCTCCCCTTAAAGGTAGAAGAATTTCCCCGAAATATACGGTAGAAAATATTACTTCAATGGTAACTAGGGATTTTCTTGACCGAAGTCATTACCTTGGAGCCGCTTCTGGGTGTCTTACCGTTATAGCTAAACATCATGATCAAATAGTAGGAGTATGGGTCTTTATGAAGCGGGAAGAAGGTACTGTGTTATGGCATAGAGCCTGCTGGGATCATCAGTATAAAGCTTGGAACCCGCATGAGAAAGCTTTAAATATAGCGTTACCTTTATTAAAAGCTATGGGATTTACTCGTATTATCACTTTTTCTGATAATAGATTTCATACGGGAAATCTATATGAAAAGTTAGGGTTTGTTTTTGAAAAAAATTTAGATCCTGAATACAGTTATACAAATGGTAATAGCAGAGTGTCCAAATACACAATGAGAGTAGAAGCGGGGCGTAACGAAAAACTTGAAGCTGAAGCCAAGGGCTGGTACAGGATTTGGGATAGCGGGAAAAAGAGGTACAGTTTATCTCTGGAATAAAGCTATCTTTCAGTTATATTTATAGAGAAATTTTATGGCGGATGAGAAAAAAGAATCAAAAAGACAGCGTAACGGAAACGCTACAGTCAAAAAAACAACTGAAACTCGCAAAGTAGCGAAAGTCGGAAAGCAAGAATACGCCAGCGCCGGTAGATATACTACCTTAAGTTCTGATGGACGGACTATTACTGATGATGTAGCATATCGTAACAAACTCCGATCTTTTCGTGGCTTGGCCGATAGTTTATTGGGAGATGACCCAACCATTCAAACCGGCAAAACCGCAGGAGGTATGTTTGGTGGGGATAGTGGAGTTGGTTATGCCGACATTGCAGACTCAAATAACATCGGGTATTACTCATATGAATTCCCTGTTGATGCGCTTGAGCTTCCCGCGTCTAGAGCTGAAGAACTTCGATTCTATAGATTAGCTTATGATCGTGACCCTATTGTAGGGCGAGCAATTGATTTACACACTGAACTACCTCTCTCCAAAATGGAATTAAGTAAACCCAAATGTTCATCAGAAGAATATGCAGATTTTGTATTTGATGAATTTCAGCGTTTTGTGGGTAAGACAAAACTATTCCAAGTACTTATTGATTTGGTTCGTGAATATTGGACAATTGGTGAAGCATTTTTGTTCATTGAAAAGCTTGGCAATATAGAACCCTGCAAAGAAGCTCAAAAACTAATGGAGAAAGATGATAAAGGGGATGGAACAGAACCTGGAAAAGAATCCGAATTCCACGGTCCTTTGGGCGGTACATCCGATCGTATTTTAGAGTATTTACAACCAGAAAAAACATCTGCCTGGGTGAATAAGAAAAGTCTTATATTAGATGAACTTAAAAATGCAGGTATTAAGTTTGATTTTTGGGAAGATAGTAAAAAAGTTGCCCGTGAAATAGAGTCAAAGAAAGCTGCTCTTAACGCTAAAACCCGCAAAATCGCTAAAGTAGCAGGAGTTCCAGCTGTCACTTTGGCAAAAATGATTATAGCGGCGGACACCCTGCACCAATTAAATAAAAACTCCAAACAATCACTAGAGGCTAATGAAAAACTGGCTAAACTTTTAAGTAGAATTGACGCAGATGAAAGTTTAAACGCCCCCCTTCAAATTACAGCAGAAATGTCCAAGGTTGCAGTACCCCCAGCCCCGGCTGCTCCGGGGGTTCCAGCAGGAGATGCGGGCGCTGGGACGCCCCCAGGGGCTGATACAGGGGTTCCTACAGACCCAGCAGCACCCGGCGCACCCGGAACTCCAGGCACTGACCCGGGCGCTCCTTTGGGAGACCCCGGTTTAGGGGATATCGCTGGGGCAGATGAAGGTATGGGCGGCGGTATGCCTCCCATGGGTGGTGGAGGCGGGGGAGGCGGTATGGGTATTCCCGGTGAAATGGCCGGTGAGGCACAAAACGCTATTGCAGCCGGTGTTTCTATTACCGCGCAACGAGAACTGATGGAAATGAAACATCTTCTTCGTTTACTGGAGAAGAAGAAAGAATTGTTAGAGGATTTAAAAGAAATTCGAGAGAAGAAACGCGAAGAATTAGAGCTTTTCTCCCATGTGACCAACAAGGATTATGATGGTCCAGCTCGTTGTCAGATTCTACCCCCAGAACAAATGGAAATAGTAAACGAGGGGCAGATGGAAGACGGTCCTACGATTTATTACAAACCACCAGAGGCACAAAAACAGTCTTATTTGGAAGATCCCGATGTACCATCGGATGTGAAAGAGAAAATCCAAACTGAAGGTAAGATCCCACTAAATCAAGATCCTATGAAGGGAAGTTATGTAATTCACTTCGCCCGTAAAAAGAGTGGATATGAACTTCACGGGCGATCTATTTTACAACGCTGCATTCGTACGGTTATTTATCGAGAAAAATTAAGACAGGTACAAAGTACTTTAGCTTCTCGTAACATGACGCCTAAAACCATGGTAATTGCTCCTGGTATTCCAATATCGGAAGTAATGGCTTTGCGTGCTCATATTGATGAAGCGAAGGCAGACCCAGATTATAGCGTAGTCTTGAACTATGAAGCCCGCTGGGATGAAATTGGTTCTGAAGGACGTTTGCTTGTGCTTGATGGGGAATATCAACATACAAACTCTGACCTAGCTATTGGTTTGGGGTTATCGCCAGAAATTCTTATCGGTGAGGGTATGTACAGTGGAAATAAAGTACAACTGGAAATCATGAATATCTCTTATCTACAATTCCGTGATTTGCTCACTACGATCATTGAAGATAATATTTTTAAACCAATTGCAATGGAGAAAGGTTTTTATGAAATGGATAAATATGGGCGTCCTCGTTGGATTTATCCTAAAGTTGAATTCTCCCGTATGGCGTTAAGAGATAGCGGCGACCTCTACGATATGCTTTTTAATCTTTATGCAAAAGGAAGTCTGCCTGTAGACATTATTTACGAATTTTTGTCTATCGATCCAGAAGATGCTACTCGTAAATTAGAAGATAATTTGTTTACTGTAAAGGATAGTAAATTCAACGAAATGCTTTCGAATCTATACAGTAGCGTTGGTGAATGGATGATGGCCAATACAGACTTAGGTAAGAAACTTACCAAGGGATTACAACTCAGTGAAGTTGATCACGCTGAGGATGATAGTGAAATAGAAGGATCTGGTGAGGGAGTATGATGGATGAAGGCTTATCAAACGCTCCGAAACAAACCCGAAAAAAGCGCGTGGTTCGGAACGGTCATCCGTCGAATAAGCTTGTCCTGAGTGCCTTTTCAGAGACAAATAACCGAGCCTTCCCAGAGATTCTCCAATTGTACGTGGACGCTAAAAGTGTCGTTGCTGACGTGACCTATGGTAAGGGCGTCTTTTGGAAGAATATTCCGAAGGATAAATACGTCTTGAAGGCGACCGATATTCGGGATGGCATTGATTGCCGGAAGTTGCCTTACAAGGACGGCGAGATAGATTGTGTTGTGTTTGATCCACCCTACATGCATACTCCTGGAGGTACGGCTCACTCGTCCCACACTCCATTTGAGAGTCACTATAGGAATAATGGCACTGGTAACGGTACGGCCAGCAAATACCATGAAGCCGTCCTTGACCTGTATAAAGAGGGCGGCAGAGAAGCGTATCGAGTTTTACGGAAACAGGGAGTCTTGATCGTAAAATGCCAAGATGAGGTATGCGCCAACCGCCAACGGTTTACGCATGTTGAAATCATGCAAATGTACAAAGAACTCGGATTCGTAGCGGAAGATTTGTTTGTAATAGTCCGCAACAATCGCCCGGGAGTTAGCCGCATGGTTCGCCAAGTTCACGCCCGTAAGAACCATTCCTATTTTTTGGTCTTCTGGAAAAACGGATCCGGTACAGGAAGATGGGAACCCCCAAAGTGAGTTCCATTGAACTGCCATAAACCAGTTTTTCATTATTAGGTAGAGGAAATTTCATTTAATGATCACCGCACTTGACACCCAAAACTGGTCATCTGAACTTGTTACAGGGAACGCTGAGTTTATTCAGCTCCCTAATGGTAATATTTGGGATGGATCTCCCACACTTTATATCATAAGCAATGTTCGAACAGATAATTCTTTTGTTGTTTTAAAAGCGAATCCATCTCCTCCAACTCCAGGATACGGTTCTTCTTTTACTTCTGTAGCATCTTATACATTTCCTCAACCAAATATTTCGTTTGATCCGGTTGCAGCTTTCGACAATACTACGGGTTATATTCATATTGTAGGAATGAGGAATACTCCAACTTTAGAGGCTCCGTTTTACAACCCAAATCAAGTAGACTTGATAAAATTTACTTATCATGTGGGGACAGGTACGCTATTAGGACCAATTGTTTTAAATACAGGGTCTAGAATTCGAGGAGCTTACGATGCTGTTGTACTGGCAAATACAGATTATGCAGTAGCTGTTTGCCTGGTCAACGACATAACTTTAGGAGAAAGTTTAGAGGTATTGGAGCTAACATCATCCGATGTCCTGGTCTCTCAAACCACAATAGCTAGTTCACCAACTAGGTCTGGTGATGGGTATGATGCTGTATCTATCGTGACGCCAGGGAGTAATAATTTGGAACTGTACTATGAAACTCACCCAAAAGTTATTACATTTAACGATCAAATATTTTCGATCAACTTCATTAATCGAACCTCCGGTGTTTGGAATTCTTTTTCTACAGTTTTGACTCAATACAGCGGACGTTATGCTGATAATCGATTAACAGTGATAGCAGATAATGCAGGAAATCGATATATGGCACAAATATTTTGGTCTCAACAAAATCACCCCGATGGAATTGTGGGTAATGCTTTTTTAGGTTATAAACCATCTGGTTTATCTTGGGGGTTTAACACTAATCTAGGTAGTACTTTAAATGGTTCTATCATTCAAGGAAGTTTGTTGGTTGATCAAGCCTTAGCAGTAAATTATGTTTATCTTCTTCAACCATTTGATGATATTCATAACCC
>Ga0302188_10002406_pt1 | contig 13688 bp, 25 predicted proteins | sample II_Bog_E2_1_FD_198783 | JGI IMG/M metagenome (GOLD analysis project Ga0302188, IMG submission 198783) | Peat permafrost microbial communities from Stordalen Mire near Abisko, Sweden - II_Bog_E2_1 | ecosystem: Environmental > Terrestrial > Soil > Wetlands > Peat | place: Sweden: Abisko... | reverse complement strand
TGCTGCCGTCTTGGTGATGTTGGATAAGAAACGGAGCAGAGCAGGGTGATTTTCAACGCCCGTTTCCTGCAAAAGCTTGGCTGTTTCGAGTTGCTGCGCTTTGGTGCCGCCGTAAAGGCTAATAGCTTGAGAGGCCGCACTAACGGTTCCGTCCCAATTATCTCCACCAATCGAAGGGTCTTTTTTAGCGCTCTCAAGCCATTCCTTGTTGCGGTTGTTAAACCAGTCCCAAGAAGCCTTATTCTGGCTCTCGACAACCGCCTTAACATCCTCAAGGTGCATGTCGATCATTTCCTGACCAAACTTCTGCACAGCAGCTTGTTCGGTCTTGGAAAGATTCTGGAACTCGCCAAGTTTCGATTGGAATGATTTGAAAACGGGATTATCGACTTGTGCGCCTTCAGGCAGCTTGAACTCGTAAACCGGCAACGGCGCTGGCTCGGCGTCAACCTTTGGGGCTTCGGCAACAGCGTCAGCAGGCTTGGTTTCTGGCTCTGGATTGAGGAGGGGTTTCGCAGCTTCAACCGCAGGCTCGACGGGCGCAACAGGAGCAACTTCAGGATTTGGCGCGGTTTCTACAACTGGGGTAGTAACTTCGACGGGAGCTACTTCAACGACGGGCGCTACAGGAGCGGTAACTTCCGGTGCTACAACTGGTGCTTCGTCAGCCATAAGGTCTTTCCGTCAAGGGATGCGGCTCTTCACAGAGCGGCTATTTGACGGATACTATAACTTGATTTTTTATGAGATATAACTACCGCTAAAGGCGGGTTACGAAATTATATTTGCTCTGATCGCTATTGCGACAGCATTGACGGTATTTTTTGCTTCTAGTTTGATGCGAACGTTATCAAGGTGGAAATTTACGGTGTCATAAGAAACATTTAGCAACTGCGCAATAATGGGATGTGTATTTCCATCCGCGACGAATCCCAAAATCTCAACCTCTCTCGGCGTTAAACTCATTTGCGCTCCCGCTCGACAGCCTCACAACGCATCAACCAGAACATTTCCGGCGCGGCAGTCATAACCTCGTCAAGCACGCGCAAGCCAACCGCACGTTCGCCTTCAAAACGTCCGTTACGCTCTGCCGTATCCCGCATAGGATTGTCAGAAAAAACATGGCAGTTTGTTCCAAGCAGGTCAAACATCCATGCTCGTCCATTCTCTTCCGACATGATGGCTTCAACCACGCGAAGCTTTTTCTCTTTGAGGCGTTTCGCGTGCTTCTCCGCCGTTTCGATAGCCTCCGGATCATTGGCATCGAACGGGATGGCTTGTTCGTCATAGGCGATTTCATTGTCGATTGCGTCAGCCATGATTATTACCCATAATTTCCCTGAAATTACGTTGAACCCACCACACAAAAGAAAAATCGCGATTGAAGCCAATACTTACTTGGGCATACACATCAAATATGCTGGCCGGCCACATACCAAGAATGTTTTTGACCGCCATATCTATAGCATCATTTCTAGACATTATCCCCTCATCATCGATGCTGCTTTCTGCGCCATCTCCATCTCCGTCACCAAGGACTGAACCTGAAATTCATTCAGGGCAGGGGACTTGTACATCACCTTGGCTTTTTGCCGCATGAGAAGAAACTGCTTGGCGACCTCTTTCCATGCGGGAAGATTAGTCATTACGCCCAACTCGCGAGAACATGACGCGGCGCGGGCTAGGCTTTCCCAAACTCGTTCAAAAGATTCTGAACTTTGCATCATACAAGTATCACTTTCTTCTCGCGCTCGCCCTTGTGAATGCTTTTCGGGAATGTCGCAATACACAACGCCTTAACTGCAGCCAGACCATCGCGCATTAGCAAGAACCTTGGATCGCGGCGGTGGAAGCAAAGTTGCTCGCAACCGCCGGTCGCCTGATTGATGGCTTCGAGCAGTTCGATTGCGACGATGACTTGCGTGCGCTCGGCTTTTGGGTCAACCGCGACTTTCATGCTGCCTCTTTTGCTGATCGTGACAAGCACTGCCAATATATCTACGACCAGATTTAATGTTAGCGATTTGGTAGATACCTGATTTCATGACACCAATGTATCACCCGTTTAACATCTGGTCGAGCGCAGATTTTCCATTAGTTACACTTGTGTTGGAAAGTACCTGTGCCGCTTGTGCGCCAGTCTGGGCGGTCTGTGCGCCTTGAGCCAAAGCCTGCTGCTGCTGTTGGTCTTGCTGTTGTTTGGCTCGTGCAGCGCGTACCTTAGCTACATGGTCGGCGTCATAAATAATCGTCGCGGGAACGCCAGACATTGCTGCACGCTCATCGACATAAGCATCATAATTGAACTTGTCGCCTGCGGCAGGAAAGACGGAGATAAGATTGCCAAAAATTGCCGACATGGAATCCAAGGCTCCGATTGAGCTAGCCTTTTGTGCTAAAGCCAAACTGCTGATGAAATCGAAACCGAGCGGAAGACCTTGTAGCGATTTTGGCATAGGATCGATTAGCTTCTTCCTTTGCATGATGCTGAAAATCCTTTTCAACTTAGGCCGTAAGTTCTCACTGATGATGTTCTCAACGACAGGGCCGAGTACTTGCATCGCTTCCGCGCGACGCGCTTGTATCTCCGTTGCGGTACGTTGATCGCCTTGAAGGGTAGAAATCGCCATGAAAATGTCTTTGAAGAACCCTTTTTCAATGCGTTGGGAAATCTTCTCGATATTCTGCGCCAAGGCAGCAACGTCAGGGTTCACGTTGTAAATCGACCGCATGCCGTTGTGAGCATCCAGCCCCGGCATGAACGTCACATGCCCCGGCAAACCGCTGGCAGGCTGATTTTTTAGCTTTTCATCGGCAATTAGAGGTGGACGAACCATTTTCTCTATGGCTTCGGCCATGCGCCGCGTCATCACTTGCAATTGCTTCACATCCGGCAGAACATCCATGCCTTGTGATCGTCCATAAGCGTCATTTCCCTGAGTTGACCAGCGCGATGCCGAAAATGGCTTGTCCCAGAACCCACGAATGGACAGAGGCTGCTTGCTGGCATTTCCATAAGCCCAATAAACCTCGCGCCACGGGAATCCACCGGGCAATTTCCAGTCTTTATTGGCACCGACGGCATAATTCGGTTCAACAGCATGGGCGATAATGCTTTCGGTCTGTAATCCCGCGCCCTTACCTTTCCACAACAAAGCAGTTTCTTCGGTGACGTTATCAATTCCAAAGAAATCCACTTGCTGCTCGACGGTCATCAAGATCAGGCGATACAGACCGATAACCCGATTTGACGCATCCACATCAAGGTAATACTCGCCAACGCAAGGAACATGCACACGGATAACATTTTCTTCATCTTCATAAATAATCGCCGGAGAAGTTCCGTAGGAAGCGATATCCTCGCATTCCTGTACGAATTGGTTATAGAAATTGCTGATATTCAGAACGCCATAAATGCGATTTTCGGTATTCTCAATCCATTGCCTTGCCTCATCATCGAGGGTCACGCCTTGCATCAATGGGATGACCTTGAACCAAGGCCGCTGTGGCCCCGCGAGGTTAGACGCCATACCGCCTGCGCAATAACGCAATACCAAGGTCGCGGTTGGATCGACAATCTGATTGTTAATAGGGACGCCGCGCATCATGGAATTGGGCGTGGGAATGCCGCCAGAACCCTGCGTCAGGAGCAAGGATCGGCGCGGAGCGATGTACCGAGCAATGTCGTTGTAATTTGTGCTCCACCACGTTTGACGCCATGCGTAGAGCGAGTTGAGCTTGCCGGATAGATGTCCGAACATCGATACCCAGACATCTTCTGGAATAAGCTGTTCTTTCGCGCCTTGTAACGGCGATTGCTGGCTCAGCAGCAAAGGGCTGGATTTTTGGTAGAATGAAACGTCGTCGGCGAGAGCCATTTTATCTCCGGCGTCATCACGACGCTGGTTAATTGTTTATTTACAGCGTCAACTGAAAACCCAAGAAGCCGATATCAAACGAAAATGTCCGCCAAGTCTTATCCCAATGAGGTTTTGAGAACACCCATTGAAACGGCTGCAAACGCAAATGGCATCCGATTGTCTTCGCGCTTTTCACGGTAGATCCAAGAACGCGGATCAATTTACGCCTCCCAAAGTCGCCTTTCCCGTACTCACACTTGATGGATTAACGCCTTCTGCACTCGTACCGATGTCCTGAGAATCGATGCCCATGGCATTTTGTCGGCTTGCGGACGTTGCTGCGACAGACGAAGACGCAAGCGTTGCAGGCTGCGCTGCGGGGGGAACCGCAGGAGGTGGCGTATAACTTGGAGTACTACCAAAACCCATTTAGCCCATCCTTATGATTAGACGCGCATCTTACACGGTCTAAGTTCATAAATCAATTTACAAATGACCATAGGTTAGACGTTCGGCGGGTGACATGTTGTTGAACTGATCCTGTTGTTGCTGAATCTGTTGCTGCTGGCGTTCGTTCTCTTCGCGCTGTTCGCGCATTTGTTCTTGCTGGCGATCTTGGCTTGCCCGCACTTCATCCTGCATGTTCTGCTGCTGAGTCCATGAGGACGATGCCGCTAACGATCCATAGGGATCATCAAAACCCTGCGCAAAAGCGGGGGTTGCGATAAGAAGAATAGTTCCTATTATTAATGCGTTTTTCATTTTATCCTCCGTTAATGTGTTTATCTGAAAGCGGGTCGTAGTCGAAGGTGAATTTAGGTTTATTGCCAGCAATTTTATCCTTCCAAGCAGGCGGCATGCGTGAGACCTCAATGCCTGAAACAACGTAATACCTCAACGCGTCCATAAGATGATCGTTTTCTTTGACGATCTTGCCATTTTCATCACGACGATAAAGTTTATATTCTTTTAACAAGTTCACGCAATTGGAAAATACCTTGATGCGACCACTCGATAACCTTTGATAAACATCATAAATGCCAGATTCAACGCCATTTTTGGCATTCGTGATGTGAAGCCCTAATTGTTCATACAAATTAAAAAGTTGCTCGCCATCTTTTTGGGCGCGTCCGTGCGAGGCAGGATCAATTACCCCAAATAACCATTCACCACGAGCTTTAATCGCATCCGCATGAACTGATGGTTCCGCTTGCCCCCTGTAATGCTCGTCATGGAAATAAATCGTATCCGCATCGGCATCATAAGCAGCAAATATAGCCGCAGTCCTGTTCCAACCTACATCGAGCGCATACCCTCTCCGCCAATGAAGCGGCAACTCAAAAGGGGCAATAACAAACTCACTCTCAGGCACCGGATAAATAGCGCCGGAACCCAAAGCAGGAATACCTTTGGTTCTAGCGTCCCTCTGATGAGGTGGATAAGCTGAAAGCATTTCCTTCTTGTCGGAATCTGACAAATGGGGGACATCATCCCATGTCGCCGTACATAACGAAACTTTTCCGTCCCTAACCTGCTCTTCAAGAAACAGGATGGTTTCCGACATGCCTTTCAACGGGGTGAATGTCATATAGACAACCCCGCCGGTAGTCATAGTGCGCGTCAAAGCTTCGGTATAAACAGCAAGCGGGGCTTCCTCATCAAGCCATATAACATCACGAGCCGTAGCCTGAAAAGCCTCGCGCCCCTGATCGAATGACTGAAACTGCAAAACAGACAACCCGCCACTGACGTGCCTTATCTGGCACGTGTCTGTGGCATCAGGAATACCAGTCTTTGGTCTTCTTTCGTGAATATCATCGAAAGGAATAGTGCCAGTACCAATTGCCGACGGCGAACCAAGCAATTCTAACTGAATTGAATCCCGAACCAATCGACCAGACTCTCCGGCTACCAGTGCATTGACGGGACGCTTAAATCTCTTGCCTCTCCACCAATGCGGATATTTTCCAGTAAGATGAAGCGTAGTTTCATAAGCACCAGCTACAGACTTGCCTACACGGTTCGCCGCGCGGAACTCACGGACACGAAAATCGGCACCATCCGCAAAAAACTGTAAATGCTTTGCGTATAACTCTCGGCGAAACTGCCCTATATCTGGGAAAAACGTGAAAAGCCTATTACGTTTACGCTTCTCAAGTTCAGCCTCAATGTCAGCCACCGTTATTTTTGGCAATAGCATTGTTTTTTAATTGTTCGAGCTGATCCGTAGTCAGAATAGCTAATATGTCATCGCTCACGCTGCCTTTGGTGTACAAAGGAGCATCTTTGTCGCCCTTGAGCGTGGTGCTGTCACCAAACTTCTTCGGGGCCAGCTTGGAAGCCCTCCACTGCCTTGCCCATATCCTAAGCTTAACAACCTGCCAATCCTCCGCAGTCGCCTGATCGGCCATAGTTACACAAGCGTCAGCCTCATAGTCCTGCTGCGCTCGCCTAGCTTCTGCTATACGGGCAGCAAAATCAGGGTCTCGCGCCATGTCCCTATAAATCGTAGGCTCAGACGGAAATCCATCGGTTCCAGCTAATTTGTAAATGGCTCCTCCACCAGATATTTCTTCACATAAACGATCAACTAACTCGTCATTCCATTCAAACTTTGCCGTCATTTTACATCCTTTACGCGCATGATATTTCTTTCAGTTCCCCTGACAATATATCAATCGCTTTGTTGTGTCGATTAAGCAAAGCTTGCCTGAGGCAAACCAATCTAGATATTTCTTTATTTTTTTCATCCATGTCGGCATTAAGTCCATTAATAATCTCGTCTCGACTACTGTTTTGACGCACTAGATAACGTATAACTCCGACAGCATCGTCCATGAGATCAATATCCCTCGGAGACGACAGAACAGACGAGTAGTCCACCAGCCTATTAACAACGCCATCAGGTGATTGGGATTGGTTCATATTTTCACATTTTTCGTCACGTGTTATAATATTGATGTAGATGCCCATTTTTGTCGCCCAAAGCCGGAGATCAGCCTTCAACAAAAATATCTGCTGTTATTGGTTATTACCAGCCATCCATATTATTTATGTTTCACAGTTTCCGGCGAAACGTTTAGTTAATTTCTCTATCAGGTATTGACTCTTCCCGCGCCATTTGCAAATGACTCCGCCTCATTAACCGAGGAGCCATACTTGACGACATCATAGCAAACTTTGGCGAATCTGTCACTTCCAAAAAGGAACCTGTGTGGCAATCCCGGCAAAGTGGAACGCAGTTTAGTACTTTGCTAGTCATTTCAACCTGAGCTTTCCTATGCGGCACCGGCACTTTGCGGCATTGATGAGTTGTTGCCAATTCCATCGCGCGATAATTTGGAGTTCTTGTTTCGTCATGCCGCCAACCCAAGCTCTTGAAGTATTGATTTAGGACACTGGCACTTCGGCGAAGTGGGTGGCTCTCCCCAAAAGTCAAACCAAGTCCCGGCCTTTGACCAATCGTTGATCCTAGATTTCCAGAGTTTATCTTCTCCGTCCAACTGGATAGGGGATTTCATTTTCGCAGATCTCAGGCTGTCCTCGAAAAACTTTAGGGTGCGCGGAGGTTCTTTGCCGCGAGCGAACATTTTCGACATTTCTTCGCGAAAATGCTGGCGACAAAAATCGACCGTATAGCCAGATTTTATCCATTCATCGGCTGTGTATTTATCGCTAGGGGCAGGGGCTATTCGGGTTTGGCTTTGTCCCCAGATTTCCATTCGAGCGGCATCGAATGCTTGGATTATCAAGATGCTTTGCGGAGAGGCGTCCGCTGCTTTAGTTTTCGGAAAGGCTTCCGCGCTTAGCTGCTTTGTATTTTTAAGTAAGGTATTATTATTGTTGTCGGTTGCTATGTCGCCATCTATGTCGCGGACGATTTTTCTAAACTGATATTTATCATAATTACAGATACTTATGAGATTCTGTGGTGTGTCGCGACCTATGTCGGTTGCTATGTCGGCAAAAATGACAATCATCTGCTCGTTTTTCAGGTCATTTAGAAACCTTCTAACCTTAGAAACGTGCCATTTCCATTTCTTGGACATGTACGACAGAGAATACGAAAGCTGCCCGCGATCCAGCTTATATTTCTTGTCATGTATATCAACTTCTGCGGCGGCAAAAAGTGCATGCTCAATCATCCATACCCATGCCTCACGACGCGAATACGGCTCGTCGGTATAAAGCTTTTTGTGTTCCATCCATCCCCGTTCCATGAAATAATAGCTCATAGGCTGTCCTCAAATACTTGGCGGACGGCATCAAATGACAATAGAACATTACGTGCATCTCCCTGCCGATTCTTGGCGATATTGATTTCTGCCTTTCCCATGCAGTTAAGAAGGCGTTGCGCCCATTTGCTGCGCTCAGATTCGTCCGTAGGCTCTTTATTTTTCAGATAATATTCTTCACGGTAAATCAACATCACCGCATCAGCGTCCTGTTCGACGCTTCCGGAGTCCCGCAAATCACTCAGGGAAGGTCTTTTATCATCGCGCCCCTCTACCCCACGGTTTAGTTGATGAAGCAGCAGGACGGGGCATTTAAGTGATTTGGCGAGGGCTTTAAAAACCATGGTCATCTCTGACACTTGGTTGACCCTGTTAACCCGTGAATCTCTGGGGGCAACAATTCCGAGGTGGTCGATGATAATCAAAGCGGGTGGGGATTTCTTGGCATTCTGTTCTGCCATGAAAATAATCTTTTCGGCAGTGAGGCCACCCTTGTCGATTATGAGTAAGGGGGCGCGTGCCAATTTTTGTCTTGCCTCGACCAGCGCATGAAAATTTAAATCTTTGGGGCCATTTTTTTGTGCCCATATTGTCGTTCCGGCATAACGGGCGTTAACCCTGTGTGCCAGTTGTTGCCCTGACATTTCAAGACTAAAGAATAATACCGGCTTGTTATCCATAGCCGCATTCATGGCAATCGTCAGAGCAGCCGCAGTTTTCCCCATACCTGGGCGACCAGCGAGAACATACAATCCACCATCGTCCATTCCCGACAGTGCGTGATCTATTCCGGATAAACCTGTTTTAAGGCCTGAAAAACCGGTTCCGCGTTTATAGGCTTCCTCTGTTTTCTCGAATGCTTTGTCGAGCGTCGTTTGAAGGGTTACAGTTTCGGCATCGTCCTCTCCAGCAATCTCTCGCCACAACAACGACATCTCCTGCGCCTTTTCGACTTCGGGCAATGTGCTATTGGCAAGATTTCGGATGCGCCGCTTATTGTAAGCTTCGACGATGGCTTTTGCATAGTCGCGGGCATTTAAAAGGACAACACTTGCAGCCATAGAAAATATGTAATCCCTTACACTTTCGCCACGAAATAACTTTGGATTTAATAACGGCTCAATTGTCCGCAAATCATGCCGTTTGCCATTTTTTGTCTCGGTCAAAAGTACGTCGAAGATATGGGCATGTTCGGGGTATAGAAATGCTTCCGGAGTCAAAATGTCTACGACGCCGGAAATACGTCGGCTGTCGCCCAAAAGGACGCCGATGAGAGATTGTTCGGCGTCACAAATAGTGTCGTTGGTTTCGTCTGACACTTTTTCAATGGATCCCATGACGCGCGCTTTCCTCAATGATGAGTCTTTTAAGGATAAAAGACAAAATCATCCGAACTTTGCGATGAAATTGGGTTGCTACCTTGCGTTGCTCCATAACGTCAATCTCGTCCATCATCGCTACGATATACTCGTGGGCAGACATATCATCCGTGTTCTGCGGGGCAGGTGATTTTGGAAACCGAATGACGTTGCTCATGCCATCTCCCGCCTAACCGCCTGCACCCGCGTAGCCCGTAACCCTTTGATGCCGAATTTGCTCCACAACTCGCACCAACCGTGCAACTCTTGCCAACTGATGTTATGTCGCAGCATCTCTCCGGACACGTCTTTGCCGTCGAGATAATCGCGGACGATGTGGTACTTGATGCGGGGGGTGAAGCGTGTGTTCATGCGTTCATCTCGATCTGCACACAAACCTGCGCAACCCCGCGCTCGCGTTTCGGGGCGTTGACGTAACATATCCTGCAATGTTCCAAACAGTAGGGTTTGCCAGGAACCGCCTCTGACCCGCAGAACATGAAGCCCTTCTCGCGGGGATTACCGATAGGCCATCGGCAGTGAATGTCTTTGACGTTGGCAACCGTGATGCGCTCGTAAACCTTCTTGGGCATGACAATCTCCGAACGGATTGTTTGAGTCCGATAGTCTGGAATCTTGCGGGTAGAGGAGGCGCGATGCTTAGCTGTCGAACCGATGATTTTGAGTTTCAGACGGTTCGCCTGACCGATAACTGCATTACGGGTTTTGCCGATTTTGTCGCCGATCTGTTGGGCGGATATGGCTCCCCAGTTATCGCGGAGGAAAGTTAGTTGCTGTTCTGACCATGCTGTGAAGAAACGCGATATCATTGCGCCCTCCGATAGACATGCGGCTTCACGCGGTTCTCTCCGCGCCGTTCGTCGGTCTTGCAAAGGAATTTTTCTATTACCAATTCACAAAATCTCGGTCGCAAAGCTTTATCAACCGCACGAATATCTTCTTTCAAATCCATCGCGTAGTAATTGATACCCTCTTCCGCCGTCCAGTCGGGGCGCATGTCATACAGGGCTTTGCAACGGCTCATCCACAGATGCTTATTGCCGGTACGATCGACCAGCTCAGCGGCTTCCTGCGATGCGCCAGAGGCCTTGTATCCGGCGCCGTCGGGATAGTGGGGCGCAGGAACGTAATCCATGAGGTCGAGCTGGATCATACCGCCCCCGTTTTATAAACAGAGACATTCACGCATTCTTCTTGCGCGTATTGACGGCTTGCCGATATGCTCATGACTTGACGATCATCGGCATAAATCACGCGGTTCATTCCATCAAGGATGGCCTTGACGCAGTTGTCCAAGTCCGCGTTTATGGGGAATATCCGCTGCAACAACGCCGTTGCACGTTTCTTCTTGGTGAACGATTTTGGAATGGCGCAGTTGATGTGGATAATGACTTCGACAAACCCCGTATAGGGCTGTCCGCGCATTGATAATCCAGCCGTCTGCTTTACCAGTTTCTCATATGCCCGCGTTTCAGGCGGCGTGATAAACCCGCGCCCGAACGTGCGTTGCTTCGGCTGGCAATAGCCGTGGACTGTAAATCTGCATAGGAGGTCAGCGGGGAGCATGTCTTCGCCCTTTGGCCTTAGCTTTCGCTTTTGGCTTTGGGGCGATATGCGCCTGTTGTTCTGAAAACAGTTTCTCTAAAAGTTTATATTGTTCTTCTAATGCGCGGTTTTTAACGAATAATTGTCTGATAAGCTGGTCGTGGCGGGTGATGTCTTCGTCAAGTTTCGGGAGTTCGTATTTCGTAATTTCCCAATTTTTCTGATAGAGAGTTTCAATTAAACTTTTGTGCGAAACGAGACTTTTCTTTGTTTCTTCGACAAAATCCAAAGCAGACTTAAAACCTTCTGCCAATGAAGAATCCACAAATTCGCCTTGAGCGCTTTGTCTCCGTGAAAGCGGCAATCCCAAAATCCATTTTGCAATGAAGCGTTTCATTCATCGTCTCCAAGCTCTATCCACACAACAATTTCAAATACGGCGAATATAATCGCAGCGCCCGCACCAATGAAAATGTCGAAGCACCCCACTTGATCCCATCCGCAGAATACACCCACGGCCATTTCTATTACCGCACATAACATCGCAAAAACGAACCATCCGCGTTGCTTTTTCGTTTGCAGATACTTCATGACTGAAACACCTTCTCAACCGCCGCTGTCATCGCCGTATGTCCCGTGCGCAGACCGGCAATCAATGTCCGATGTTTGTAAAGTTCCGCGTTAGCTTCCCTTAAAGCATCGCGCAGGGTGAAGTTCTCGATTAACAGCCGGTCATATTCGCGACGATGGACAAAGGGGAGTTTCATAACGCCTCCCTTGCAGAAACATCATCTGTCTTTGCGTTTTCTTTACACGCACGGCAAATAAAAGGACGCAGCAATACCCATATCAATGCGATGATGTAAATGCCGATGCTGGCGATGCCGAGATAATGGGTCATGACACCATCTCATCTGAGAACGGAAAATCATTGAACGTGCGCGGATGATTTTCGTCGGCAAGCAAAAGGTATCCAGCGCAAATAGAAGGCTCGTCGCCCTTCTTGTGTTCGTGGCACATAAACCTAGTTTTGCTTTCCATCGCGCATTTCATGGCGTCCCAAACAGTCGGTTCACACCCGTTCGGAGCCGTCCATTCACGAAAGGCACACGTTCCACATCTTTGCGGGACAGCCAATCCCGTGCCGATATATTGTTTTAATTTTTCTTCGCAGAATCTGGCGAGATGTTTGCCAAACGATCGGCCTAGATCAGTCGGCTTGTTGCGTACCAATGTCATCCCCGCACCTCGTCACCGCAGATGGTCATTGGCGCACCCTTTTTTCTTTTGGGAAAAAATCAAGCACGTCTACCGAAATACCGCGCTTCTTGCCTTCGCGGAGAATTTTGGCGTAATGGCGGGATGGGATTTCCCCATCAGTTCCGCCACGTGATTTTGGATAAGTCCAACGATAAACGCGGCTTACATTGACTTCCAAGATGGTTGCCAATGCTTGAATGCCGCCGAATTTATCAATAATATTTTGCGATACGTTTGACATGGCGACCAGATTGCGCTAAACGCAAGCATATTGCAACAAGAAAATTGCGTTCTTCTAAATTTACATTTTTCAATCTTATTTTATTATTTTGGACATGAATCATATCAAATGGATACGGGACAGTCTTAATCGGCAACGTCCGCAAAAAAAATCAGGCCGGTCTTGCAAAGGCATTGGGACGCGACCCGTCAACCATTACAAGGATATTGGCTGGCGATAGACCCCTAAAGATAAATGAGGTCGATAGGGTGTCGGAATACTTGGGCGAGAACCCGCCGGATTTGAAGTCTTCAGAAACTTCGGCATCCCGTCATTATGCCAGAGAATCGGCGCAATGGGAATTAGAGCCATTTGATGATTTGGCTGTCTCCCTTGTTATGAGAGAAGCCCCGCATGAGATAAAGGCCAATTCAGTTGAACGGATCGATATAATTACAAACGGGATGAGAGCAATGATTTCCACGGCGGCTAAGGCCGGGCAGCCATTAACGCCGGACGAATCTGTTAAATTTGCCGTTGGATTAGTAAAAGCCGCCAAAAAGTGAAACATAGGAGAGCAAAATGAGGATATGGATTATATTAGGCATCGGCGTTTTAGCAATTGGATATGCCGTCTATAAGACGATAAAAGCCAAGAAAGAAGTCGATGTTTTTCTGGCTAATGAAAAGGCAGCAAAAGAGAAAAAGCAAAAACCAGCCCTCTAATTATTTGATTTTATTGGCTATTAAAAATAATTGCGTTTTCTGCAATTTAGTTCTTGCAATTCTTTTGCGTTTACCGCAATATCTCCCCACACCCAACGGGGAGATACGAAATGCAAAAGCCATACATCACATTCGCCAATCCCGAAACCGGCAAGCCGCTGACGGCAGCCGAAGCTGACGCCGCAATCCTCAATCAGGAAAAATTGATTGACGAGCGCAGCGCGGGACAGTTGTTCACCAGTTATTACATCCAACGCGCCTCCACGACGGAGCGGCAAGATGACATTCGCCGCTTGATGTACCTGAAAACCTACCGCGACTACATGCGCGGCGTGGAGTTCGAGGCGTCCGCTAAAAACCTCCACGACGTTTCCGAAGCCCTGAATGAGCAGGGGATGCAGCTTGCGACAAACCTGAAATCATTCGAGGCGACGATGAGCGCGGCGAACGCGGAACTTATGGC
>Ga0302188_10002405_pt1 | contig 13690 bp, 18 predicted proteins | sample II_Bog_E2_1_FD_198783 | JGI IMG/M metagenome (GOLD analysis project Ga0302188, IMG submission 198783) | Peat permafrost microbial communities from Stordalen Mire near Abisko, Sweden - II_Bog_E2_1 | ecosystem: Environmental > Terrestrial > Soil > Wetlands > Peat | place: Sweden: Abisko... | reverse complement strand
GGTTTCCGTTAGTTTGTGCGATACGACCGATAAATTTTGCAGAAGCGGCAGTGCCACCAGCAGCAGAGCGATACACGTTGTAGTACTGTGCGACAGGTACAGCGGTGATCGTAGCAGTGACTTTATCGCCAGCAGCAGCAACCGTTACAGTAGCAGAAGCGGACGGGAAAGATTCACCACGGATCGAAACCGAGGTAATGTAGTACACATAAGCACCAGCAGCTAACAAGGAACCAGCTGCACCAGCATCGGCAAGAGTCGGAGCTGCGGGAGCAGCAGGCGAACCAGCGCGAGCACGTGCGGGACGGGTTTTGCCAGACAAGAAGCGCGAAGCTTCGAGGCTAACGATAGCCGAAGAAGTCCACTGAGTGCGTAAATGAGCACCAGTTGCCTCTTGCGCCGAGCCCGCGAGCATGATACGCTCTTTAGCATGGGCGATTTTGTTGTAAGCCGATAAGCTGATAGGGTCAAGGATCAAACGATCAGCTGCGCCCATGTTCATTGCTGAACGGACAGAACTGTCTTCGATGATGCTTTGAGTCAGAGTACCACCGACTGAAAGAACTACAGTTTGGTCGGAACCAAATTCTGCAAACATCAAGTCCTGGGTATTGCTCTGTGCGTCAGATTGACGAACTTGTTGATCGACACCGATCATGTTCGGCACTTTTGCAACGGCAAGGGGATTACCGTCGAAAACACCAACGTCCGAGAAGTCAGATTGACCACGGAAGCTGTCAAATTCAATGTCACCAGCCAATTTCATGGCAGCGTCAGCAGCAGCACGGTCTTCAGCTTTTACGCCGTCGAAAGCACCGATCATGTTTGACGCAACAGTCACCCGACGAGTCGTGCTGTAGTATGCCATGGGCACAACCGCACGAACGTAGTTCGACGTGTCTTCTTCGCCCACGCCACCTTCGAACTGGGCGGACCCACCGAAAATACCGTAGTCAAGTTGACGGTTGAATTGATGCAATTGGCTCTTAACATCTTTCGATGGGAGCATTTTTTGCAATTTGATATGAGAATCGTCGAAAGTGACGTTTTGCATCACAGGGGACATATCCTCGATCATTAAAGCTGCGCCCTGAACTAAGCGATCTGGAGATGCAAGATAACTACCTGCTTCCAATGCCTTCATAAGCGACTGAAGTTGTTCAATCATTTTATTTCTCCTTTAAATAGTACCGCTTAGTTCTTAAGCAGGTGGCTAATAGTTTGTTGCGATGCGCTACCAAGATAGAAAGAGTTGATTGCATCTCTGTCCGACTTAGTTAATTTACTTTGGTCTTTCTTCATCAGAATGTCTGTGACTTCTGATTTAGTAAGTTCTTTTACTTCTTGAGTGCCTTCGCTTTTTGCGATGACGCCAAGTTCGGTAATTGCTTTACCTTGTGGAACCGTTACTTTCTTAACCAAATTGGCTAATAATTCGGTTGCCTTGTCGAAAGATTTCTTCAGTTCTTCATTAGACGCTTTAGAAGCTTCCAATTCCGATTTCAAGAGTTCTACTTCAACATTTCCTTCTGACTTATTCATTTGAACCGCCTTTGATGCGTTACTAGCTGGTGATTTAGCACCAGGAATTTTTCCAGGAGCTTGAGCTTCCTGTTTGCCACCATTGCGACGGTCGTGCTCAGATTTGTTAATCTTTGCGCCGTTTGCGTCACTAGCAGCTGATTTAGCGCCCAATGCATTATGCGGAGGAGCACCTTTGATTCCACCGTTTTTCTTATCGGGGAACATATCGGAGCCTTTGTCGTGTGGTTTGGAGTTCAATACGGGATTTTCATCCTCAATTTCACTTTTGCCCATACCCATAGACATATCGCCACATTTATCAATTTCAGGACTAGCAGGTGCAGCTTCCATTCCAGGTGCAGCAGGTGCTTGAGCACTCATTGCATCCAGAGCTTGACGAACACAATCATGATGTGCCATCAATTCTTCACGTGACATAGACTCATACATTTTCTGCATTTGTGCCATGTCTTCTTCATCATAAATACCAGCGGCAGGAGCGGCCTGAGCAGCAGGAGCGGCAGCGGGTGCAGCTTCCATTTCAGGTGCGGCTTCTTGACCTTCTTCAGCGGGAGCAGCAGGTGCTTCCTCTTCGCCTTCAGCTGGAGCTTCCGAAGCTTCAGGAGCTTTCGCTCCTTTCTTCTCAGGAGCCTTAGACTCTTTCTTCTCTTTTGGAGGAGCAGAATCTTCCGCTTTAGCGAGAGAACCTACGTTCTCTGCTTTATTCAAATGGACAGTGAATTCTTTCTCCACTGTCTCAATGAGCTTGGCAAGCTCGATTTCGGTGTAAGACATATTGTCCTCCTAAGTTGCCTGTTTAATTAGACGGACTTAGTTGGCCAATAAAGAGGTTGAATATCAACAACAGGAGCTTGAGCATCGACAACAGCAGCAGTAACGGCAGTACCGTTTGCGACTTCGATCAATTGCCATTCACAACCGCAGGTCTGAGCTTCGAAACGAATCGGCTCAAGATCAGCGTGGGTAGCAATCGAACCGCCATTAGCGTTCAATTCGTAGGCGAATTTCAGCAAATGGGGAGCATATGCAAAAGTTTGGTTGCCGAAAATGTCTTTCGACACAGCGTCAACGTTTTTAATTTCGATCATGACCACAGGAGCGGTTGCACCCAAGCCAAGAGTTGCGTTCGAGATCGTCAGGACGGGCCATGAAGCGCCGTTAGCGTCAACAAAAAACGACTCAGTTACCGTGTTAAGAGCGGTGCCGGAAGCTGCGTTAGCTGCAAGGCGTGCATTCAGCCGGTCAGCGAGGTCTCGGATCAGGGCCAAAGATTTTGCATTACTGTACATTTTATATCTCCTTCAAGAGTTTAAAGACTCATTTCAAACGAATCAATTCTAGTATAAAGTTTACTACTCTACGAAAAAGTGTCTAATTTCAAGCATTTAGTTAAAAAAAGCTGCCAAATCCATAAAACTGCTTGAGTTTTGCCTTTGAATGCACTAATCTTATTAGTATGAAGAAATGCAGCAAATGTAAAGTTGACAAACCTCTAGAATTGTTCTATAAAGATGCACAAAAATCTGATGGACTAAGATCCTGCTGCGTACCTTGCCATAAGGAAGACGTTTCGAATAAAATGAAAGACGGTACTTATGGTTCTAGGATTAGGGCGTCTGCTATGAGAAGCTACCGTAAACGAATGAAAAATCAGCATGAACACCACAGGTCTACGGAAAACGCATATAGAAAAGAAAGATACGATTCTGATCCTGAATATAGGAGAAAAATTATATTGCGGTCTTCTGAGGCAAAAACGAAAAGAAGAAAAGAAAATCCACGATTTAGGGCTATCTCTAATGCTTCACGTAGAATAGGGAACTTTCTACGCTATAGAACCAATAAATATTCCCATACTCTAGGATGTAATCTGGAGACCTTTAAGGGCCATATTGAAGCTAAATTTGAACCAGGAATGAGCTGGGACAACTACGGCGAGTGGCATATAGATCATATCTTTCCGGTTAGCATTGCCTATGACTTGGGACCCGATTCGTTCGCAAAAGCTTGTCATTTCACTAATTTACAGCCTTTGTGGGCTAAAGATAATCTAGAAAAATCCAACAAAATCAAATAAAAGCAATCTTTAGTGATATATCGCAGTAGAGGTATCACTTGGGCACTTTCGTGGACGGCATCGGCGCAAGCCAAAATATAGATAGTAGCGGTGAAATCGTTGACATTGCTGGGCTGGACATTTCCAGCCTAGAAGTCGATGGTTCATTGAACTGGGAACACAAAAAAGATGTGCCAGATCAACTAGTTGGCAAGGTTTTGAAGGCCAAAAAGATCTTCTCGGTTAAGGACTGCGAAGATGATCGCCAGAAGTATTTCTGGGAAAAATGCAAAGTTCCGTACCTATATATATTAGGCGAATTGTTTGACGATTACACTGATTCTGCGCGTACTGTAGCTGGCCTGTTCCGTTATGACCTGGATCATCGCGGCAAGAACGCCAAGGACGTTGTAGGATTTTCAGTTGAAGGTGCTACCATACATAAAAATGGTAATACTATTACTCGTTCCATCGCTCGCAAGATCACCTGCACCTCACTTCCTTGCAATAAAATGGCTGTAGCTGAAATGGTCCCTAAAGAGGGCAAAAAGCCAAAAGACAACTTAGACAATATATTTAAGACCGAAAGCTACGTTGACATTGAGGTTGTAAATTTTCCAAAACAGTCTAATCTGTGGGAAATGCTTAAAACTGAGTCTTTGATGAAAAGGGCTAAAGCTCTATTTGGAAAACCTGTAAAAAAAGACGAACAAGCTATGACTTCTGGCGCTGGCACATCTATGGCACTTGGCGGCGGATCACCTACGTCCCCTTCATTATCTTTGTCTGAACCAGACATGGGCCGTTCCGAGAAAATGGAAGCAAATCTTAAGAAAGCTCTAGCTCCGAAATCGGCAGTTGCTAAGCCTAGCAATTTGGGCTCAAAGATCGGCACAACTACTACTGGCAAAGACGTACATAGCCATGCTATGGTAGGAGAAACTGGATTCAATCATCAAGAACATGCTGAAGCTGCCGCATTTCATCAAAAAGCCGGTGCTGCGAATCCAAAAATGGCTCAACACCATGCTGGCAAAGTAGCTCTACACAATTCTGCGGCTATTAAGTTAAAAGATAGAGCTATAAAACAAGCTTCTGCTAAGAAAAACCCTTCGGTTATGGCACCTGCTAGTCCGAAATCTGGCAAGCTTCACGATCCTCGTTTGAGTGGAACTGTTAGCTATAAGAAGTCTGAAACTCTACAACCTGGCGAAAAGGGCGATGAAGTCGCAGCGAATCAAAAACAAGAACGCGCTCGTAGGGCTCAAGAAGCCTACCCTAATAACAGCAAGCGTAATTTTGACAAACACAAAGTAAACCATAGTGAGTCAAATCCTCAAAATGTAAAACGTGCTAGTATTCCTAACAAGCAGATTTCTCATAAAGTTGAACAGGCTGGCGGACCAAGCAATAACATGCTGCATAATAATCTACTTGCTCCAAAAGAAACTATGCACAAGGCAGTAGGCGGAGCAAGCGGCGGACTTGGCGGCAGCGGAATATCTAGTCCTGGTGTATCATCTAGCTTTACGTCTGTAGAGGCTCCATCTGGTCCTGCAAATCCTAAGCCCAACAAAGTACCGCTTGGAAAAATCACAAAAGCCCTGGAAGCAGGCTCTAGCCTGACTTCGCCTGCCAATTTAACTGGCGGCGCAGCACTTGGTCGTGAGAGCCTTGAAAAGGATTCAAAAGATCCCAATTGGATGCCCAAAGACAAGAAGATTGCAAATTTGCAACGTCAGATTGATTCTGGGACCTACAAGCCTGACGCTAAGAAAATTGGCGAGAGCATGTTGAACCATCCTACTAAGCCACTCAAGGGCACCAGAGTGCAGAAGTCTGAAATTCTACAACGCGCTGAAGCAGAATATGCTTCGTGGGAAAAACGCGAAGAATTTGAAAATTTTATGAAGTCCCGTATGCCACATATGACTAAAGGCGAGATCGTTGCTTTTGGTCAAGCTATGATTCTGAATAAATCCATGAAAATGGAAAAATCGTTAAATGGTCTCTTGGGACTGTTAAAAGACGAATCTAAGAAAAAATAGTATTGCTAAAAGCTATTGTTGTGATATAGTAGCTTTAGTGCAGTTTAAACCTCTGTACCCTGGAATGACTCGTAGGTGAGTGGAAGACCAGTAAATCGAGAGTAATAATTGCACTTCTGGAGGCAATATGGAATTAAATCTTCGCAAAGCTCGCAAACTTGAAGCTAAAATCCTTACACATTTAAAGTCTTTGTCCCTTTCTCCAGCTGTTCGCGTTCGCGTATTAGCTACAGACGAAGAACGCAGTGCGGCACTTGCTGCTGGTCGTACCAAATATCTATCGGATCTGAATACGGAAAAATCCCTCATTTTGGCACGTTTTGCGATTCGTCAAGATATTGCAAATGCTAACCATGCAGTAGGTATCAACGCTTTGATTAACAAGCGCGAAGCATTACAAGCATTGCTTGAAAAGTCTAGTTCCGGAGTAGATGCTCTCGACGAAAAAGAAGCTGCTGATTTGGCTATGTCCAAAAAGCTTCAACTTGAAGGCTCTGGAAGCAGAGCATATGGCGAAGCGTCAGTTACATTTCCATTGCCAGTAACTAGCGCACACGACGTAGCTGGTTTTAAAGCACACGAACTGTCATTGAAACGACAACTTGAAGAAACAGAAGACGAATTGTCCCAAAAGAATCTGGGAGCGAAAATTACGCTTCCAGCTGATACCGTTAAGTTGCTTCAGTCCGCTGGATTGCTGTAGTAGCAATCCTGTTATAGGGCTGGAGTCGAGTGAAGTGAAAGGGCATTACTACATGGCTGACTCAAATACCCATTAGAGTCAAACCTGTTTTGTCATTCTCCCAATATAGCGTCTCCCAAGGCGCGTTTGTTATATTATTGGTATTGTAGAGAATTTATGCGGGGCGTTATTTAGGGATTGCTTTTTATACATTGTTCGCCCGATCCTTCACTTACATAATTCGCGTGGTTGCGATAGGTGCTCGACTGCACTGCGTCAGAGTTCCACTTAATCCAGGGGAAAATGCAGCTAGTCACTGCTAGTACCCTGGAGGATTTTCTTGACGTTGTTTTTGAATAGTGGTAATCTTCTAGTTATAGGAACAAGTGCCGATTTGATAGCGCACTTTTCCTCCTAAAAACTCTCATACGAATATTTATGAGTGTTTAAAATAGCCGCAAGGCATTATAAACATTTTACATAAAGAGAATCGTATGAAGACCAAGCACTGTAACTGGTGTAACTCAGACCTAGAAATTTCAGCATTCGGCAAAGACAAGAGCCAAAAAGACGGATTTACTTTCTATTGTCGTTCTTGCATAAACGCCTATAATCGTGAGCATTCTAAAAACAACGAGAATGTTCGACAAAAATCCAAAAATCAATATCACTCAAATAAACGTAGACATAGAGACTGGGAGCTGAAGCGAACCTTTGGCATAACCATTGAAGACTACGAACACATGCTGGTTGGGCAAAATGGCCTGTGTGCAATTTGCATCGGCGAAGAACAACGAAAACACAAAACATTATCGGTAGACCACGATCATTGCACTGATGCGATCAGGGGTTTGCTGTGTTCTAACTGTAATCTGGGATTAGGAAATTTCCAGGACAGTATAGAGCTTTTAGAATCTGCTATTAGATATTTAAAGGTGTCCCAAAACAACCAACCAAAGGATACCGAATAAAAACCAAGATTTTAGTCAAATGACCGAAGACGAACTCTTCGAGCTACATTGTGACGCAACGCACGAAGTCGCAGGAATAACCGTGAGCATAGTGAATGCCCAGAAAGAAATTCGTAAGTTAGTGAAAACGCTTAATAAACTAGATTTGGAACTTGAATCCAGGGAAGCTAAGAAAATGGGTCTAGAAAATAAGTTGAATTAATTCCAAAAGCCTGGTAGTCTTTAGTTATGAAGAAGGAAAAATACCAACTTTCATATACCTTAAAGAAGCCAGGCGATTCCTTTTATCATTATAAGCTTTTCTTTACCAAGAAAGAAGCCGCCTCATGGATTAGTGCCAACAAATCTACGTTGTATTGGCACCAATTGACTGAAATTAGCCCAAAAAGCAACAGGCCCAAGCCTCTTATTCAATTTAAGCCAGATAGTTCTTTCAAAAAGAAAACTGGAACGCTACAGACTTATTTTGAAACTGGCATGGAATGTATGGGACTCATATTTTATGAGGATGGAGTACATAGCAGTCCTAATCTTCAATTTGATCCAAATAAGCCAGAAAGCAAGAGTAACTTCAGATATTTTTCTTCTCACGACGGCGTTACCTTCATTGCTAGTGGTCATATTATAGAGTTCGCCAACGGCGACAAGATTGGCATGGCCAAGGATCGTGAATTTGCTAGGAAAGACGGCTACAGGCTAAGTTTTTATCCTCAGGGATACACCAAGAAGGAATGGCTGGCCCTGTTTGAATCAGAAATGCTCAAGGTAACGCTCTGGATACCAGAAACCAAACACGAAAAAGATCTTAAAAAATTTATCAGAGGACCGTTTTGATATGGCCAAAAAGAGGCACCTGCGACTCGTAAGGGAAGGCGAAAGGCCTAGAAAACCCAAGACTCTTAAATCGGCGGTGGCCAACTCTGATGATGCTGTAAAGAAAAACGTATGGGATCTTAGCGATGATGAGTTTTTAAAAAGTCTTGGACTTAAACCGTAAGTAGGAATTATATGAAAAAGACCATGAACGTCAGAAACGAATTAGATCATATCAAGGAAATTAACGAACTTTTCGAGTCTGTCCCAGATAGCAAAATAAACTACAGCGACTGGTCCAACGTTGAGTTTAAATTTTCTAAACCAATAGATGTTCATTGCTTTACAGACGTTCATATCGGACATAGGTCTTTCGATAAACCTAAATTTCTAAAAGCCATTATAGAGGTTCAAAACAATCCAAATGCCTATTGTTTTTTTAATGGAGACCAGCTCGATTTCACTCCTAGCGGCCACCATAATGCGAGGAACGAACAGAGCATGACAAACGAAGAACAGGTTAAATTTTTCAATAGGCTACTGGAAAAATTGGGAAACAAAGTATTATGGATCAGACACGGAAACCACGAACTTCGTCAGGTGGACAAGGCGGCTAATCCTCTTTTCGACGAATACTGTAGGATATTAAAGGTGCCGGTATTGAAAACAGGAATGGATAGGTGTCACATTTACATTGGAAAGAAAAAATGGAGCATATGTAGCTCTCATGGAATAGGGTTAAACTCTCAAAAATGTCTTGAGAGGATGCAACTGGTGGACAAAGAATCTACCACCTTTTTCGTTGGACATACGCATCAGTTTTTTGAGGATACCAATTATTATGGTAAGTTTTACGATAAAACAAACAATAAAGATGTTAACGAACCTATATTCGTCATTTGTGGAGGCAGTTTTGAGAAATATGACGGCCACGCAATAGATAAAAATATGCGACCCACAAATACTGGGTACTATATCTTGACTCTTACGGAAACGGAAAGATTGTTGAGGAAAGTGTTATGATTCTTGAGCGAGAGACATTTAAGAAATTTGGTTACTGGCCAAAGGATCTCAGTAACGCGTCGGAAAGAATAATTCTGAGAAAATGCGAAGACTGTGGACAGATAAAACCTATAGCCAAAGCATACGCCGGTAAGCGGTGTGCTTATTGCGCAGCAAGAATTACAGGATTGAACCGCAGGGCAAAACTTACAAAACACAACTACGATCCACCGACCACTCTCGAATTGACATCGTTTTTTGAATCCGGAAATTTTTCCTACGGAAGAAATAATTTACTGGGAGGCGCAGTAATAAAGGGGTACGGAGGAGAGATAAAAAGGCGTCTTTCATCTGTCCATATGCTTTCCATGGTAAAAATGTTAGGCATAAAAACAAACGAAAAGAAGTTGTCAAAACCATTTTTAAAATCTCGCATAATAGAATTTTTAAGAAAACAGGATAATGTTCAAGAAATTTTAGACTATTATGTAGGCGAACATAGAACTCTTAGCAAAACATCCCATGGTAAACTTTGGATATTGAGCGATAAAGGAGGCATAATAAAAGCTCTTTTTGACGAACTGGGATATAAATGGAGACCAGAGGCGATGGGACAATCAGGCAGAAAGAATGCAAGAATAGTGGTAGAATATGCTTCTATGTACTTAGACGGAAGGTGGGTACACATTGGCTAAAGTAACGACAATAAAGGGTAATCTGTTTGATGCCCCTAAGGGCTCCATAATCATCCATGCGTGCAATACCAAAGGCGTGTGGGGTTCTGGAATAGCCAAGGCCTTCGCTCATAAGTTCCCCAAAGCTCGTGATATCTATGCTCAAGTTTGTCAAGAGAAAGGTGCGTCTCTAATTGGTACGTGCCTTCTTATTCCAGCTGGCGACTACGTTATTGGCTGTCTGTTCACGTCAAAAAGCTATGGACAATTCGTAGATCCTCCTGCTAAGATATTAAAAGCTACCGAGACTGCTGTGGCAGATTTGATTAGACAGAATGTGGATGGGAAACCGCTCCATGCGTGTAAATTCAATGCCGGTCTCTTCAGGGTTCCCTGGCCCAAAACCAAGGCTATCCTGAAAGCTACTGATTCTGAATTTGTAATTTATGATTTTTGATTTGTAGCGACGGACATGCGTATGTCCGACTCCGTAAAGACAGGGAGCCGATCACACTGTAACTCGTAATGGAGATAGTGCGGCACGGAGGCTGATTAAAAGTTTGGAACCTGACGATGCTTGAAAGCCACAGACACTCATGCGCTGAAATACGAGTACGTAGTATTTTGGGAAAGTGAGCAGGGTTTCGCTACATTTTTTTGAAGGGATTTGTGTTTTACTTATTTTTGATGGGATTTCTGTCGTTTATCGCAGGATCGGCATTGTCATATATGCCAACCCTAAAGGGTAGCCCATACTATTTTCTTATGTGGACTGCTGTCACCGCCGTGTCCACTCTCGCCTGGGCATTGCTTGCTAAGGCGGTTCCAGATTCAACCCGCCTAGTTGTAGTTGGCCTATATTGGGACACTCTAATGCAAGTGACCTATTTACTAATACCAGTTATGATCTTTGGCGCTAGATTGACCATGTTACAAACTTCTGGCATTTTGTTGATTTTCTGTGGCATACTAATGGCAAGAGGATAATATGAAATATTTACTTTTGTTGCTTATTTCGACTAATTGCTGGGCTGGAGAGTACAAATTTACGTTCAACCTCAAGGACGGTCGTCAACTTAAAGCTACGATGAAAGCTCCGGACAGATGGAAGGCTCTAGAAGAGGCTGGCGCATATTGTGGTAAGTTCTTTGGAGTTGGAACTAAGGAAATGTCAGAACAAGAGGCGGACGAAATTATTATATCGTGCGCCAATCCAGAATTTAATTAGACTACGGTAAGATCGAACTCATTAACGCCTTCAAGAGAAGCCATGAATTTGCCCCAAGTGTCTCTGCTGCTAGTAATCATTTGTCCCTGAGGACTCTGAGCAATCGTGGCTCCCATTAAGAGGCATCCTTCTGACGCAGATTCCCAATTACCCCAATGATAAAGGATACCCACGCAATTTGGCACTCCGGTAACTTCAAACGTAATAAAGTCTTCCGTCATGCCATGTAACCTATGAGGACCACGCACACATTTATAGGTTCCTAACGGAACTTTTGGCGCATAGCTACTGTCGTGCTGTAAATATGCGTGTTCCAGTATTTGAGCCACTATTTTACCGTTACTGTCACTAAGTTCGCTAAAAATTCCGTCTTCACGAAACTGCTTTCTGGTCAACGTGAACGAAACGACCTTGACTTCAGGCTTAATTTGAGGAATCTCAGGCTTTTCCATGACCTTAGGAGCCTGCTGTTTAAGAAGGGATATAATCTGCGGTAAATATTGCTTTAAAAGTTCTAGTATAGCGCCCATGCTTTCCTCTTGCGTTTTAGTGATACATGTACTACAGTAAGATTACTGGAGCGTGCCATGAAAGTAGCTATTTGCGATTTACAAAGTGAAAATTTCCAAGAAGTCTTGTTAAAATCACTAGTTAACACTGGTTTTGCGGTATTGACGCACCATGGCGTAGATTTCGAGTTGATCAAGAAAAATCAACAAGAATGGCGTAAATTCTTCAAAAGAGAACAAGTATATAAGAACCTGTTCATTAACGGCAACGACTCAAATATGGGCTACAAGGGCATGGGCACAGAAACCGCCGTTGGCGCTAAAGTTGCAGATATCAAAGAATTCTTTCACTATAAGCCTACAGAAGAAATCCCAGAAGCACTGGAAGACGTAACCGCAACGCTATTCTTCCAGTTGGAAGACCTAGGTATGAAAATACTAGCAGTTATCGATAAAGCTACGGGTAGTAACTACCGAAGCGACTGCGAAGGTAGCTCAAAGACTCTTTTTAGAGCACTTTATTATCCCGCACTAGCAAAAGCTGATCATCAGGAAGGTGCGGTACGTGCTGCTGCCCATGAAGACATCAATCACATCACTTTGTTGGTAGCTGCCAGCGCACCAGGACTTGAAGTGCAAGACAATCAAGGTAAATGGCACGCCGTCCCGCATGAAGAAAACTCTATCGTAGTGAATGTTGGCGATATGCTAAAGTTGGCCAGCAAAGGTTTGTATAAATCGACCACGCATCGCGTTGTGAATCCCTCTGACGACAATACGGATCGCATCAGTATGCCGTTATTTATTCACCCTAGAAGTAACGTGTTGTTGGCTCCTGGCTATACTGCCGGTCAGTTCCTCAAAGAAAGGATAGATCAAATCTACGGAAAGAAATGAAATTATCGTTAATTTTAGGCGACAAACAGCATACCGTTATGTGGGACAAAGATCTTAGCGATTTTCCTCATGTAGTGCAATACGATAAGAAGTATTGGGAATGGGTATCTTGGGATAAAGACCCAGATGGCCTAGTAGATCAAGTACTTATGTTCGGTGAGACTAGAGAATCTGCTCTACTTGTCAATATGTTTGGCGTTTTGTTTCCAGTTCCCGATTTGGCACAGATGTTTCAACTTGATACGGTTTCTGGGCCTTGTGAGTGCGGTGCGGAAAAAACACATGGAAAAAATACCACGCATAGCCCTTGGTGTCCAAAATACACATGAAAACTTGCGTCAAATGTAAACTCCTATTGCCAATAACAGAATTCTGGAAAAATCACAGGGCTGCCGATGGACTTATGTACAGCTGCAAAAAATGTGCTCAGATAAGATCTAGTACGAATTATCGTAATACCATAGAAAATAGAAAAAGTTACTCAAAACGATACGAGATAGAGAAAAGAGAAAGACCTGCATCCTATAGTGTTAAAAGGAAAGACAGATTTAAAGCATATGGCATTACTAAGGAACAGTACGATTCTATGTTGACAGAACAAAGAAATAAATGTAAGATATGCAATGAGGGTAAAAAATTACACATAGACCATTGCCATGTTACTGGAAAAGTTAGAGGTCTTCTGTGTCAAAACTGTAATACGTTACTGGGACATGCTAAAGAGTCAAACGATATTTTATTGAACGCTGTGGCATATTTGAAAGAGAGTAAAACATGAAATTTCCAGTTCTTTACAAGAAGACTTCGACTGGTGCCATTCAGCAATGGGAAATTACCGCTGGTCCAAATTCTAACGGCACCGCATTCATTATGACACTACACGGTCAGGTTGGTGGAGCAATACAAAAAACTTCTGACACTATTTCTGAAGGGAAAAACTCCGGAAAGAAGAATGCTACTACTCCGCTACAACAAGCTGAGAAAGAAGCCAAAGGCAGCTGGGAAAAGAAGAAAAAGGGCGGATACGTAGAGTCCATCAAAGACGCTCAAGGTGACAAACTAGACGCCATAATCACTGGCGGTATTGAGCCCATGCTGGCCCATAAATTTACAGATCAAGGCCATAAGATAAAATATCCTGCATACATCCAGCCTAAATTGGACGGTATTAGGTGTATAGCTATAATCAAAGATGGCGCATGTACTCTTTGGTCGCGCACTAGAAAACCCATAACTTCGTGTCCGCACATCATACAAGAGCTTGA
>Ga0302188_10002397_pt1 | contig 13707 bp, 13 predicted proteins | sample II_Bog_E2_1_FD_198783 | JGI IMG/M metagenome (GOLD analysis project Ga0302188, IMG submission 198783) | Peat permafrost microbial communities from Stordalen Mire near Abisko, Sweden - II_Bog_E2_1 | ecosystem: Environmental > Terrestrial > Soil > Wetlands > Peat | place: Sweden: Abisko... | reverse complement strand
CAACCCCAACCCCAACCCCAACCCCAACCCCAACCCCAACCCCAACCCCAACCCCAACCCCTGCTTTTATTTTTAAAATATTTTGGATGAACTTGATCTTATATTCCTAATATTGCCGTTAATTACACAGATACCCTATAGATATCAGCATTAATTAAAATAATTTTTGGGGTGATTTTATTACAGGATTTATTATGTTTGCTCGATTGATTTAAAAATAATTTAAATCATGTAAATTGAGAAGACTTTCGATGAACTGTTAGCTGACTTAGATTTGAAGATTAAAGACGCAGAGGACAACTTCGGATAGACTTAGGTCCGGGACGCTCTCCTGGCCAAGGCTTAGCTCTACAACGACCATAAGAAGTATGTCGAAGCAATCGAGACCTTCAACCTTGCCCTTAAACACACCATCTAAATTGGTAAAAAAATGGACATCGCTTTCAAACTCATCGCAATTTACCTCATCCAAGAAAACAACGTAAAAATAAAGGAGAATATTGACGAATGCTACGCCCTTTTGGAGAAGGGAGGCGACTGGTAGCGCAAGAACAAACTTAAAGTTTACGAAGGAATATATCGTCTCATAGTGCGTGACTTCGAAAAGGCCAGTCAATTGTTCGTGGATGTGATTCCAACCTTTAACTGTCCTGAAGTGATGAGCTACTAAAAATTAGTGACCTACAGTGTCCTAACGGGCCTACTCAACATGGATCGCGTCAGCATCAAGAAAAAGATACTGTAGTCCTCCGAAGCGATCGTGTACCTTCAGAAGCTGCCGGATATCAAAGATTTAATTGAGTCATTTTACTATTGCAGATACAGTCAATTCTTCAAGGTGTTTATTCAGGTCATTGAACTTGTAAAGCTGGATCCTTATATCCACCAACACATCCGATACTTCATTCGCTAGGTCAGAGTCGTCATTTACTCTCAGTTCCTGGAAAGCTACAAGACAGTTAAATTGGCGTCTATGGCTTATGAATTTGGAGTTTCTGTTCATTTTATTGACCGAGAGCTGTCAGAGTTGATCAGCGCGAGAAGGCTGCCATGCAAGATAGACAAGGTTGCCGGAATAATTGAAACCGACCCAACTGATGAAAGAAATCGGCTTTACAAGAATGCATTGAAAAAGGGTGATCACCTCTTGAACCAAATCCAAAGACTATCTCGGGCCATCGATTTGTGATTGTTGTAATTTGGCAAACTGAGCTTAATTTTGATTATAATCAACAGAGTGGCGTGGCATGCGTGGATAATTACTCATTCAACTCTTTGTAATATTCCTAGTCTTAGGAGAAGCTTAATGCCGAATATACTCGAATTATTTGTCGATACACACTTTCCGAAGAAACAATGGTTGGAACTTCTTGGATCGGATGAACTTCGAACCAGGTAATATGGAGATGAATTTAAAACTGAGTATTACCTCCAAAGAATTCAAACCTGGAGCAGAATACAAACTTTAAGTCGTGGGCATCCCTTCCTCAATTTGGGAGAGATAAGCCGAAGCCAAATGCAATATAGGAAATTTTACATCGCAAGAACTTGCCGAAAAGAAATTGCAGTAGACTGTTCTATATGTCAATTTGAACAGCCAGAACGATTACTCAGTCGAGCTAAGCACTTTAGTTGCACTATCCAACTTTGTTACTTATCAATTTGTTGTCAGAGACTGTGAACAGACCATCGTTCGATAAGGATTCGGACGTGATGCCAAAATTAACATCGATCTGGATATCAAAAACAACGGCAACTACAACTCAGCCACTGAGCAGTATTACGCTTGGCTATTGCCTCTTTTAATGTTGCTGGAACTAGCGCTCATTATTTTTTTAAAACGGGATAAGGAAGAAGAGGGCGATAATTGGATTAAATGGCTCTTGAAGATCAGTATGTGGATTGGAATGTCTTCAATAGTGGCAAAATATATGGGCTATGCAATCTATGCATGGATCAGCGGGTCTGACTATCAATTCTTCGATTTTATGTATCTGCTTCTGCATTCAACTTCTGATTCAATTCTCATTGTATTGGTTATCCTGCTAGCATTTGGATGGACTGTTACATTCAGGAACGCTCGTGATTTTGATCTCTATGTTCCTCTCGCCTCTATGTTGGGTCTGATAAACATAATAATGTCTCTGCTGAATAAAGTAACTGATGGAGAGCATAACAAGTACCACATGTTTGATACTATTCCAGCCTATATCATGATCTTCTTTAGACTATTGGCCTTTTCCATCTTTGTTTATGGAGTAATTCGCTCGTACGTAAAGTTAAAAGCTGATCAGAAGCAAGTTATCAGTTATTTTTACAAATTAGCTATTTTGGGAACCATCTACCTCACCTTCGTACCTGTGGGATTCGTACTGGTAAAGTCTGTCGAAGCTAATTACAGAAAATAAGCCATGTATTTTGGAGTTGAGCTTACAAGATTTGCCCTGAATGTATGGCTGACTATCCTCTGCGGCTGGAAGAAATCTTCGTATCGCTTGATTATCGACAAATCCTTCATGTAGAAAGAAGGAAAATACTTTTGAGAAATCCATCGAATAGGCATGTTCTATATATTGTATTTTTGAATTATAATGAGCTTATTAATTACCAATTACTCTAATATTTGACTGCTTACTACGGATACTTTTGAGAATAAATTGTGAGTTTATGAACTTGTTAAAATGATAATTGGCCGACCTTCATATCGAATGATTGATTATTAGTGACTTTCGCTTTTGTTTGGCCAACAGATATTGATTGAATTAACTCGTAAATAGAAGGATGTTGGAATCTGATTGGGTGGGAATCAACTGCAAAGATCAAAACCACAGATAAGTAATCCAAATCATGTGGAAGCAGCTGTTAAGATAACAATTATTTTCCAGCTTGATGCTTTCGAATGAAGAAAATTTTACATAATTGAACAAGTATTGGGAATGCAATTATAGCTAATGAATTACTCACCATAAGACAATCACCCACCTCTAATCACTATTATGTTTGTCAAAGTTTTAAAGGAGATTGACGCATCACAAAAAAAAAAAATAGAATTGCCAATATACTATGCAATTTCACTTACAGCACATAATATGCAGATAGATAATTGCCTTCATTCTGGCCAATGCGTTATTTTATAAGAAAAAAATAAAAACTCAAAATTTAGAGTTAGTTGGCAGAAATAGAAAAGAAAGAATGAATAGTTTAAAGAGTGAGCTGAGCTTTAATTTATTGCTAAGAGAATCTGCGATAATGATTAAGGCTATTGATTCAATTGGAGCACACAATCTTCTATTTTTCATTTATTAAACTATCTAATTGTTAATCCTACCGCCAACTATTAGTGTACATGAATAGGATTTATATTCATAATAATTATGAACGGAAAACAAATAGCAGTCCTGCTTGCTTTGGTTGGAGTTGCTTCAATCCTTTACGGCTACCAATCCACTTCGGGTGTCTCTGAATTTGAGGCATGGAAGTCCACCTTTGGAGTCAAGTTTGCTTCTGAGTTTGAGAATACTTATAGAGAAAGGATCTTCCTTGAAAACCTTGCCAAAATCAACACCCACAACGCCAAGGGAGAAAGATCATATGAAATGGGACTCAACCAGTTCTCAGCTCTTTCTACGGAGGAATTTTCACAGACTTATCTTGGAACCATCATTGCTGAATCAAATAATGCTATTGATAGTGAACTTACCATCAGTATTGGAGCAATTGATTGGACGACCCAAGGTGCCGTCACACCCATCAAAAACCAGGGAAGTTGCGGATCATGCTGGGCTTTCTCCGCAACTGGAGGTCTTGAAGGACTGAGCAAGCTTGCTTATGGAACTCTTGAAAGCTTCTCTGAGCAGCAGTTAGTGGATTGCTCTGGATCGTTTGGAAATCAGGGTTGCATCGGTGGACTTATGGACAACGCCTTCAAGTTCGTTAAAGCTAATGGTATTGTCCATGAAGAGGAATATCCCTACAAGGCTGTCCAATAAACATGCTCAAAAACCACTGGCCCCTTCAAGATTTCTGGATTCACTGACATCAAGAACTGCAATGATTTGGCATCAGCCTTGACAGGCAGACCCATCTCCGTCGCTGTAGATGCTACCAACTGGTCTACCTACAAATCTGGTGTCTTCAACAACTGCAAGACCTCTTTGAACCACTGTGTGCTACTTGTTGGTGTTTCTTCCGACTCCAGCTGGAAAGTTAAAAACTCTTGGGGAGCTGCTTGGGGAGAGTCTGGTTTTATCAGACTCGCAAAAGGAAACACTTGCGGTATCTGTAACGTGGCATCTTATCCCAACAAATGATGAGTTATCTTTAATCATTATTCATTCTCTATCTATTAAAAAATTAATCCAATTTATTGAAGTGACAAATAAAGGGATTCGTAAAAATACGAGACTCATATTGATGGAAATTCATGGAAACACTTTAAAACGAAATGCCGTTGACTTTAAACTCGAATTATCTTTAAATTACTGGTTGGATAAATTTTATTTTTCTACGGACATCGTTATTTTCAGTGAATTTCAACATTCATCAAGATAACACAAAAAAGCATATTGGACAATAAAAATTAACTAACAATGAACTTCTACCCAATAATCCCAAAGCTTCTATTGAACTCAAATGGCGCTACCTCTTATCTTGATATTTGTTGAGTCTACTAACAACTAATAATAATTAATTTGAAACCAAAGAAATAATTCTATGTTTTGGAATTGCATGTAGAGTTGCCGATTCGCACGGATATTGGACAGAATTGATGAAAAAGAACCTATCCTAGAAAACTAGAATGAAAATAATCAAAGGAGCTATCAATGGCGAAAGAAATCTCTGAAAAGCGTTAAAAGTCAAAAACTACTGAAAACTTCAAGTTAAGCACGCATCAGTGTTTAAAAAATAAAGAAGTTCAATCATGAGGAAGGCTTAGGATCGAAAAACCTCAAAACCTCAACACGTGACTCTCTTCCCTGTCAGTTTTAATAGAATTTCCAAACTAAGAACAAAATAGAAAAGATTTAATTCCAATAGTCTACTACCTACCCAACCCTAACCAGCTACCCCACTGCCTTTGACATCAAAAATCAACCTAAGATCACATTCCGTTTTTCATAATTTGGGGAAACTCCCAGGTAGGAGGTTTAGCTTTTCAGCATATCCTCCAAACGACTCACTGTCCCCTCAACGACAAATGAGAAACCCATACATATTGAGAACATTCGTTCTACGGACTCAGTAATTATTGAATAAAAATGCGATATGAGAAGTACTCATGCGGAAGAGATGAACTAAAACAAATAGCTGCTACAAGGAAGTTGGCAAAGGCCCAAGAGCACAGTATCAATCGATACCCATCGTGATATTAGCGATTCAATTGTAGTGTAGCGGTCTATTTCCCTCCTAAGCAGGTTCGCCCAATTATTATGATATTAATATTTATTATTTTTCTAAAAAACAGGCGGAAAGAATAGAATCTCTATTGGTTTGACCAGGCAAGGCGAGATCCAAGCAAATTATAATATATGCAAATGAATAATTATTAATAAAATAGCTTATACTCGTCCTCCAAAATTTGATTCCTTTCTATTTCAGCCGGATGGGATAATTGATTTGAATCAAAATGACATAGTGCCAAAGAATATAGAGTCAAATCTTCCTTTTACGATTTTAAACAAATCAATAAAATATATATCTTTCCTTTCAATCAATAAAATCATCAAAATTGAGAAATAATAAAATTTGGTCAAAAGAGGTTGTTTAAGTTGTTGAGAGAGTCACTTTTGGAAGTGTTTAATTTTATTTAAATCCACCGCTCAAATAAGATTTTGATCTTTTATTGATATTTTATTTAGAATCTCAACATGAGTGCCCAACCCTCCATCAAATTCTCCTCAAACTAAAATTTCGCAACTACGTACTACTTACCTGATTCAGTGGTAACTACAGCCAGCCAATCTATACCACTGGAACCTACAATCAACCTGCCTACACTGTTGGAACCTATGAACAGCCCGTCTATACTAATGTCGGAGCCTAATACCAAACCTACCAGACCTACCAGCAGCCCACTTATGCCACAACAACTTACCCAGTTGAAAATAGAACCACCAATTTTGTTGGAGCCCCTGCCGTCGTAGATACAAGGAATACCTACGCAATGACATCTATTCCCGCTCCAAAAGTAAGCTTCGGTCAGCAAGGAGGCGCCTACCCTACAACCACCTCGTATTTATGTATCCACTTAGAGTATATCAGCCTCCAAGAGGTGAGACCAATGTGGTCACTACCACAGGACCAATTCAATACCAGAATGCTTATGTCAGAGAAACACAGCCAGTTGCTGCTCAAAACGTAACTTATGTAAGAGAAACACAGCCTATTCCTGCTCAAAACGTTACTTATGTAAGAGAAACACAACCTATTCCTGTTCAACAAACCACATTTGTCGGAGAAGCACAGCAGCAAGCTAAGCCTGCTAGTCATGTCCTTAGAGCTTCAGCTCCCAGCAGTGGATTAAAACAAGATGATGACTTCCTGTGTGGAAAAATGGGATGGATTTGCTGCGCTCTCATCGGCCTTATTCTACTCACACTAGCTCTATTATTCGGATTGGGAGCATTTGGAGGAGCAAATGCCAGCAGTGGAAATGGAGCAGCTGGAGCCGCCGTCACTGGACCAGCAATTACTGCACCAACAATAACTGGATCATAGGTCACGACACCCACAGTAACTGGACCCTCAATTACTACCCCAGATATTAATGCTCCTTCAGTTACCGGTCCTTCGGTTACCCTTCCATCGTTAAATGCCCCCTCTGTTACTGCTGCAACTGTCACAGGTCCCTCAGTCACTGCCCCAACTGTAACTGCTCCAACTGTCAATGCTCCATCATTTACTCTTCCTTCATTAAACGCTCCTTCGGTAACTGCTCCCACTGTCACTGCTCCGTCAGTTACTCTTCCTTCAGTCACTGCCCCAACTGTAACTGCTCCAACCGTAACTGCTCCCACTGTCACTGCTCCCTCAGTCACTCTTCCTTCAGTGACTGTCCCCACTGTAACTGCTCCAACTGTTATTGCTCCAACTGTCACTGCTCCATCAGTTACAGTTCCTAAGGTCTCAGCCGCTGCTCCCTCAGTCACTGCTCCTTCAGTTACTGCTCCCTCAGTCACTCTTCCTTCAGTCACTGCCCCAACAGTAACTGCCCCAACTGTAACTGCCCCAACTGTAACTGCTCCAACTGTTACTGCTCCAACTGTTACTGCCCCAACTGTCACTCTTCCTTCAGTGACTGCCCCAACTGTAACTGCTCCAACTGTTACTGCTCCAACTGTCACTGCTCCATCAGTTACAGTTCCTAAGGTCTCAGCCGCTGCTCCCTCAGTCACTGCTCCTTCAGTTACTGCTCCCTCAGTCACTCTTCCTTCAGTCACTGCCCCAACAGTAACTGCCCCAACTGTAACTGCCCCAACTGTAACTGCTCCAACTGTTACTGCTCCAACTGTTACTGCCCCAACTGTCACTCTTCCTTCAGTGACTGCCCCAACTGTAACTGCTCCAACTGTTACTGCTCCAACTGTCACTGCTCCATCAGTTACAGTTCCTAAGGTCTCAGCCGCTGCTCCCTCAGTCACTGCTCCTTCAGTTACTGCTCCCTCAGTCACTGCTCCAACTGTTACTGCTCCTTCAGTGACTGCCCCAACTGTTACTGCTCCAACTGTCACTCTTCCTTCAGTGACTGCCCCAACTGTAACTGCTCCAACTGTTACTGCTCCCTCAGCCACTGTTCCTTCAGTCACTGCTCCATCAGTTACAGTTCCTAAGGTCTCAGTCACTGCTCCAACTGTTACTGCTCCCTAAGTCACTGCTCCCTCAGTAACTGCTCCCTCAGTCACTGCTCCAACTGTTACTGCTCCCTCAGTCACTGCTCCTTCAGTCACTGCTCCCTCAGTAACTGCTCCCTCAGTCACTGCTCCTTCAGTCACTGCTCCCTCAGTCACTGCTCCCTCAGTAACTGCTCCTTCAGTTACTGCTCCAACTGTCACTGCTCCAACTGTCACTGCTCCCTCAGTTACTGCTCCTTCAGTCACTGCTCCCTCAGTCACTGCTCCCTCAGTAACTGCTCCCTCAGTCACTGTTCCAACTGTTACTGCTCCCTCAGTCACTGCTCCTTCAGTCACTGCTCCTTCAGTAACTGCTCCCTCAGTCACTGCTCCTTCAGTCACTGCTCCCTCAGTAACTGCTCCCTCAGTCACTGCTCCTTCAGTTACTGCTCCTTCAGTCACTGCTCCCTCAGTAACTGCTCCCTCAGTCACTGCTCCCTCAGTCACTGCTCCTTCAGTCACTGCCCCCTCAGTCACTGCTCCTTCTGTGACCGCTCCTTCAGTCACTGCTCCAACTGTTTCTGCCCCCTCAGTTACTGCTCCTTCAGTCACTGCTCCCTCAATCACTGCTCCTTCAGTCACTGCCCCAACTGTTACTGTACCCACAGTAACTGGAACCACATCTGTATCTGCCAGTCCGACTGTTGCAGGCAAGACTACTCAAGCAATTGTTACTCCCACTGGAATTACCCCAGCTTCCATTCCTGCTTCAACTGTTTGATGGTTTTTAAAATAGGTTATTTGATAACTCATAATTATTACTTGTCAAAATAATTGATAACATGTCAAAAAGAATGGCTACTCAATGCATAAAAATTTAATCGATCCAACTAAACTATTCTCAGTATATTCCTATATAAACTATCCAATAACAAAATGCAGACTCAACACTGGCATTGCTTTTTATTTTATCCACCCGCATCCTTATTTGTCAGAGAGATTTTATTGTTCACAGGTAAATCTTTGGCAGATTTTTATGTGGTTATTGTGGTCGAATCCAAGGGCTTGTTGCTTCCATTTTTGATGTCAATCAGCTTTTCAGCTATTTTTCGGAACAGGGAGTGGATGTTGGTGCCTGATTTGGCTGACACTTCGATGTATGGATATCTATTCTTTTAGGCGTACTATTCCAACTCCTTTTTGGTCACCTCTCTCTCGGCTATGTCCGCTTTATTGCCCACTAAAAAGATCATGGCTTATTGTCCACGGGACTATCTTACAAAATCCAGCCATTTGTCAATTCCGTCGAGAGAGGTTCTCAGACTGACATCCATCACGATAAGACAACAGTCAGCATCGCGCACATAGGAAGGGATTAACGCTCTAAAGCGTTATTGTCCAGCCGTGTCCCAGAGTTGAATGCGTAGTGTTTCACCCTCGACCTGCATGGTTTTCGTTACGAAATCGATCCCAACTGTGGGCTGAATCACATACTGACTACATTAGCGGTGAATTCGAATGAATCATGAATAAATCTTGATATTATTGATGTCTTTCCCACGTTTTGATCTCCCACCAGTACTACTTTGAACTTGCTGATTTTAGACATCTAATTTAATATTTAAATAAACAGAAATTATCTTAACCGGATCAAAGATTAAAAGCTGTTGATGACTTATAGATTAATACAATATTTAATAGAAAGTGCAGGATTATTTGTAAAATAATTAACAAAAATAAAATATGATACTCCCGTCGAATAAATTAAATCTAGTGTCCATCGAAGAGTCGATAAAAAAATACTCTTTTTAAAGATTTTTATATTTTATTTTAAGTTAAAGGTATTTTAGCAAAGCAATATCTAATAAAAAGAGAGTAAAATATAAAGTAATTCATTGATAAAGTGAAGGTGATCGAGTAAACTTTATTTTATCTTCAAATCTAACTCAATTTAACAGAAAAGGAGACCAAAATCCAACTTAATAAAATTGCATCATGCCTATTTTTATGCCTCTCTCCAATGATAGCATCTTGAAGGTATAAACAGATGATAGCATCAAATAAGACGAAGATATTTATTAGGTTTACTGCAAAAAATGAAGAAGGTAGTTTTGCATGGCGCTGCATAAGCTTATTATTCGGTAAAAAAAACGACTTAGCCAAGACATATTTGCTTAGAAATAGCATGTAGGACTAAAACAAAGTACGAATTTGCTGAAACATTGACTGATTCATTCATAAAAACAGCTATTTTCCTCTTAAGATAACTTTATATTTATGAATGCTATTTGATAAATAACAATAGCCTATCTTCATCCTCAAATTTTATCATCTAAGTCCTTTCAATTCATGCCTATCTGCCAAGTCTGTAATTTTCCAAGTGTTTTCGCCTGTGAACATTCTTTAGTTTTATAAACTATAAGATTGATATGGACTGTTCTAGAATAAATTGGATATTCCTTAAATTCAACATTAGCACTAACTGCGCAAATAATAAAAACAATGACTGAGAAAAAGTCCATTGGTAAAGCCATCGGTATTGATTTGGGTACCACCTACTCATGTGTGGGCATCTGGCAGAATGAGCGAGTGGAAATTATCGCCAATGATCAGGGTAACAGAACCACCCCATCCTATGTTGGCTTCACTGAGACTGAAAGACTCATTGGAGATGCTGCCAAAAATCAAATCGCCAAGAACCCCATCAACACTGTCTTTGACGCTAAGAGACTTATCGGCAGAAAATTCAATGATCCCATCGTCCAAAAAGATATGAAGACCTGGCCTTTCAAGGTTGAGGCTGGACCTGACGACAAGCCAGTCATCGTTGTCAAGTATAAAGGAGAAACCAAGAAATTCCACCCCGAAGAAATTTCATCAATGGTTTTGACCAAGATGAAAGAGACAGCTGAGGCTTTCTTGGGAGAACCCATCAAGAATGCTGTTGTCACAGTGCCAGCTTACTTCAGTGACAACCAAAGACAGGCCACCAAGGATGCTGGTAGCATTGCCGGACTCAATGTGCTGAGAATCATCAACGAGCCCACCGCTGCTGCTATCGCCTACGGTCTTGATAAGAAAGGACAAGGTGAAAGACACGTCCTTATTTTCGATTTGGGAGGAGGAACATTCGATGTCTCTCTCTTGACCATCGACGACGGAGTTTTCGAAGTGAAAGCTACTGCTGGTGATACTCATTTGGGAGGAGAAGATTTTGATAACAAGATCGTGTAATGGTGTGCTGCTGACTTCCTCAAGAAGAAATCCATTGATATTAGAAGCAATCCCAGAGCCATGAGAAGACTCAGAACTCAAGCTGAGAAAGCAAAGAGAATTCTTTCCTCTTCAGCTCAGACCACCATTGAGGTTGACTCTCTCGCTGAATCTGAAGATTTCTCTCTGACCATTACCAGAGCCAAGTTTGAAGAGCTCTGCATGGGTTATTTCAAGGAAACTATTCCTCCAGTCGAAAAGGTTATCAGAGACTCCGGAATGGCCAAGAACACCATTCATGATGTAGTTTTGGTCGGTGGATCAACCAGAATTCCTAAAGTTATTGAGTTGCTGAAAGAATTCTTCAATGGAAAGGAACCTAACAGATCAATCAACCCCGATGAGGCTGTTGCCTATGGAGCCGCTGTGCAAGCTGCCATCCTCAGTGGAACTGGATCTGAGCAAACTGATAGCTTATTGCTTATCGACGTTACCCCCCTGTCCCTCGGTATTGAGACTGCAGGAGGAGTTATGACAGTTCTGATCCCCAGAAACACTACCATCCCAACCAAGAAATCACAAACTTTCACCACTTATGCTGATAACCAGCCAGGAGTGTTGATTCAAGTCTTTGAAGGAGAACGTCAAATGACTCGAGACAACAACACCTTGGGTAAATTCAATCTTGACGGTATCCCCCCTGCCCCAAGAGGAGTACCCCAGATTGAGGTTGCCTTCGAAATTGATGAGAATGGTATCATGAACGTGAGCGCTACTGATAAGGGAACTTCCAAGAACGCCAAGATCACCATCACCAACAACAAGGGTCGTCTTTCTAAATAAGAAATTGAGAGACTCATCAAGGATGCTGAGAAATACAAAGATGCTGATGAGAAGATCAGAAAGAGAGTCGAATCCAAGAATGCCTTGGAGAGCTATTGCGTTAGCGTTAAGCACACTCTTGAAGATGAGAAACTCAAGGACAAATTTGATGCCACTGAGAAGACTTCCATTCTTGAAAAGGTCAAAGAAGCTGAAAGCTGGTTAAGCAGCAACCCTGAGGCTGATACTGAGGAGTATGAGGGCAAGCTCAAGGCTCTTGAGGCTGCATTCAACCCACTCATGCAGAAGATCTATGGCCAAGGAGGCGCTCCTGGAGGTGCTCCCGGAGGATTCCCAGGAGGTGCTGGATTTACCGGAGGCGCTGGAGGATTCCCTGGAGGTGCTGGCTTCCCAGGAGGACCCCAAGGAGCTCCAACTGGAGGACCTAGCGTCGATGAAGTTGATTGATTTCGATACCTTGTCTACAATCATTACATACTAATATCTACTATAATTAAAGCACATTTATTGCTCATTTAATTTTGAATTTGATAAAGCATATGAGACAGAGCTTTATCTTATTGGAATAATTGTGATTGAATTGTAATTAATATGATATTTCTATGAAAAATATCAACAATATATTTCATCATACTGCTAATTGATGAATAAAATCGGTTAAATCATAAAACTATCGACTTTTGTTTTACGTTTTGGGCCCGTGAGTTAAAGTGGGCTGTGACTTCAATTATATCTACTCCTTCATTCATCTTATTCTTATTAAGATTCAAGTTCAACTCATGAAGAGGCAACTGACTCATGGATGTTGTCAACCTCAGTCCCTTCAAAAGCTAAATTGCTTGACTCTTCACTAAATTGTCTCGAGATAGAGTTAGATTTAAACTTCGCAATTCCATTGTGTTAATAAAGTTATACACGTCAGCGACGCTCAACTCCTTTTCGTCAGTTATTTGCAAAGTCAGCTTATCAATTTGCCGAACAGCTTTATTCCTTTCTTTGAAGAGCTCTGTGAGTATCTTGAGATCACTGCCGCGAATGTTTAGCACCAATTCTTTTAAAAATTTCAGATACTCCATTCCTTAAGTTATTTTCCGCCATCGATGCTTCTAAATTCCACCATTTTTATTGTTGATTCTCAAAGATTTGAGATTGTGGCACTTGTCTAGTATCTCAGTAATGACTGGCTCTTCTTTTTAATTTTTGTTTGCTTTAGGCAACTCAATCATAAGGTCATTCACTTCATCCATCTTAGCTTATTCCTTAAGTAAATCTTTCAAGTTAAATATCCTGTTGTTGGAGAGCTCTTTGAGTCTATTGATTCTTTTTTCTCCTTTTATTTTATCTTCGATTATCCGAGCCAGTGTTTCGGAAAATGCCAATGCCTTTTCAGAAAAAGCCTTTGTTTTTTCATTTGCCTGCTTGACTTGGTTTCTCTTATGTTCACGCTCCTCGTCTGAGGCGATACACGTAGTGAGTTTGTCTTCCCCTGTTATAAGTTCATAGCGTTCGTTTAATCGTTTAAAATTTCTGAGAAGCATTTAGGATGAGACATTATTGCTATCGTGCGTAAACATCCCATGTATCTCTCCAAGCAGTTCTTTAAATATACCCAGTTCAATATTTTGACTTCTTTCTTCAATCTGTTTTTTAACCTCTTTCAGAATATCAAGGCAATAGTTAATGTTAAATAGACATATTTTCCATTCACTCTCGATTTGCTTATGATCTTTTTGAATACTAGTCCACTCTTATTTGACCCACTGCACCAACTTGGGTACTATCTTGTTGATACTGACGAGGGGATGATCACTATGGCAGTCCT
>Ga0302188_10002391_pt1 | contig 13728 bp, 13 predicted proteins | sample II_Bog_E2_1_FD_198783 | JGI IMG/M metagenome (GOLD analysis project Ga0302188, IMG submission 198783) | Peat permafrost microbial communities from Stordalen Mire near Abisko, Sweden - II_Bog_E2_1 | ecosystem: Environmental > Terrestrial > Soil > Wetlands > Peat | place: Sweden: Abisko... | reverse complement strand
GATTCAAGTTGGCAATACTGTACAATCGTTCTTTTTCCTGGGCCAAGACCTGGGTCAGCTCTTCATCTTTTTGTTTGACGCTGGCTTCACCCTTGATCAAGGTTTCTAAACGAGTAGTCAGGTCTTTTTCCTTTTTCTCCAATAGGTCAACGCGCTTGTCTAAATTTTCTTCCCTCTGCAATACGCGCTTTTCCATGCTGCTTAGCTCTTCACGGCGTTCCTTGGTTTCCTTCTCGAAATCCTGACGCATTTTCAACAATAGATCTTTGGCCTGAAGCTCAGCTTCCTTGCGTATTGTTTCAGCTTCACGTTTAGCCAATTCCCGTATCCCGCTGGCATCTTTGTTGGCTTGGTCCGTACGCTGACGGCCTAAAATACGGTTGAGGAAATACCCCACTAAAACACAAACGATCCCGCCCAAAACATAATATAGCGCCTGGGCCATTACATTACTTTCCATGGCAACCCTTCCTGCCCCAAAATGAACCGGGGTCTGAAATTAAACCTTGATTATATTTACCCTGCGATGATTTGCTGCAGACGCACATCGTGCGCCTCAGTAGGAAGGCTTTCGGTGAGTTGAAAATCAAAGGCAAGACCAACCGTCGTTACAGTTTTCGGAAGTGTGCTTAAAAAACGGTCGTAGTAACCCGCACCTCGACCCAGGCGATTATTGCACCTGTCAAAAGCCAGGCCCGGAACGATCACCGCATCAATGTCCTTTAAAGCAAGTGCCTTGTCAGGATCAGAATGAGGTTCGGCAATACCGTATGTGCCCTTATGTACATCTTCCATGGATAAAATCACTGTAGGAATCAACTTGCCTTTATTTTTTTCAACAATTGGTAATGCTACCCGTTTTCCCAAAAAAATAGCCTTTTCGATCATCGCCAAAGTATCCACCTCGCCTGGCATGGATGCATAAAATAGGATGCTTCGCGCCTTCCCAATGGCCGGCAATTGCCAAAATTGCTCTGCAATCATTCGGCTTTTGCGTTCGCACTCCTGTTTGTTCTGCTCTTTAAGGAGCTTTAAATAATACTTTCTTAAAGAGCCTTTATCCTTCATGTGACGCGTATATTATCATTTTTTCTTTAACTTGTCCATTCTCTCTTCCATTAAACCTAAAAAATTTACTTGCCAGAAATGTGCCGTTTCCTTAATTTCAATTCAGAAAGACGGCCTTTGATCTTGGCCTCATACCCTTGGTCTGTCGGTTCATAATAAACCGCCTCATGGGGCATATATTTCTGATCTACATAATGTTGAGGATAATCATGCGCATATTTATACCCTTCCCCATGGCCTAATTTTTCTGCCCCTTTGTAATGACTGTCTTTTAAATGGGCGGGAACTCCATGGGTCCGCTGTTCTTTGACATCAGCTAAAGCTTTATCAATGCCTAAGTAAACCGCATTGGATTTAGGTGCACAGGCAACGTACACCGCGGCCTGTGCTAAAATAATACGCGCTTCCGGCAATCCGATAAATTCCGCGGCTTGAAATGCGGCATTCGCCAAGATCAAGGCTTGAGGGTCGGCATTGCCCACATCCTCTGATGCACAGATCACAATGCGTCTGGCAATAAATCGCGGGTCTTCCCCGGCATAGATCATCTTGGCCATCCAATAAAGGGCCGCGTCTGCATCTGAACCGCGCATGGATTTAATAAAAGCTGACGCAGTATCAAAATGAGCATCGCCATCCCCGTCATAATTCACCTGTTTTTTCTGGATGGATTCTTCGGCGATGGGTTTGGTGATATGAATACGCCCATCAACGGATTTAGGGGTCGTTAGAACTGCCACTTCCAGGGCATTAAGCGCCTTTCGGCCATCCCCGTCGCTGATCGTGGATAAGAATTCTAAGGCAGACGCCTCCGCTTGGATCGGCAAGGCCCCTAATCCGCGCTCTTTGTCCTCAAGGGCGCGACGCATCAAGATCATCAGGTCTTCCGGCGATAAAGATTGCAGTTCAAAGATCAAGGAGCGTGATAGTAGAGGTGCTACCAGGGCAAAGAAAGGATTAAAAACCGTGGCCCCGATCAAAATAATATTGCCTTCTTCGATATCAGGCATCAAGACATCCTGCTGGGCCTTATTGAAACGATGGATCTCATCGATAAAAAGAATGGTCTTGCGTCCAGACGTGCTCCGGCGATGCTGGGCCGCGGCAATGATCTTTCGCATCTCATCGACGTTGGAAGCCACCGCGTTGATCCGCTCGAAATGGGACTGTGTTTTTTGACTGACGCATAAGGCCAGGGTTGTTTTGCCAACGCCCGGCGGCCCGTACAGGATAAGCGATGAGATCCTGTCTGCCTCAATGGCGCGCGTAAGCAATTTGCCTTCGCCTAAAATATGCCTCTGCCCCACATATTCTTCCAAAGAAGAAGGGCGCATGCGGGCACTTAAAGGAGAGTCCGCGGCAATGACTTTTTCATCGGGAGAAAATAAATTGGTAGACATCATATTGAGAATTCCCCTCTTTTTTACGACCCTACGGAGTCCTCGGTAAGGAGAGGATAAAGAGGGGTTAGGGGAGTTCAAAAAAACCCCGCCTCTGCCGTTGGATCTGGTGTAAATGAGAACCATCATTCTCAAGTGGGCACCAGTGTGAGGCCGCCAAAGGCGCGCCACAGGTTACCGGCGCCCGTAGTATTGTTTTGTGGTTCAATACATCCGAGATCCTGTCGAACAGCGCAGGGTTAGCTGTATTATAGCACTAACAAACTATTATGCAACCCGTCTAATTTTGCCGTTAACGACAGCAGAATCATCAAAAATAATCTGTCCCCTGCAAAGCGCGCAATCCATGGCTTTTTATGAGTTGGTATTGTGTTTTCTTCGAAGGCAGTAGAAGGCCGATTTTGCTGGTCCCCGAACGTTCAGTTCGGGGAAAATCGGCCTGGGGACTAGCGATGCTGCAACGCTGGTTGCAGCGAGCGTGCCTAAGAAGGAAATACAATGCCAACTCATAAATTGCGTAAAACGTCGACTATGGAGCATCTCATCATTCTTTCTCTGCGTAACAAATTAGGAAAGAACCGATATTTTGAGCGATGGGGAGAAAGCCCAACAGGTATTCTTGGGCATTATAGAAAGGAAGCAAGAAACGGGCCTTGGGGGATTCCAGATAGGAAATGGTCACGCCACTGATCGCCGTCGTTTTAATGTTGCTGAATTTAGATTTTTGCAACGCGTCCTTCATGTCCTTCTTGGAAAGTAACCTCTCATTATCGGTTATCCCCTCTTTAGAATAAAAAATTGAACTCGGATGACGGTAAAGCCACATGCCGGGATTATTAATGTGCGGGTCATAGGAAATCACCATCCCTCCTTTTTTAAGGATACGATACGCCTCATTGAGGCAGGCCGTCATATCGGAAAAATGATGCAGGACCCCTGAAAAAATAACAAGATCCATGGACTCACTTTTAATTCCCACCTGATCAATATCAGAAACAAAATACTTAGTCCCGTCATTCTTATTCTTGGCCCTTCCAATAGCCTGGATGGCAATATCTACACCAACGGAATCTATGCCTGTTTCATTAAAAAATCGACGGGTGAATGAACCTGTACCGCAGCCAAGATCAACGGCCTTGCGCACTTGTGAAAATCTTGCTCCCATGCATTGATGGAATGACCTTATGATAGATCGATAGCCGTAAGGAGTAAGGCTGTCGTAGTCTTTGTCCTGGGTGAACTTATTAAAAAAACCTATCTCTTGAGATTTGTTCTGGAAATCAGACATCTTGGTTCCTGATGATCATGGCTTTAGGCAGAGGAAGTATAAAATCTCCCCGATATCCCCGCATTTTAAGTTTAGGCATCAATTCATCGGCAATATGCCAAGACAGCATCAGTGCATAATCCGGTTGTTTTATAAAAAACTCCTGTTCTGAAGCGATCCTGAGTTTTGTTCCTGGAATTATTTTTCCGATCTTATAAGACCCCTCTGTTTCCACCACGTTGTCAAGAATACTATTATCAATGCCCGTATAATTCATCAGCACCGTGGCCCTCCCCGGCGCGCCAATGCCCTGGATGGTTTTGTGGGTGCTTTTAATTCCTGCTAATAACTGCTGCAGATCACTTTTGTGCTCCATGACCTTTGAACGAAAATCACGCAGTAATTCCGGGCTAAGTTTTTTCTTCTCTTCTTCCTTTAAAAGATCAACCACGCTTGCGTCGATAGGATACTGCCCTTGATGCGCCGAATATATCCGCAAAGAACCTCCATGAGTGGCTATGCGCTTGGCACGAATGATCTCAAAGCCATGTTTTTCAAAAAGATATTTTAAACTCGTCAACGAATAATAACGCAAGTGCTCATGGTGAATAGAATCATACTGCAGCCCTTCCAACATGGAAAAAAGATACCCTGACTCTGAAATAAAAATACCGTCGGGTTTCAATAATCGCTTGATGCTTTTAATGGTCTCATCAATTGGCTTAAAGTGGGCCAGGACATTGGTTGCGGTAATGACCTTCGCCTGACCATGCTCAGAGGAGATCCTTTGGCTTATTTCAGGGGTAAAGTAAGATTGGATAACGTTGATCCCCTTTCCAACGGCCAACTGTCCCATGTTCTCAGGAGTTATTCCCAATACTTGCGCCCTGTTTTTAAAATTCCCCAGCAAGGTGCCATCATTACACCCAATGTCAACAACCAGGTCCTTCTTGTCTAACTTGATAAATTTTTCTGTCTCCCTGGCTAACTCAACAAAATTATCACGCAATATTTTTGTAGTCCCGCTTCTGTATGGATAATCTAAGGGAAAAAGCAACTCCTTGTCTACAATGCACCCTAGCCCAACGAGCTGACAATGCGGGCAGTACAGTAATCGGACGGGATATCTCTGTATCTCCGTCTCTGTCCCCCCAACGGGAGTTATCAATCCATCCACTAAGGGAAGACTTCCCAGAGAAAGCACCTCTTCGGTGGGGTTATTACAAATTTGGCAATGATCTATTAAAATATATCCCGGCATTCATTTTTTCCAAAGTTTAAAAATCCCTCTTAAAAATATTGGCCCATATTTAAATACCCTGCGCATTATTTTAAAGTGCGACTCCCCTCCATCCATACGATTAGACGAGTTAAAGCCAAGTTCGGTGACCTTAAGATCATGATACTGGGTTTCAACGGCAAGTTCAAAGGCTATAGCCCAATCTTCATCTGCTTTTAAGTTTACTTTTGGAAGGATATCCTTGCGGAACATTTTGATCCCACATGTTGGGTCAGATAATTGACAATGCGCTAGCCGGCAAAACAGGCGATTGCCCCAAGCCGAAATAACTCTGGCCCAAAAACTGCCTCCCTGGATGCTTCCGCCTTTGGCATAACGGGTGCCTGAAACCAGATCATAGCCTTGCTCCATGAGGTCGAACATGGGGTTAATTATGGCTATCGGCCCTTGATCATCCGCTACCAGAAAAAGAATGTACTGGCCCGAAGACCTTCCCAGTCCAGTCCTTATGGCGCCAGGAATGCCTGGCCTGTATTTGTTTAACAGTACTTGTATCGACGGGTCTTTCGTTTGAATGCTCTTAATAATAGGTAAAGCAGGATCGTCTTTATCATCGTGAATAAGAAGAATTTCATACGGGATGGCCAAACATTCCCCAAGACGACCCAGTGTTTGAGCAATATTCTTCTCCTCATGGTGAAAAGGCATAATGATCGTAAGAAACGCCTGTGTGTCAGGAGACATGGGAAGAAGTCCTGATTATTTTTTTCCAAAGACTGCAGTCCAAAGAAGCATTGCGAGACAGAATAAATGGTGTCTTACTTTGAATGTCTTTAAGCTGACAAGGCCTGATAGCGGTTTTGAGTTTTTTATACCGCGCATAATCTGAACTCTTCTTTGAGCCCACATTGACCGTTCCTATAAACCTAGAATATAAAAGCGTGTGTATGGCATGAGCCAATTCATTTAAAGGAAGGCTGGAATTAAAAGAATCCTTCGCATATATTTTAAAAGGAATATGCGCGGGATCATGAAAGCGGGTACGAATAATGCAATGGTCCTTTAACAAATGGACTGCGCACTCTGCTCCAAGCTTGGTCCAGCCATAATGATTATACGGGATGGCAGGGTCTGATTCTTTATAAGGACCGCGCGTGCTGGGATATACGCCGTCGGTAGAAACGTACAGATAACGGATCTTTTTTTTCATCTTTTTTTCTTTGCGCAGGGTTTCTTCGACAAGACGGCATGTTCCCATGAGATTTGTTTGCATGGCAGACACCGGATCTTTTTGACAATCCCGCATGCGGGCTATGGCGGCCGTGTGAATGATGGCATCAAAAGAATGTGCCTGAAAATATTTCTTAATGGATGGGGTATCGCACAAATTAAGGATCTTGCGCGTAGGGGTGAGAATATTCCCGAACAGACCACTGGAGACAAGATAGCTCCCTAATTGACCGGTGGCCCCAACGATAAGGATATGGTGAAATTTTTGGCTCATGAACAAAAATAAATTTAACTAAGATAAGAAGTTTATCATAGATGCGCGTCTGAAAACAAGATATTATATACTATCAACCATTCATGAAAGAGGCAAATTGATGGCTATGCTCAGGTCTAAAGGGGTTACATTTTGGGGCTATTTACTGATCTGGAGCTCTATCTATCAAATATTGGCCTTGCTCTCCGGAGGGTATGCTCATTATGCCTATCTGCATCAGGAATATGCCCCTAAGGTCATTCTTTTTCGCTACTGGGTTTCCTGGATCATCAAGATCGCCGGGATCATCGCCGGGATTGGGATATTAAAGCTCAATGACTGGTGCAGGAAATTCGCGATATTCAATAGTCTTTTTACGATCCTTACCGTCAATCTTAAGCATACCTACGCCGCTTATAGCCTTCATACAAAATACTTGGACCAAACCATGGTCGGGGTTTTCCCTAAGGGAGGATTTTCTTCGATCACCTGGACGGCGTTGATCATTCAACGATCGATCGATGTTATTTTTGGGCTCTTGTTGATTTATTTCTTTACCCGGCCGGAAGTACGAAAACAATTCAAAAAATTGACAGCTGGTTCCTAATAAACCGTCTGTCTCTCACCTGCGGATGGCAGAGAGCTCGCGGATCAACACTTGCAGGATGCGCTCATGGACGGCTGTGACTTCATCCTCACGTAAGGTCTTCGTGTTCGATTGATACTGGCAGGAAAATACCAGGCCTTTGTAGCCGGGTTGGATCTTATCGCCTAAATACTGCTCGATAAATTGTACGGATCTTAAAACATCTGCCCCCTGCTGGCGGCAGATCTCTTCAACTTTCTTATACGACACTTCTTTTTTAACGGCCAGTGAAACGTCTCTGATAATGGCCGGGAATTCTGAAATAGGCTGATATTTTAAGGTCTTACCAGGTAAAGAACATACCTCATCTAAATGAAGGCCTGCAAAATAAACATCCTGATTCTTGATATCCCAATTGTTTAATATCTTTCGATCAACCTTGCCTAAGGACCCCAGATATTTCCCGTTAAACATGATGGACATCGCGCATCCGGGATCAAGAACTGCCAATGGGCTGGCTTCATAAACAGGACTGATGCCAATGCTCTGGACAATACGCTCGACGATGCCTTTGAGATCAAAGATATCAACGGTGTCTTTCTTAGATAAGCGCCAATCCTGCCCACGGCGTCCCGTCAATAAAACCGCTAAGGTCTCTTTTTCTCCATCTATAAAGTAACGCTTACCGATCTCAAAGAAACGCAGATCTTTTTGACCGCGATTGATATTGGTAAGGGCTACTTGCAGCATGGATGGCAACATGCTGGGACGCATCAATTCCTGGTCCTGATTAAGAGGGTTAAATATCTTCACGGCCTTGATATCTGCCATATTGCTTTTAACAAGCATCTTGGTATTGATCATGTTATGCGTGATCACCTCATCGACGCCCCCTGCCGTTAATACCCGGCGGATCTTGTCCTTGATCTCGCGCGGTCTTTTATCCACAGGAATATTGACCGCCTTGATCACCGGCATTGACGAGGGCAGACGGTCAAATCCTATCATGCGGGCAATTTCTTCGATCACATCCACGTCAGCCTGGATATCCGCGCGATTAACAGGAGGCGTCACTGTTAAGTCCTCGGTACTCGCCGTTACTTTAAATCCTAATTTGGCTAACCATGCTTTGGCCTTGCCTGATGTGACGGCCACTCCCAACAAAGATTCTATGTCCTTGATCTTGACCTTCACCTTTATAACCGGGCTTTTTGATTTTGATGCTATCTCCCCACGCCCAGACGATAGTCCGCCAGTTAATTGCAGCAAAAGATCCGTCGCCCGATTGGCCCCTGTCAAAACCCCCTCATAATTAACATTGCGTTCAAAACGATAGGAAGAATCACTACGAAGCCCCAGGGCACGAGAAGCCCGTCGGATAAGACCCATGTCAAAATGCGCGCTTTCCAGAAAAATATTCTTTGTGCCTGCTGTTATCTGGGCATCTCGGCCTCCCATAATACCGGCAATAGCCACTGGTTTTTCAGCATCCGCGATCACTAAAATGGAAGTGTCCAGTTTTCGCTCTATGCCATCGAGCGTTACAATGCTCTCCCCTGCCTTGGCCCGACGCACAACGATCTTGCCACCGGCTAATTGATCCTGATCAAAAGCATGCAACGGTTGTCCTGTTTCCATCAAAACGAAATTGGTGATATCAACCGCATTGTTGATCGCATTGATCCCTAGCGCGGCTAGCCGCTGCTTCATTTCTGGGGGGGCGTCCTTGATCTGCACATCACGGATCAGCGTGCCGATATATCGACTGCAGTCCTTTTTATTTTCAATTTGAATGAGTCCTTTTAAGGAGGCTTTGTAATTTTTGATCTTGGGAGATTTAACGCTCTTGCCTGTAATAGCCCCGATCTCCCGTGCCAATCCTAAAATACTCAAACAATCCGGACGATTGGGAGTGATCTCAATCTCTAAGATCGTATCACTGCCAACGGACTCCACCGCCTCTACTTCAAGCCCTGCCATGGTCAGCCGCTCAATCAGCGCATCCGTCGATAACTTAGGGTCAATATAATCTTTAAGCCAGTTCAAAGAAAGTTTCATGTGTTTTATCCGATGCGTTAAACAGACGTTGGGATAATTCTTATAGCCGAAATGCGTGCTTTTGCTCCTGACTTATCCAGGAATCAGTTGGTAGCAATTAGCATTTTGGCGGAAAAAATTGATCCCAAAGGCTGTTTGTCCCCTCATTTAAAATTGCTTTAAAAACCTTACATCATTCTCGTAAAACAAACGTATGTCGTTAATGCCATACTTGAGCATGGCCATGCGTTCAACGCCCATCCCAAAAGCAAAACCTTTATATTTGCCCTTGGGATATCCCACCGCTTCAAACACCTTGGGATTAACCATGCCACAGCCTAATATCTCCAACCATTTTTTACGTTGAATGCCTAATATCTCCGCATTGATATCCACTTCTGCGGAGGGCTCGGTAAAAGGAAAAAAGTGTGGTCGAAAGCGCATGATGACCTTGGGGCCAAAAAATCTCCTGCAAAATTCCGTCAACAAGCCCTTTAGCTGGGAAAATTGCACTTTCTCATCCACTAAAAGACCTTCGATCTGATGGAACATAAATGAATGGCTGGCGTCCACTGCATCAGGTCGATACACGCGGCCAGGCACGATCACCGCCATGGGAGGCTTATGTTCTTTCATGATCCTCACCTGTCCGGGAGAAGTATGACTGCGCAGCAAAAGACGACGGCCGCGGGCTGACGGATCTTCAGCGTCTAAGTAAAAAGTGTCGAAGGCGTCTCTTGAAGGATGGTCGATGGGAATGTTTAATCCTGTAAAGTTATGGAATTCTGTTTCTACTTCCGGAGTTTCGATCGTCGCAAAACCCATCTGCTCAAAGACCGCAATGATCTCTTGCATGGTTTGAGTGAGGATATGGGTACGCCCTAAAACTTCGCCTGTGCCGGGCAAAGAAATATCCACCTGTTCTTCGAGTGTTTTAGCCGCATTTAACCCGCCAGATTTTTCTGAGATCAATTTCTCAACAAGCCCTCTGAGATCATTGGCCCCTTTGCCGATGGCCGCTTTATCAGCAGGAGCGGCGGCCCCTAATGAAGCAAAGACAGCGGCGACGATGCCCTTCTTGCCCAAATATTTCAAGCGAAAAGCTTCCAGCGCCTGCGGACTGCCAATGGCCAGGGCCTCAGCTTGGGCTTGATCGTTAATCTCTTGAAAATTCCATTGCATATTAACCCCTGATAGCGGTCGTCGTTACCTTACTTCGGGGAATCGGACACTGATTTAAAGAAAAATGCCCCGCCTTTTTTAAGCGGGGCAATATTCCCTATTCCTTGATCGATCGGTCCGTCACGCCCCGAGAACGGGCGGCCCGAGTTTACGCCTTCTTGGCCGCTTTTTTAGTGGCTAGTTTAGGCTTTAATATTTTTGCCTTCTCAACGATCTGCGCGAAAACTTCCGGCTGGGTCACGGCCAGATCCGCCAGTACCTTGCGGTCAAGCGTGATGTTGGCGGCTTTAAGACCACTGATGAAACGGCTATAGGTGATCCCCGACTCGCGGCAAGCCGCGTTAAGACGGATGATCCACACGCTTCGATATTCGCCTTTTTTCTTCTTGCGATCAAAATACGCATATTGACGGGAGCCGATCAAAGATTTGATGGCTTCTTTATACCGTTTGCTGCGATCGCCGAATTGGCCTTTGGCTTCTTTTAATACACGTTTTTTGCGCCTATGGGAATAGACGTTTGTTTTAATTCGTACCATACGGTAACACCTTTCTTATACGCTTGGCGTCCGTCGCTGATACGTATCCGCTGTGGCGCAACTGGCGTTTATGTTTGCGGGTCTTTTTACCCAAAATATGCTGACGTCCGGCATTGCGCTTTTTCAATAGACCGCTTTTGGTCATACGCAAACGCTTGGACGCTGCTTTCTTAGTTTTCAACTTCATTCTTTTTGCCATAATAGTATACCTTTCAAATTCTTCTTACTCTCTGTCATTCCCGCGAAAGCGGGGATCCATTTCCTAGTTATTTCTCCGATTTGGGTGACAACACCATCGAGACAACGCGCCCCTCGGCCATGGGTGCTTTTTCAACCGTTGCATACTGGGCGGTGGCTGCCACTACTTTTTCCAGGACCGATTTCCATTGGTCACGGAAGCTCATTTCCCTGCCCTGGAACATCATGTTGATCTTGACCTTGTCCTTCTTGCTTAAAAAAGCGATGGCCTGGCGCATCTTTGTTTCCAGATCATGATCGTCGATATGTGGCTTGATACGGATCTGTTTCAAGTGGGTCACATGTTGATGCTTTTTGACCTTGCGCTCTTTTTTTTGCTGGTCATATTTGTATTTACTAAAATCTATAATCCGGCAAACCGGAGGGGTTGCGGAAGGCGCCACCTCGATCAAGTCGAGTCCGTACTCTGCCGCTAACTCCAGGGCCCTGTTAATATTCACCACTCCTAATTGTTCGGAGTTTGGTCCGATGACTCTGACTTCTTTGGAACGAATTTGACTGTTGATCCGTATGTTCTTTAGAATAGTTAACCCTCCGTGATTTATACTCTTATTATTAAAAGCGTTCTATTATCCCTAAAATCTATAGCTTGTCAATAATCTGCTGCTTAAGGCGCTCTAACAAGGCTTCCACGCTCATGGCCCCTAAATCGCTGCCGTTTTGCAAACGTACGGACACTTGGGATGCTTGCATCTCCTTATCCCCTATAATTATCTGATACGGGACCTTTTTAACGGAGGCCTCCCTGATCCTTTTGGACAAAGATTCATTACGATCATCGACGACAACCCTGATATCCGCCTGCTGTAAAGTTTCTTTTATTTTTGTCGCAAATCCTGTGTGTTCATTCTTGATAGGAATGATCGTCACTTGATTAGGGGCAAGCCACAAGGGAAAATTCCCGGCATAATGCTCGATCAAGGTGCCGATGAATCTCTCCAAACTTCCTAAGATGGCCCGGTGAAGCATGACCAACGGAGCTTGGGCCCCGGTTTCATCCACATAATTAAGTTCAAAGCGTTCCGGCAAAAAGAAATCGCATTGGATCGTTCCGCACTGCCATTGACGGCCGATGGCATCTTTTAATTTAATATCTATTTTAGGGCCATAAAAAGCCCCATCCCCTTCATTGATATCATATTTTAAACCCTTGGTGTCCAGGGCGTCCTTGAGCGCCGCCGTGGCCTTGTCCCAATTGGCGATACTGCCCATGAATTTCTCCGGCCTGGTAGAAAGCTCAATGTGCAGGTCATGGAACCCGAAATCATTCATGGTATCAAAAACAAAATCAATGACATTGATGATCTCGTTTTTGATCTGGTCCGGACGTAGGAAAATATGCGCGTCATCCTGGGTAAATCCGCGCACGCGCAAAAGTCCATGCAAAACCCCGGCCTTTTCCTGACGGTAAACCGTACCCAATTCAAAATAGCGGATGGGCAGGTCGCGGTACGAGCGCGTCTGGGATTTATAAATAAGGATATGCCCCGGGCAATTCATGGGCTTGACCACATAATCCTCTTCATCCATCTTAAAATAATACATGTTCTCGCGGTAATTCTCGGCATGACCTGAGATCTCCCAAAGCTTGCCTTTTAAAATATTCGGGGTCACCACCAATTGATACCCGCGTTTCAAATGCTGGGTGCGCAGATAATCTTCCATGATCTTTCGAAGCATCGCCCCGTTAGGATGATAAAAAACCAGCCCTGCTCCGGCGGTATCGTGATAAATATGGAAAAGATCAAGCTGAGTGGCTATTTTGCGATGGTCCCGCTTGCCTGCTTCCTCGAGCATTTTTAAATATTCATCTAATTCTTTTTGGGTAAAAAAAGCAGTCCCATAAATACGCTGCAGCATGGGCTTTTTTTCATCCCCGCGCCAATACGCACCGGCCACGGAAAGCAATTTAAATCCTTTGATCAAGCCCGTCGAGGCCACATGCGGACCTTTACAAAGATCTACAAATTCCCCCCCCCCTGTTTTGTATATGGACACTTCCTGGTCGGGGATGCCATCGATCAGCTCCAGCTTATACGTTTCATTAGCCGAGGCAAAAAGCTTCTTGGCTTCTTCACGATGCATGAATGACTGTGTCAGGGGCAAATTCCTGTTGATGATGCGATGCATGCCCTTTTCGATCTTGCGCAGGTCTTCATCAGAAAAAGGCTCTTTCTTGTCAAAGTCATAATAAAACCCGTTATCAATGGCCGGGCCTATGGTCACCTTAACATCCGGCCAAATCTCCTGTACGGCCTGAGCCATGACATGAGCGGTGGTATGCCTCAACTTATCTATTTCCTGGCTATATTCCATAATGTTTTAAAATCTGGTGGACCCGACAAGACTCGAACTTGTGACCTTTTCCATGTCAAGGAAACGCTCTAACCAACTGAGCTACGGGTCCGTCGCTACTAAATTTATTATGGGCGGGGAGGGACTTGGCGCCTTACTCTCAAGACATGCCCTCTGGCATGTCTTTCGCTCCAGGTCGGCCACCCGCTCTATAAACTGCTCCTATTCGTCGCAGTTTATATGCAGAGCTCCTTCAAGCCCCTCCTTCTTCATTCTAATATTCTTTATGGGCGGGGAGGGACTTGAACCCTCACAACCTTACGGTCATAGGATTTTAAGTCCTACGTGTATACCAATTCCACCTCCCGCCCTAA
>Ga0302188_10002385_pt1 | contig 13742 bp, 15 predicted proteins | sample II_Bog_E2_1_FD_198783 | JGI IMG/M metagenome (GOLD analysis project Ga0302188, IMG submission 198783) | Peat permafrost microbial communities from Stordalen Mire near Abisko, Sweden - II_Bog_E2_1 | ecosystem: Environmental > Terrestrial > Soil > Wetlands > Peat | place: Sweden: Abisko... | reverse complement strand
TGACCATCTTTAACTAAGTGGGAAAACCATTTGTCCTGGAGAAGCCTGCTTAGTTATCAATGGATTTTGCATTTCAATATTTTAATCGTTTTAAATGGACACACCTTCCTATTATTCAATACTGAAAATAATATTAATATGAACATCATTTTGAGATCTTGATTCTTTGGGATGGAAATAAATGTTTCAAAGATGATTTTGCAAAACTACACATCTAAAGAGTTAAAAGGGATTGAAGCCAATTAAAATATTGAGAATAAGGAATCTCAGTGCTGATTGAGGATGCGAGTCTGATAGCCCTCTCCCAAAGAATTATGCAAAAGAGTGAAATAGAAAGACTAATTATAAAATTGGATAATTGGAAGGGGCTCAATCGAGTGGAGGCAGGAAAGAAGGCTCTCTACTAAAACAAACGCTGAGATTGTTAGAAGAGAAGACTACAAAACAGAAGGCTTGAAGGATTCCTTCGTCAACTGCAGAAATAGTCAGCGCAAATGTAGGATAGGCTGCGCAAATAGAAAATATTCTCAGTAAGCAAAGTCAAACAAATAATTGGCACCACACCGATAAAACGATCAAAACGAACTTAAGAAATTACAAAGCTTGAACGAAGCACTTGAAGACGAGTTGCAAAAGCCATGAGGCAGCGAATCAGTTATCAGATAGCTGAGCGAGAATTAGAAAAGAAGGGACTGGAGCAGGTACGGACCATCAATTACATTACGCTATAAAATGATTTATTCGAACTTAGGATGAATAAAAGTCAAAATGATCAAATCAGTAGAGAATATAATAGTCTAGTGGGAGTAAAAGGTTGAACAGATTTAATTAATTGTTAACAATAAACACGCTCATGCGATTGCTGATAGACTTACGAATTGAATTAATTGTTGATGAGCTTATATAAATGCTGTTTTGCATCAGAATATAAATACCTTGCACTATATCAAACAATACCTTCTAATAAATGCTGATTAGTTACAAAAAGGAATGGTTCTGTGAATAATCAAAAAATCATTATTTTTCCTATTTCGAAGAAGTATCAAGAAGGATCAAGAAATATCAGTAGCGACTCAACTAAATCTGTCCTATCGAAGCTTGGCGACAACTTTTTGATCGTGAATCCAAACTCAGCGATTAAAGGCATCACAGACTTCAGGAGTTTCAGAGAATTTTTAATCTTGGGCGAATATAAATCAAAGTATAAATCAGAATCGCTTAAGATTTATATGAAAAATAGTTTTCAAGGTTTTGGAATCTCCGTGCTTACAAAAAATTAAAACACATCATTGATAATGAGACTTACCCGACTGAGATTGATAATATTTTTGAATAAAGAATTATGGCTTTAAAATAGGCGGGAGACTTTATACAATTAAAATGGAGAATCAAACAATATAAAGAAGAAATTTAATAGTAAATGAAGGTTGTGTTCCGCTTCTGAAGTCACATGATGTATGTTCGTCTATTCTTATAAATATATTGATAATAACAACATGGCCCCATTATCTATTTTCAGTTTTGATTTAGCCTTCTATCTATCGAATAAATATTTCTATGAGTGAGATGCACTGGTTTTACTATCATAACTAAAACTGCATCAAGGATATTTATATACGCCTGACCAATTGGATATAGTTAATTTGTCAATTAGAAGCAGAAACATTCTTTTATAATAGCTTTAGTAAATCATAAGAATTTATGAACTTCTTCAAAAACTAGCTTTTTATGTTTCTTCTCAGATTTACACTCATATGTGCTTCTTTGTTGATAAGGATCAGTGAGATAGTTAATTCATTGAAATATATTACTAATGACTACGATGATCAAGAACATCATCGAGAAGATCATCATGACAACATTCGGTAAATTTGTGCGCGGCATCGAAAAGGACAAGTTGTCAGTCGATCTGTTTGGAGGCAACTTCAAATTGTAAAACATCAGTCTCAACCATGAATTCTTTGACAGTCTCAACTCTCCCTTTACACTAGCTTACAGCTCCATTGGAAAACTCAATTTACAAGTATCTTCATTTTAATTTAGGCCCCACTCTCCAAATTGTCCTCAGTACCAGTTGAGTGCATATTGGATAGCATCTATGTTATTTTTCAGTTCAAGGAAGGTCAAGGAGAGGGTGAATAAACATTCAAAGGAAGAAAGTAGAAAATGCTCAAAGAGGTAGGATAGGTTTTGGAGACAGCATTGAAGAAGTTAAAGGATGACAAGAAGGAAGACGGCATGATGACTAGATTGGGTAAGAAGATTATTGATAATCTACAGCTACGCATCAGGAATGTTCATTTTCGATTCGAGGAAACCGGAAAGGGTAGCAGTTATGCTTGGGGACTAACTTTGTAGTAAATCAGCTTCACAACCACAGACAACGGATGGAAGCCATGTTTTGTGGAACGAACAGATGATGGCAAGGATAAACTATACAAAATGATGCATGTCAATAAACTTAACTTTTACTGGTAGGCAGAAGTGAATTAAAAAAATTCTCTGCTGAAAGGAAACCTAGTAAGTGACACCCATCGTAAGTAAAGACTCGCTGCTATGATCAAGGAGGACCATTAAGTGGTATTAAGCATTACGTCAGAGTTCAAACTAATCATAAATCCCCTTGAAGACTTCAAGTCCCCAAGCTATGAATTGGAGGTCAACTTGGAGCCTATTAAATTTGAGCTTTAGCGCCATCAATTTATTCAAATGGCTGATTTTGCAAAAAAGAATGTGATGCAAAACGAAATGATTGTGCGCTCTATCGGAAAAAAAAGCAAAATCAAGTTATCAGAAGAGTAGAAGCTACGTTACAAAGACTTATATCAACAATTTATCGAGGCGGCCCTCAATTGTTTTTAAAATAATAAAAGCACATAAAATCTAGGCGAATGGGACAATCAGTTACGCTAAATACTGGAGAAAATAGATGACGGATAACTGAAGGTATGGGCACTTGGACCAATCAAGAGGAAAGTCAAGGCAGTTCGTGAGCTATAAATTAAGAAGAAAAAGAGTGGGTGGTTTAGTCGAGGGGATAATTAACTCAACGAAGTCGAACACGAAGAACTTCAAAAATTTATTGACTCCTCCTTTGAAAATGGAAATTCTATCCGTGAAGCTAAATATTTACTCTTTCGGGTCAACACTTAACTCAAGGGAGGAAGGATGGTGCTGATCGAGCATAGAGGCACGGACCTCTAAGAAACCATCGAGTTTAACATTGGGAAGATCTCATCCTCCATCAGTAAAAGCGAAGATTAGTCATTTTTTTAGTCATACCTTGAAATTACTTGTATAAACCTCAATTTATTCACCCCTGTGCAACGTGACAACTCTTTACATAAACGCAAAATGGAAATTTTCACAAGTGAAAAACCTACAGAGTACAATGAGGACGAGGCATAGGATAGTATGGAAAGTTTTGACAGCGCAGAGGAAGAGGAAGAGCACCTTTCATTCTTAAAGATGGTGTATAAAAACGAATTGTTATAGGATAAAACAGTGCTGAAGCGTACAGTTACTGGCCATGTTGAAAGAGTGACAATAATTTACAAGAAGATATACATGGAAAAATTCAGAAAGTTTTTTAGTTTCGGGAAGGGAGGTAATTTAGTCAAGGGCAATAACATTGAAAAGTTAGAAAACATTCATGAATAAATTATGGAGGAGGAAGACAACTTTAAGCTTGAGAAAATATTTGATGTCAAACTGGAAATTAATAGTCCTTTTATAATTTGTCCTCTCAATGACCGCTAATGCTGGTGCCTCAACCTTGGTCTTCTCAGTATTAAGAGTAATCGGAATGAGTAGTTTGAATAATTCCCAATGGCTGTGCGCTCTGCCTTTCTCCGTTACTACCCACATATGAAAGAGTGCTTCGATCTAAAGCGAAGTCGTATTAAGAAAGGAGTTTTTTCATTAATCAACGACATGGATTTTTCAGTCAACTATCAGCGTTTTAAGTCCACCCGTCAGGAAGTTCTAAGTATTTAATTACCCAGTTTTAAAGTTAATTTCACTCAACGTCAATATGAAAATTTAATGTCATTGAGTAAAGTATTCCGAGTCGAAGAAGACTAAAAACGCAGTATGGTGGAGCAACTTAAGGAAGAGCGAAGATTAGTGCAGGATGGCAGCAGTTGGGAGGGACTTATCCTGAAGAAACATTAAACACTCATGAGTTGGAAAGAGTTTTATGGTATCCTCTCCGGAGAATACCTTTATCTTTACAACAATCGACAGGAACTAAGAGAAAACTGCAAGATATATATCAAAAACGCAAGGGTAGTGATCAAGGAGACAGCGGAGGAGGAGAACCCTGAGCTTGAACTTATCAATCAGAATGAGATCTGTTATTTAGGATGTCTTGTTAGGACTGAACTTGAAAAGTGGAAAGAGGAAATTAATAAAAAATGCAGATAATTCAAGACTATTCACGAACTTATCAAAGATTACGAAAATCAAGACAGAGTCAGTGATGGAAAGCACCCTGGATCTGAATTAATCAATCAGGAAGGAGGACTTAGTAAACGCAAAATTCTGAAATTTAAGGTCAGCGAAGTCGAATTTAGATATGAAAACTAACAAGACGATTGCTTGCTTTAGTTTCAAATTCATGAAGTGGAATTCAGTCGATAAAACATGCTGGAGTGGTCGTAAAAATTATTCACAATGAAGTTGCTCAAAATAACTGATAGAGTTTTTAAATTTAAAAACCCAGTTTATCAAACTTTACTCGAGGCTCGAGATGTGAAATTGCAATAGCTGAAGGGACGACAAAAGAGTGAAGGGGTACGTAAAAGCGTGATTAACGTGGATTTACAAGATATCTATATCAATTGGAAACCAGATGTATTGCTTATTCTCTTGCGAATCATCGACCAGCATTTCACAGGAGAGAAACCTCATCGACTTGATGATGACATTGAACAATCTAGAGACGAACATTTTAAGCGAGTTTATTAAGACAGCAAATTCTTATTCCTTAGGGAAAATTATATATAGAAGGGGAAAGGAGTACAAGTCAAAGACAGAAGAGAGCAGTTGTCACTACGTAGCAAGTGGATGAAGGAGAGAATGACTACCACTTTCAATCTCAATAAGGTAGAGATCAATCTAATCCACCGCTAGAGTCACTTAGTTATGGCAAAGGTACTAGCCAATCAAATTGCATGCTAATTCACAGTATGTGAGACAGCCAAGTTTATCAAAGGCACTGCTCATACTCTAGAAATATTTGATATGACGGGCTATCCTCGCTAAGACTATTCCCCACACTAAGACTATCCACCTCACCGCATCTTATGCCGAAAACAGTAAATGGATAGCTAATGCTCACTAATATAGTTTCGATGGGCCAGTTACGATCACAACAGCTTTCCAAATTAGGAAAGAGTGGACTCTTTTATATGGGTAAATATTGCTCCCATTGAGTATGAATATTATCAGCAAGTAACCTTCCGTCTGGTTGATTATTTGCTTATTCAAGTCACCCTTCTCATTAATTAACCATAGATGCTCATTGTCAATGAGAATTTGATGGAGCAGTTGAAGCGTGAGCAGCCTGTTGATGAGAAACCAGTCAAAGTACTTTTCAGTCAATACGAAGAGGTTATCCTCAAATTAGTTTAACCCTTTTTCATGGATATGTACTTCCGTCTAAGCGGGCCTACAATAGTGCTCAAAGCCGAAAAAACAAGCCATATCTACTATAAGACCACGATGAATGAGTTAATCTTCTCCAACCGCACTCTCAAGCGAAGTCAGCGTTTTCAACAACAGAACTGTGTGGAAGTACGTGATTTGGCCTATGAGGAAGAGTTTTTATTGTCGGGCAGAGATTGCCACTTTGTGGAGGTCGTTAAGCGTAATGGTTCAAATGAATAATTATTTCAACCTTTTGAAATCTCTGTTACTATTAACAGATTAGTCTTTTAGGACGAAATTAATCTTCTGTTTCCAGAAGTATAGGGGTACGATCGTTCTTTTCTTACAATCAATCATATTTCAGACATAGTCATTGCTCATTACTCACGATTGCAATATCTGAATGTAAACAAGCTCGTCAACTTTAACTTCACTTTCGATGATCAGCATGATTAGCTTTTTATCCATAATTTCAAGATCACCAAACTCAGCTCACCTAAGCCAATAGTTTACGACGCCCTGATTCCTCATATCCATATGACAGCCGATTATAACGCGAGAGAAAATAATCAGGAAGTGTGGAAATTGTTTAAGGCCAGCATTAATAAATTCAATATGACTTACCGCAGAACCAAAACCCTTGATTCCAGCTTCACCATAGTATTAGGACCTACTGATTTTACTGGTTTCTAGTATGAGGAAGGGAAAAAAGAGCCTATAGAACATTATTTACTCAGTTTAGGTGGAGAGGGCCAAGGAGGCACTGATATACTCATCGAGAATAAGACAACTGGGGAGAAAATGATTCAAATGAGTGTAAACACAATGGATGTTAAGGTACGTACTGGTTTGCTGCAGCTTATTTTTTAATATACGCTCATCTAAGATTGGGTATTTCCGACTCTAAGCAAACTGGTCCCTGAACTTACCTTTTATGCCACTGTGAACCATATGCAGGCACAACTTTGTGAAGATCCACGTCTAATTGCATAAGAGCTTCGCAATAAAAAAGGTAGCCTTAAAGTAATCAATGATATTTTGTCTGAGAAAGTGGATTTAGCTACTTTTCGTTTGGAGGGACTACTGATATACAAATTTCACCGCCGAAGAGGGTTAAGCACATTAGAATATCGTTAGAAATTGCTGAGGCATGAAGTTGGTTATAGCGACTTCGAACAGATGGATGATTGCTCCTCGATGAATGTAATCCTCAATACAGAAATATATCGAGCTTGGGTGCATGGGGCGGCCAAGCGCAAAGTTATTGACAAGTTCACATTAACTATGGAGGATAAGCGATACCTAAAGATAGCAGATGAAAAACAATGCATTATCCGTACTGTTGCAAAACGAAGTTTCAATATTGATCGATGGCTTCTCAAGCTTTCCTTTAAGGACATCATTTTCATTCAAAATATTCTTAAACAAATAGGTATTGAGCGACAATACATTTCCTTCTTGAATACTAAGACAGGCAAAGCCCAAATGGCTGATTTAGGTGAGCAGGTTCGAGAAACCTAGTCCAGTAGTTTATAGAGCATGGAAGTTAAACTTTAGAGTGTGTGCTTCTATTTGATTAACTCCAGGCGGGATATATTCATTCCTATTTTGAAGCTTAGTTTGAGCGGAGTCAATCTGTCTCACGCCAATACATTTAAGAAGAGCATTCTCAAAGGTGACTTTTCGTTGGCAGTTTACTACTTCAACAATCTTATCTTTAGGTGGGAGCCTGTGCTCTAAAGAATAGATCTAGCATTTCATCGTCTCACCTATTATCAAGAAAATAATCGTGTGTTTGGCTCTTTAGATTCAGCAGATCCCATCATGATCAATATTTCCAGAGAAATATTTCTTAGTATAAAAGAGACGGCCGCTGCATGGAAAAAACAGGCAGAAGAATAGTAGCGTAAATACACGGAGTAACAGGAGGCGGAGCCTCTGGAATTTGTGTCCCACTATATTGTGCGCAACGAAACTGGCTATCCAATTGATATTCTCAATTAAAAAGGACAGATAATTCGCCGAGTACTTCATGACGAACAAATGGATTATCAACTCTAAATAGAAAATTACGACGAGTAAAATCAAAATTAGTTCTTCATTGGGTTTAAAATCATCCATCCTCGTCTGAACTTCGGTGCTGTACGCAATATCTCCTTCAACAGTGAAAAGGCATATGAAATTGAACCCAGGGTAATCAATGGCAACAAGTTAAGTTCTCACTGCAAAATTGTGATAAAGCCTTAGGTTAACAACAGCAAGAAGGTGTTGATGATTAAGAGCAGCAAATATGTTCATACATATTTTGATGGGTATTGCTAAAGCAAAGCTCTTCCTTTCGATCATGACCAATACTACGTCTTGCCAAAGGAGCACAACCAATTAAAAGTGTCACTTTACTAATAAAAGGTAACTGATAATTATCGCTACCTTGGTAAGGACGGTATTCTCAAAATAATGAAAAAATATCTTGTCTATAACTATTCCCCTATACCCCTATTTATTTGCGGAAAATTAGTCCAGCCCAATGAGTATGTGGGTATATCGTAGAAACTCCGAATTCAGGATAGTGACTACAAAGACTCCCTTCTAAAGGTAATAAAAAACTAGAAGCAAAAGGAATATTATATCTTTGCAGAGTGTTATATTGTCGACTACTATGGGCTCGTCTTTGAATTTGCCAATGATAATAGCAACATCCTTAAAAGGTATAGCCACAAATTTAATAATCCTGATTTTACCTATTCTGTTTATATACTACCGGAGGCTGAATGCAAATTTAAGGTACGCATGGAGGGTTCGCCAGCTGTTCCACTTAAAACAACCATCGGAAAATCTAGTTTTGTGCTAGAGCATAGGAAGGCTCTTTGTCCCTTCTCCGTTTACTCTTATCTGTCTCCTCTGTAAAATGCACACCTCAACGAATTCAAGCGTGTTGTTGAAATAACCCCTGAATACATGTTATCCAATGCCACAAAGTGCATGATAAAGATATGCCAAGCCGAATCATGTGAATCTCTAACTCTATAACCCTACCAACGAATTCCTTTCTTCTGGTAAAATAGAAATAAGCCAAAATTAATCAAATTGTCATCTTATGATGGGGTGGATTTGTGGGGTTACTCCGGAAATCTAACTATTTCAAAAAGTACAGAAACGGTGGTGTTACGCAAGTCATCTGACCCAACTGTCTCCAGAATTTTCTCGTTACAAGTGGAAATTACAAATACTGTAACTTTCATTCACATTCTCTAGCCAACTCCTAAATACTACGTGAGCAACAAAGTACCTGGGACAATACTTCAAGTTTATCAGCAGTCTATCATGGATGAAACAATAGATCATGAATGTTCCTTCCCTGCATAATTTATTTTCAATGTGAAGTACGGAGAGGAAAAGCCCTTTGGATATGAAATGCCCCTTGAGTCCCATGCCATTATTATTCGAGTACAATTAGATCAAGAGAGACCAGAATTTTAGGGACTTACCTGTGACGAATAGACTATGGATGATCTTTAAAGTAGTTTGTATTCTAGGACAATTACCCTTCGCAACTCCAGTCGCAAAATTATGAGTAAATTTAACGCAATTCTCTGTTTTTAGAATAATCTAAAAAAATTAAAGCTGCAAGCTTTGTAGGACCGCTAATAATTATAGGACAGCTATGAGTACGTAGTGAAAATCCCACAAATAGGGGTGAGTTTCATCGGATTGCATGAACAAATACGAAAGGAGATCCTGCATCTGATGTTCAACAAAATATAGCTGTAAATGAGTGGAAATGCAGACTACTCGGATTTTAATCTTATGGTTAATTCCTGCCGCGTTGAAAATTAACTCAAATATAACGCTGTTTTTCCTGTCATTTTCGAGTCTCTTCATTCCAGAGGCGCCAAATATTTTCTCAATTTTATGATAACTCGATCTGCTAAAAATTCAAGGCTTATTCATTATATAGGTTGTTCAATCAATCGCTCGTGTCTAACCTTGACTTCAGAGGAAGTGCAAGTGATGCAAGAGAATGTTGGAAGAATGAAAGAACAGGGTGAGGAGGGGCAAGTTCGTAAGTGTGAAATGTTTAATTGTTAACTGCCCGATCCAGAGGAGAGTCTTTATTTTGTGGAGGCAGTGGTGCATCCTTTGCGTAGCAATGTCACATTCAAGCATGTGAACGAGTGGGGTGGTAAACTTTTGAAAACGTTTTCCAGTATAAATGAGTGTCCTATAAGTGCCTAGGGGCAAACCTTTAAACACTTCAGTTGTCAAAATCTCGGCTTATTTTGTGCACTTCTTCTCAAGCATTATCAAGATGGTCTATCCAAAATGCTTCTTCCTATGATTGGCAATCTGACCTTCCTTGGCAGTCCTATTACTCTTGTCCAAAAGATTGGATCTGGATTTAAAGATTTAGTATAATTACCCGCTGAGGGATTTTAAACGAGTCCATTGGAGGGTGGCAAGGGTATGGTGCGTGGAGCAAAGTCTCTTCTTACAAATACATTTACAGGAGCCTTTAATTCTGTTGAGTCACTTACGGGATCCATTAGCAATGGCATTACTTTGCTGGTGGATGATGATAATCAGTTTGCTAGAGATAGAGAAAGAATTAAAAATGACAGAAGCGAGCATGTGCTTGATGGGCTGAGCAATGGTGCCAAGAGCATATTCAATGGATGCAAAAATGGATTCACTGGATTATTCACTCAGCCAGCGAGAGGAGCAGAAAGGAATGGACTGCCAGGATTCTTGCTCGGTGCAGTCAAGGGTGTAGGCGGTTTAGTAATAAAGCCGCTTTCTGGTGTCATTGATGCAGCCTCAAAAACATGTGAGGGTATAAAAAACACTCCTGAATACTTTAGCAGTTAGAAACAGAAGCGATTGACTTTGCAGCACAATCCGCGCCCATTTTATAATTACTACAAATAATTCCGCAACTACGATCGAGAACTAGCTGACCTCATAAAAATCCTCAATGAATAGAACAGCGAGAAGTATACTAACCTTAGTTGGTGTGGCCACTATTTTCTCCACCCTGAAAAGGAAAAATCTACTCCCATACTTATACGTATTTTTTTCGTTATTTAGTTTCCTATGAATATCTTTTCATCTACGACATCAGTCGTCGTAAACTCATTCAGACTCTAAAATGTGAAGAATTTTTAGGAGTAACACTGCGTGAGGATGGTACCTTAAAATTGAAATTGTTCGATAAAAAAACCAACAGAGTGGGAGAACTAATTTTTAAACCTGACGGAGGATGTCGCAAGTTAGCCAGTGAAATCAACGTCATTATACGACACTTTGAGCCAAGCTTTAAGTTTGAATGATGACATCCATTTATGTTTTCATTATTATCAAAATAATCAATAGGATTGCTGCAGCAGTAAGCAAATATGCTGAGCAACCTCACTATTCTGTTCAGCGCCCATATTTGCAATTTCACTTACAACTGTCCATATATCATTCATCTTGTAAGTCAAAGCATTCATGTGGTGGGTCAGTAGTACTCGCAGCAGGTATAAGTTGATCAGCTGGTTTAACTCTGTATCCAAACAAAAGTACAGGAGCGGAACAGCTATAGCTAACGAAGGATAATCTCTACCAATATACGCATATCGCTAGAATAAAAATATTCAGTTTCACGCTCGCATAATATGTATAAAAAGCCTGTGTAGCGATTTAGCCGCTCTTACGATACTTCCTCATTTAGGGCCTGTAACAGTAGTTCAGCAAAGAATCGTTGACAATCCATTTAACAGCAGAATCGTAGAGCAACTCCCTGATATTTTTAGATGCCACACATACCCAGATAAGATACGAAGTCCAATAAAGGTTTCGGGTCCTATTTAAGATGCAAATTACTTCCAATTTGCTACTAATCATCTCAGTGAATAATTCACTCAAGTTACCTCCAGAATTATCTGGATCGGGCACCATCACTATTTTTTATACTTATACTATTCGTTCCACTTCCACAATTCTCTCCTCCCCTTTCTCTGAGCTAATTAATAATTTACTAATGAATTCAGCTTAATAATTCTATATAGGATGGTCTTTATTAATATTTGATTTACTATTTTAATGATGAGTAGGAATGTATCTCTCGTTGACAACTCTGCTTTTCATAACAAGTTTAAATTGCTTCATTATATCGAAGCCCATATCATTTGACTGAAAAACATTCGTACTCCTTCTGGGCATATATGCAAGAGTTGACTGTCTAAGGGCTGTCGATATTCTCAGCGTTTCCTTTATTAGATTCTGAGAGTCTTAAAGAGCAGTATTGTTTATTTGTTCAGTCATACGCTCTATAGCAGTCATCCACGCCCACTTTTCTTGGTGGTCCTTGGCGGATAAATAGAAGAAAGTATCGTCAGATTCAATGCGGACAATATTGGATCTATCATACTGACTCTTATAGTATGATTTTATCGTAGAAACATCTTTCAAAGGGATTTTTTCGGTGGGATTACGATAGTTACCTTGAGTCTCGAAGCTATACAGGTGGGTACGAGTCAACACCATCCATCTTCGCTTCCATTCCTTGAGTATCCTTGATCGTTTTAATAGATATCCTTCTTTTACTTTGTGCAGCCTAACATCCGTATCCACATTGTCCTATCTTTGCATTTATATAATTAATTTATATATCAACATCATGCGACCACTCATACTCAAGGGACATGAACGTCCTGTTACCATTGTTCGCTTCAACTACGACGGCGATCTCTTCTTCTCTGGCTCTGCCGAAACTAAAATCAATCTGTGGGAAGCATATACTGGTGAACGCTTGGGCTCTTATGATACAAAAGCCTCAGTGCGTTCACTTGATGTCGATGTCAATTGTCAGCATCTAGTTGCTTGCGGTAATGACGGTTCCCTCGAGGTACTAAGCTTAATATTGAGATCTTTGAGGTAAAAACCGGACGATCCATAAAATACATACGCTTTACGTACAAGTTGAAACAAGTGGAATTCGATCTGGGGTCAAACCGCTTCTTCCTTTTGCTCGATTAATACAAATCTAATACTCCCAGCAAATTGAGAGTCTATGACTTTAACACTCTATTTAAATACGATACATCTAAAGAACTCTAAGCCCCAGAGAAAATTCCTCGGGTTGCTGAATTCCCTATTATACTTTCCGATGATAAGCAAGGCATAAAAACAGGTACTCGCGCTTTATGGTACGTGGACAACTAGACTTTCTTTGTGGCAACAACGGATGGGTGGGTGATTCACTATGATATGAAGGGAAAGATTATAGATAAAGGACTCATTCATGAAGGTGTTAAGATCAACTCTATTACTTTCAGCAAGAACTTCTCAATTTTAGCAACTGCAGCAGACAACGGCTCCAAGATCATTGACCCTTAAACTTTTGAAATTTTGCGATACTTTAAGCAGGAATTGCCCATGAATGCAGTATCTATTTCTCCCCTCTTTTGTGACATCGCTAAGCCTAAATTCCACACAGTCATGGGTGGAGGTGTTTCTGCCATTATGGCAGCTATGACTGCAGGTAATGCTGGATTCGAGGCTCATGTCTGCAATGTTATGCATGGCACTTAAGTTGGTCGAATAAGTGGTCATTACGGTCCAATTAACTCAATTGAATTCTTCCGTGACGGTCGAGGATTTGTTTCAGGAGGTGAGGAGGGTATTATCAGAGTAGTACGCTTCAGCGAAGAGTACTTCGAGTAAAATAATCTGCTTTTTGAATGATAGTTTGTTCAATATAAATGTTGTATTAAATGGATTGATGTGTTTAATTTATATGATGAAGGATAATTATTTTAATTGAATTTTCCCAAGAAATCAATGAGGATAGATCATCCTTTCGTTGGATATATGGAAGCTGTCACAAAATTAAATTTATTGGCAAAGATTTAAATTAGAATGTCAAATTTATTATAAAATTTAATATTAACAAGCAATTAAATTATTCATGACCATCAGTCAAAGGATAATTCAGTACCATTCTTTTTTATGTCCATATTGATAAACAAATTCTACTTTTTAATGAGCGGAAGACTGCTTTATCGTTACTGTGGACTATCAACTCAACTGGAATGCTGAAGTTTTTAAGGGAA
>Ga0302188_10002384_pt1 | contig 13745 bp, 10 predicted proteins | sample II_Bog_E2_1_FD_198783 | JGI IMG/M metagenome (GOLD analysis project Ga0302188, IMG submission 198783) | Peat permafrost microbial communities from Stordalen Mire near Abisko, Sweden - II_Bog_E2_1 | ecosystem: Environmental > Terrestrial > Soil > Wetlands > Peat | place: Sweden: Abisko... | reverse complement strand
AAGAACCAGTGGATATCCATCAGTGCGCCGAGCGCTTGGACTCAGATGGGTGACACCGGAAGCATCATGTTGCCGCAGGGTCAACTGCTTGTTGCAGATCCCCTTTCTAATCAGTGCGTCATATTCAATCCGGCAACAAGCACGTTTGGGCAGCCCTTTGTTAACGGTAAGGCGGACGGAAACGATGAAGAGGGGCTAGTTCTATTACCAAATGGGAACGTGTTGACGGTAGATGCGGTAAACACCCCGAACTCTGAGATATTCAACTCAAAGACCCTTCAATGGTCAGCAGCCGGCAGTACGATTAATAATCTGGTTCAAGCGTCGACAGAAGAGATTGGGCCTATGGTCTTGCGTCCTGACGGCACCGTAATCTGTTTTGGAGGAGATCAGCATAACTCCATCTATAACACGGTGACGAAGACTTGGACCGCCGGTCCCGATTTTCCCACGTCCACTGCAGGCCAACTTGACTGCGCTGACGCCCCAGCCTGCCTGCTCCCGAGCGGCAATGTTATTGTGGAAACAAGCCCAGGATTCGCCGAGTCAGGAGTCGTCTTCTTTGAATGGAACGGTACGTCTCTAACGCAGGTACCAGGCCTCCCAACATCTGCTAGCGATACCTCGTTCACAGGGAACTTCTTAACGTTGCCAACGGGGGAAGTGCTGTTTACCAACCAAAGCCCGGCGATGTATATGTATACATCGACAGGTCAGGCCAAGTCGACTTGGTATCCCGCAATCACGTCATCTCCGTCGACCGTGGAATCGGGTTCTTCGTACGTAATCTCTGGGACTCTTTTCAACGGCATGTCAGGGGCATCGGCTTATGGCGACGATGAACAAAACGAGACGAATTACCCTCAAATCAGAATCACTAACAACAAAACTGGACACGTGTTTTATTGTCGCGAATTCAATCCGAGCGGCTACATGGTTCAAACGGGAAGTACGGTTGTTTCAACTAACTTCCAAGTCCCAACAAACATCGAGCAGGGAGCCTCTACTATTCAAGTTGTCTGTAACGGGCTAGCTTCCGCAGCCGTCCCAATCTTAGTCGGTCCGCCGGTTGCGGCTTCCAAGGTTTCCACTTACCAAGGAATACAAATCTCGCCAAACAACCCTTCGCTGATTGCGGGCGTGGCTGGCAAGACCTACAACGCAGAGTCGATATCAACTTCAGCAGGTCAAACGGTTTCCATCGAGGCTGATTTCGTCCTGACTTCTTCCTCGATCAGTTCAATCAGCGTAACTGCATCCGGCGCAGCGGTGTCAGGTGTCACCGGGCAGGTCTACCTCTACGACTACACGGCAAAGAACTTTGTGATCCTTGCGGCGACAAACTTCAATGCGAATCAAACGTCGATTTCCGGTAGCGGAACGGGAACGATTTCTCGGTTCATTGGACCAGGAAATGCGGTAAGGGCGATTCTGCGTGGAATCATTCCACCGCGGCTATCCAACATTCCGTTTATTCTGAAAGCCAACTTGATTCAAGTAAACGCCTAAATTCAGTCTACGGAATTTAGGATAATCGTGGGGTCAACCTTGACGGTTGACCCCACGTTCTTTTGTAACTTTATGACCCAGTTAGTCGTCAAGGGTTGAGCAGATACCGTGAACGCGTGTAACTGTTCTATGCATGAGGAACTTTTGCTTGCGCGTGAAGATAGAATTCAAATCAGAAGAGATGAATACTGTTCGCTTGTTAGCTTTCACAACTGGGGTTTGCCTATTTTCTTCGGTCTGCCTTGCCCAAAGCTCTACCCAAGTCGCGATTGGTCCTTGGACGTTTGTTGAAGGTAACAAGACGTCGAGGGAGACGGCGATCGAGACAATCCGAAAGATTGCCGAGCACAAGGGGTTCACGGTGCTACCTCAGGAACTCATCGAGCGCAAACTGGAGTCGCTCGAACCAGCAGTCGCTTACCGAAAGGGCAAGCCTGTATTGGACGACTTGGCGCGATTCGCAAGGGTTTCTCATGCCTCTCGATTGATTTATGGGCGCATAAACTGGCACACGCGTAGCATTTGGGTGGGAACGGGTCCTAAAACCATTTCTACGGCGACGGTCGACGCCTATATATTTGACGCTCGCAGTGGGGAAGTTGTCTACGAGAAAAAGGGAGTGGAGGGCCGAAGCGACGAAAAGGAAGCAAGTCTAAAAGTCATTGCAGACGTCCTCGTAACGCCCGTGGTCACGGTTGTGAGTGGTGGCCCAGCAACTCCTCGGGAACAGCGTGCGGCGCAAATTGCAATTGGCAAGGCCCTAGAGCCTTGGGTACACGGTCCCGCTCGCTGACGCTTCTTGCCGTAATTCGGAACATTAGTAATAGCCTCTTGGGTCAGACGGTTAATAACGCTCTGAAACTCAAGAGGATAATAATGAAAACTGCTCGAATCTCAGCCCTGGTTGCCGCATGCGGCATCCTCTCTACTTTTTGCCTCGCACAAGCACCCCATCAGGTAGCGATTGGGCCTTGGCGGTTTGTTAACGGCGATCGAACGTCGCGTACCATGGTGTATGACACGATCGGAAAGATCCTCGATCATCATGGCTTCAATGTGATTACTCAAGATTCGGTCGATCACCACTTTGGATCCACATTCGATGGCCGACGGCCTTCCTTGGCTGAATTGGCTCAAAATGCCGCCGCACTCCAAGCAAACGACGCGGTCTTTGGCAAGGCTAGTTGGCACACTCGAAGCATCTGGGTGGGTACGGGACCCAAGACCATTTCAACTGCGACGATTGAGCTTTTCGTCTACAGCGCAAAGAAAGGCACGATTACCTATCAGCAAAAAGGAACCGGCCGGAGCGATGAGAAGGAACTGGTTCTAAAGGACCTTGCCGATGTCATTGTTACTCCGTTTGTTACAGTCGTGAGCGGTGGACCTGCTACTCCGCAGGAGCAGCGGGCGGTTCAAATTGCCATCGGCAGGGCGTTCAGGCCTTGGGTTCGCCAGCATTCCCAAACGAGATAGCGAAACGGGCCGAGGGAGTTTGGCTCTTGCCTGATGAAGAAGCGTTCGAGAGAAAATCTCTTGAACGCTTTTAGCATTTGGCCCGGGCTTCCTATGGTTGCGCTTGGCGAGTTTTTAGGTGTATGGTTCCGTGTGGATATCGGACCGGGGCGAATTGTACGCAGTAACGACTTTTTTGTCTCGGGCGGCACCTTGCCGCTTGATTCCGCCAGCTATATCGAGCGTGATTGTGACAAGGTTCTCTTTGGAGCCCTACGAGAGGGCAAGTACTGTTACGTTCTGAATACGCGCCAAATGGGGAAGTCGTCCTTGGCGGTTCGCGTCCTAGACAAACTTGAGGCGGCAGGCTGGAAGACAGTGTCTTTGGATCTGACCCAAATGGGTGGTCGGAATGTTACGGCAGAGCAGTGGTACGCCGGGCTGGTGGCCGAGGTGGGCCGAAGTCTGGGGGTTCGGAGCGAGATTCTCAAGTATTATCGAGAGAATTCGGCGGTAGGTCCCATGCGTCGATTCTTTGGCGCAATTCGCGATGTGGTGCTTGAAGAGTTTCCAAATTCAATTGCAATTTGCATCGATGAAATTGACGCCACTCGAAACCTACCCTTTGACACTGACGAGTTCTTTGCCGGTATTCGAGAGTGCTTTAACCACCGGGTTCGCGACCCAGCTTACAAACGGCTGACGTTTTGTCTCTTGGGGGTTGCAGTCGCGAGCGATCTTATCCAGAACCAATCGACCACTCCGTTCAACGTCGGAGAGCGAATCTACCTCGCCGACTTTACCGTCGACGAGTTGCGAAAGCTTGAATTACCCCTTGGGCCAAATGCTCGATCTGTCGTCGAAAGGATCCACTATTGGACAGATGGCCATCCTTTTCTAAGTCAAAGCCTATGTGCCGCTATCGGGGCGGACATCCATCTGCAAACGCGAGATCGTGTAGATCAGCTTGTAAAAGACACGTTCTTCGGACCCAAGGCACGAGACCGCAACATAAATCTAGCCGATGTGGCCAACCGCGCACTCAACGCGGGCTACAGTGATCCAGATCCAGAGCGGTTTCGTGCCGATCTGCTATCCGCGTACCAACGGGTTCATTCTGGCAAGGCCGTACTGGACGATGAGGGCAACCGGATTACGAGTTTGCTGAAGCTCTCCGGACTCGTACGCTCGACGGGGGGACGGCTTCAGGTCCGCAATCGCATATATGCCCGAGTATTTGACCAGGCATGGATTCGCGACAATATGCCCGGTCAAGAGATCGTTCGACAACAGCAATCCTATCGACGAGGACTTGTTCGCGCAACGCTCATTTACGCCGCGGTGCTGGCCGCAATAGGGCTTCTAGGCGTATCCGCATGGAAGTCCCAGCTTAATGCGATGGCTGCTCGGGTGGCTTTAGATAAGGAGCTGTATGTGGCGGATATGAACAACATGAGGTCATTCGAGCAGGACGGAGATGTTGCTCGAATCGCCGAGGTGCTCGATCGAACTCAACATAGCCCGTACCGGGGTTTCGAGTGGGGATTTTGGATGAATCGTCTGCACGATTCGCAAGAAGAATACACCCTTGATTACTTTGCACCCGGAAAACGAGAGCGAGGAATCCTCTCTTTTGAATCCAAGCTGATTTGCCTTGTTGACGACTTGACCCTAACGGCTTCGGTGATCGATCGAAGAACCAAGAAGCTGATGAAGGTCACGTCTATTCACGCTGGGCAGGAAGTCATTGCTACTCATGCAGGATTTGTTACCGTTGACTTTAATTCGCCATCACGCACCGTTACGGAGATTCTATCGGGAGCGAACCTATCTCGCTTGGATCCTGGTTTCGATGCATTTCCAGTTCAAGAGCATTCCGATTTCATTGCTCTTCGAAGGCAAAAAACCGGTAAGCCAGATTTGGACTGCATCTCGCTCGATGACTTGACGACCGGAAAAAGCAGCTTCGAATATGTTGCCGACAAGGACATCATTATTTCGAATGTTGCCTATTCTTCAGATGGGCGCCGTCTTGCGTTCTGCGAAAACAAACGTGGCGCGCCACAGCTTAACGTGTCGGTTTGGGACACTCACTCGGATAAGAAAATCGATAGTTTTATCATTCCGAGCCAGGGCAGTATCCTTAATCTCTCGGATGATGGGCGCTACATCATCTACGCAGACGGCCTAACATCGGTTCTTGGACGTGAAGTCGCACCGCACAAGGTTGTCTATCGTAAGGACCTAGCACCTGGCGAATCGCCTGCGACGGCGTGCTTGACAAATGGCGACCACACGATCGCAGTACTCGATGGAATCGGAACCGCCTCGGTAGAGTCGTTTCCGAGCGGAGAGCCGATAGGCGCCAGATTCAACGTCTGGAGCCTATCTTCGTCGGCTGTGGGCGCAGAATTGGTAATCTGCTCGTCTTCAGTTCGGATCTTTGATATTCATCAAACAGTATCGGCGAGCGTGCTGGCGAGGGGGTTTCGACTTGGACGGGATGGACAGGGCCATATCCTGGTGTTTGAGCCGAAGCCGCGCGCGATCTTGCGAATTTCGGATCCAGAATTGAAGCCGCTATTTCGGACGACCGAAGCGCCTAATTTCCGCATGTACACCTATAACGGCCGTTGGGAATTGGTAGTCGACCGAAAGAACAATTCCGCGGAGATAAGGGACACGCTGGGAATTGAGAAGCCGACAAAGATAACTCCCATACCAGTCAATATTTCAAGCGGCCTATCAAATGACACAATGGCGGTATATTTCCCTCGCTCCGGCGCAATCGTTGGAATAGCCGGAACCACAGGGGCAAGGAAATGGACTTATCAGCTTCCAGATCCCGAAACATCAGGTTTTTGGGTTGCCCCGGACGGCAAGAGCATCGTTGTGTTCTCGGGAGGCAAATCCGTTATCGTGCTGGATGCAACTACCGGAAAGCCACGAGGAATACTCGAGCCCCACAACCTAAGGCTCTCGAATTTGAGCTTCACTAGCGACGGGAAGGGGTTCTTTACGTTTGGCGCCGATGGGCGTGTCACTCTATGGGACATCAACTCGCTAACGGAACGAATGGAGTTTCGTGGCAACAGCGGCCAACATGTTTCGAGCGCTGACCTTTCGCCAGATGGCAAGCGGGTGGTGACTTCGACCGAGGGAGGAACTTGGTTAATCTGGGATGCGACCACCGGCATACAATTGACCACTATTCATGCATCGATCGGACCCTTGCGTGGGGCGCTGTTTACGTCAGACGGCAAACAGATCTTAACCGTCGGGACGGATGATCAAGTACGAGTATGGAAGTCGCTTGACCGCGATCCCTCTATTCGACTGGCGGTAGACCCCGCTCTTCTGAAAGGCATTAAGCGATAGGGGAGAACGATATAGTTGTCTATTCATGCTCGCAGTAGGCAATAATGCTAGGATCGAACTCACTGGCAACCAGACCGAGCCCTCGCTGAAGCGGGATTATAACCTATGGTAGTTATTCTTTATAAACGAAATGCGTCGCCGGACGATCACGTACTTGATTTACTTGAGTCGTCTCTAAAGGAAAAGGGCGTTAAGGTCTTTATCGACCGCCATTTGAAGATCGGCATGGAATGGGCTCAAAAGATCGAAGAGTCGATCCGAGCTGCCGATTGGGTGATTGCAATCCTCTCGGACGCGGCGAGCGGAAGCGAGATGCTCGAATATGAATTAGAAACTGCCGCCGATGAATTCCGAAAGCGGGGTACTCCAAAGGTAATTCCGATTCGAGTGGGAGATCTAAAGCCTATCGATGGCCCTCTTGCCTCGCTCGTGAACGGCCTGCAATTCGCCTTTTGGAACGACACAAACGACGACGAGCGACTCGTCGGCGAAGTCATCGATGTTGTCTTGAATCAACCTGAAGAGACCGATCCCCATCCAACCAGGGTAGAACGGATCGAAGCGACGGGCGGAGCGGTGCCCGCGACCTCGAAATACTACACGATACGGGACAGCGATGCCGAGTTTGAGGACGCGATACGCGCCAATGAGAGCGTCATCCTTGTGAAGGGCCCCCGTCAAATTGGTAAGACATCGCTGCTTGGGCGTGGCGTTAGTTTGGTGAATCAACTGGGGTGGCGGTGCGTTTCGACGGATTTTCAAGTCCTAAGTTCCTTCCAGTTGCTTCACGAGGACCACGCGATGCGGGTCTTCGCGGCGATGCTCGCCCGCCAGACCGGTTTTTACTACGATTTTGAACACGAGTGGCTCGACGTCTTTGGTCCATCGATCAACTTAGATAACTTTATGAGAGCATTTCTCGAAGACCGCGATGAACCCTTGGTATGGTTCATGGACGAAGCTGATCGAATCTTCGTAACCCCGTTCTCAAACGATTTTTTTGGGGTGGTCCGTTCGTGGCATAATGCGCGAGCCCGTGACCCCAAAGGTCCTTGGAGCCGATTTACGGTGGTGATCGCCTATGCCACTGAAGCCCGTCTTTTCATTCGCGATCTTAATCAATCTCCGTTTAACGTGGGACGGCATATCGGACTGCAGAATTTCAGGATCGATCAGGCAGCGGACCTAAATGAGAGGTACGGGAAACCAATAGAACGTCGTTCCGACTTGGAAGCGCTTCAATTCTTGATTTCTGGGCAACCATTCCTAACCCGTAGGTCTCTTGAACTTCTGGCCACAAAGAAAATGAGCTTCTCGACTCTGATGGATGTAGCAGATCGAGACGATGGTCCTTTTGCAGATCATTTGAGACGCATATTGATCTCTGTCTCGCACAATCCTGCCGTCCTTTCGGTTGTTCGATCATCCCTTTCGATGAAGACCCCTACCAACGCGGATGGCATCGAGCGACTGCTTGCGGCCGGTGTGCTAAGAGAAACATCTTACGGGGGAGTAGATCTCGTTTGTGATCTGTACACCCGATATTTGGCGCGCCACATACCGTAGGTTCGGGAGTTTTATTCGGCTAAGGGCTTGCGGACTACAAGATCTGCTTCGATTTCCTCAAATTTAAGCCAGTCTTCAGCAAAGCGCTTGTAAGCCTGGAGTTCGAACTGATCCCACTGGTCTTTGAGCTTCCCCAGACCCAACAGCGTGTCCTTGAAATTTCGGAAAGGTCTGGAGCGCTCAATGGCACGGCGAAGTTGGGTTTGGGCATGACCGTGTGGCATTGCCTCGACAAAGTCCTCCATGACTCGGTAACCCTGTTTTGAAGGGATTGAATCAACAATTCGGTACCGGTCGGGGTCCTTGTCAAGGAAATCGTCGATGTCGATGTCCTCACCGGAAACCATTCCATCTCCGGCAAGGATCAACTCGCCGCTCCGCAAGTCCAATATCCAAGTGCATTCGAAGTCGTGGTTTTGCATCGCAACCATCATGTCCTCAAGATCAATAACGATGCGGGCGGGTAGATCGCTCATCAGGAATAGGCGCTCCAATCAAATGCGACCGTCATCGAAGTCCGATCGGATCTTAGGCGACCATAGGCCTGATGGGCGTCTGATGGATCGCCATACCAGGAAATTAGGTCCTCAACCTGGCACGCGCCGTTGGCAATCATCGACAGGATGTCACGTATCTCTGCAGGCGAGCCATCCCTGGGCAAAAGTATCGTCAGTTCCTTTCGGAATGCGTCTTGATAGGGAAGAGAGAATTGATCAGGATAAGACCCTTGGATCACGAGTTTAGGGCCATTGATCTCAGTAATCCCCCAGGCTAGGTCCCTCACGGCGGCTAGTGAAAAAGGGAGTACTTTGGGATTGCCGGTAGCGTCAACGACAATATCGGCTCCCTGGCCAAAATGCTCTTGAACCGTTTCCAGGATGGTTCCTTTCACGACCGCTGCGTCAATCCCCGATGCCTTGGCGAGATTAACTCGCGAGATTTCCTGATCCAGACCAAGCACCTGCGCACCTGCTGCACGATGCAATCTTGCAGATAGCATCCCAATCGGACCGAGGCCCACGACTGCGACATGATCGGACGAACTTGATCTAGAAACCCGCACTCCGCGAAGTGCGATGGCGGCCAATTTTGACAAAGACGCGAGTTTCGATGGACATCCAGTCGGAATTGGATAGACACTATCTTCACTGGCGATTGCGTGCGACACGTGCCCTCCCCACTGTAAATTAATGCTCGCCCGTTTTGTGCCGCTTGCGAATACCCGATCACCTACTGCAATATGCGATCCACTAGCCACTGCCTCTACGACGCCGGCCATCGAGTATCCAGGAACGTAGGGATAGGCCACTGATTCGGGTTGCATGCCTGCAAGGCATCTCATTTCAGTTCCGGGGCTGACTCCGGATACTTCCGTCCGGATGAGAACTTCGCCTGCTTGTAAATCTGGAAGTTCAAAGGAAGTCAATTCCACTTGATCATTAGCCGTAAACGCAACAGCATATGCCTTATTCATATCAATGGCTCCTCAACGCCAACTAACTCCGAATACACGTTACCCGGCTATTCGATGTCAGTTTCCCGTTACTTAGACGCGCGGCGGTCCCATTGTTCGGATGCATGCCAGGGCCATTCTTGGCATTTCTATTTGAACGTCGACGTCACCACGAGGTCCGAGTAGAGCCAGAATGATCGATCGAACGTCCCATCCAGGCGTAGGAGAATTCGCGAGTACGCTTACTTACATCCTGTCCATTGATGACTGTCGGAGCCGGGTGGCAACCAGTACGAGGTCAGAAAAGAAGTTACGACCTACCTAGCACCATGCATGCCCCTAGAGGCTTCACAGAGAGTCAATAAGCGGCGAGCGATTAATGGTGTTCGGATCTTGCTGCCCACTTGGCTTCGCGGGTCGCATAGTCCCGTTCGACAACCGGAGGAATGACGATTGTCACGATGACGGCGGCTACTAAAGCGATGGCTAGGAAGATGACTGCCCAAGTCGCTCCGGTATGAATTTGGGCTACTTGCAGGTCAACGATATGCCATCGACTGCCAAAAATGGTGCCGAGGTAAAAGCCAAGGAGGGTGAGCAGGCACGGACTAAGAATCCAAGCCATGAACAAAGCAAACTTTGTCTCGTGTCTCTGGAGCGACTTCTTGAGCATTCTGACTATTTTGCCTAATGACCTCTTGTTTTTGCTCGTTCACCGGGGAATGTTTTTTGAAAGAAACCATCGGAGGACTGAGGCGTCCATCAAACATGCGTAAAAGCTTGTGCTCATCGGTCCCCCTGTTCATGGCCAGTCTTGCGATGGCGACAGCCGGAGTTAGCAAGCAGATGACCGATCGGCTGCCTTTCAAGTTTCAAATTCACCACGCAGATCCTTGGGCCGTCAAAGCGATGTTGGAAGGCTCAGGACCAAGTTCACCCGAGTTGAGCACTTTGTGGTTGCTTGGTGGAGCGAACCAAGCCAGAACCAACCAAGCCGCCATCGGAAATCCACTCTTAACCGATGGCTACTTGGTCGTAAATCCCACTGACAACAGCCTCTGGTGGTACCCGGGTAAAGCAAGATAACACCAGGGTTGCCTTATTGGGATGCCAATACTCCAGTTTGAGTCAACTCAAAGTTCTTGATCGTGTCGGTCTCGAAGACCTTTGAAATGAATGACTGCTCCTGTATTTCCTCAAAAGTCTCTTCCGCTATGATGTGGCGAATGTCTCTATAAATGAGAGAAATTCTCCGGGTTCCGCCACTGTCGTAAACCCATAGCTCGCCGCCGTCTGCCATCATCGAAAGTACGGTTCGCAAGTCGTCGACTTCTCGTCCGATTTCCTCTTTACCGGCTCCAAGGTTTCTTCCCGGTCTCCGTCGAAATTGAAATGCCTCAAGGAGCGGCATCCCTGACTGGAGGTTCTTTCGAAGCGTCATCTCAGAGACGGCGCAACGCTCATCTTGAGCCCACTCTCGAATGGTCTTCGATTCACCAAATATCTCGTATGTTGGCCCATTACCCTCCTTACGACCTCGATTGACTGACAAAGGTGTCGTAAATGCAGCTTCCGGGCTCCAGCCATGCTGGATGCGCCGAATAAACACATTCATTTTTATCTGAACGCGGGGGTCGTCTTTCCACTCCGTGACGGGTTTGGATTCACCAAACGCTTCAATGACCATCGGAGGGCGACTATACTGTCGCTCGCGTCGTTCAACTGGTTGTGTTATTGCTTGAGTGGGATCCCAACCTTCCTGAATTCGACTTACAAGCGTGCCGTACTTGACGACGCACCTTGAATCGCGCGCCCATTCAATGATCGGCTTTCTTTCACCAAATGCCTCTATGGAAGGCATGAATCTACGATAGAGCGGGTTATTACGAATTGAAGGCACTCCTCGATTAAGAATTTTCTTCTAATTTAACTTACGTATACGTTCATTAATACGAATTAATGAAATGCTACGAGTTATCGTTAGCGAATCTTCAAAGTTTACATGATTTGTATTTAATAGGCAAGCGTTGATGGTAGTAATTCTGTGATGATTATTCGTTTTTCAGTACGAAAAATGATTAATGTGTTCTCAGTTTGGCTTTGTGCAGTTCTGAGACACTAACAAAGCCAAGTATCACATCAGACGTACGGCTCCTTCGAGTGTTCCCAGTGCTGCTTAAGGGTTTCAGCGGATACAATTGAAATCCGCATGAAGTTCCCTTACTCGATGTTGCTCGATTTCGTAAACACTTCCCTTGGTCCCGAAGAACTGGGAGATCTCTTGACCATGGCAGGTTTTGAACTTGAGGGGATCGAGAGTGTTGAGGGGCATCCGGTTCTTGACATAAAGGTCATGAGCAATCGGGGTGACGGGCTCTCAGTTTTTGGTCTTGCACGGGAAGTACTGGCGAAAGATCCAAATTCAGTCGCGACGGATCTTTACAGAATTGCCGCCGGGCGATTTGAGAGCTGTTCCCAGAGCAATGCTGCATCCCCCGCCCAGGTAACAATCGAGACCGACGACTGCGGCCGCTACGCGTGCCTGATCTTGAAGAACACGAAGAACGGCTCTTCAGAAACCTGGATGCAAGACCGGCTTCGGCGTTCTGGAATGCGCCCAATCAGTTTGCTTGTCGACATAACGAATTATGTGATGCTTGAACTCGGTCAGCCGCTTCACGCCTTCGATTTCGATAAGCTCGAAGGCGGGGAAATTGTGGTTCGAGAGGCAAGGCCCGGCGAGCGGTTGACCACGCTCAATGGGGTTGAGCACGGATTGCAGAGAGGTCAGATGATGATCTGCGACGTGTCCAAGCCAGTAGCCGTTGCCGGTGTCATGGGAGGAAGTGAAACGGAGGTTGGACCGGACACGGTGAACGTGCTTTTGGAGTCGGCTCACTTCTTGAACACAAGTGTCCGCAGAACGCGCAAACAGCTTGGTTTGAATACAGAGGCGTCCTATCGATTCGAACGAAGCGTGGATCCTGATGGCGTTGTTGCTGCGCTCTACCGGTGTGTCGAACTTGTTAAGGCCGCAACTCCCCAAGTTGAAAGCTCGGCGATAGTCGACGTTTATCCCGGTAAGGCAAGTCGAGACGCGATACGCTTTCGCGTGGAAAGGGCTTCGCTCCTCCTCGGAATGTCCGTCACGGTGAGTCAGTGCACCCACTACTTAAGTCGGCTTGGATTCGAAATTCAACTGAGAGACGACTCCGAATTATGGGTCACTCCGCCTGCATGGCGCCCTGACATTGTTCGCGAGGTGGACCTGGTTGAAGAGATTGGCCGAATCCATGGATACGAGTTAATCCCAGAGCGCCTTCTTCAGGGCACTACCAAGTCTGGTGGGCCCCAAGGGTTTGAACTTTGGACCGACTGGTTGCGACAGGCTGCCTTACGTTCTGGGTTGACTCAAGTCATTAGCCACTCTCTGCGCGATCTTCACCCCTTGGATGAGGCGGACGCCGTACGATTGGGTCCGCGGACTCCTGCGTCACCGGACACGGGATACCTCCGTAACTCACTTCTGCCCAGCCTCTCGGACGCTGCCCGGCGAAACAATCCCAAGGAGATTCAGATTTTTGAGTTGGGAAGAGTCTTCTGCGGCGTAGGAGAAAAGTACTTGGAGGCCCTCCGATTCTCGGTGTTATCTGCCGGACCAGTGACGCCTGGAAGCTGGAATTCGCCCGGGGCCGGTCCGTCAGGGTTTTTTACCGTCAAGGGGGTCTTGGAGTCAGTGATGGAATCGGTGGGGGTCACGACTCGCCTTGTCCCGTCTGATGTGGCTGATCGCAGGTTGCATCCGACACGCCAGGCGGTTGTGTTTGCTGGTGATCAGCCAATTGGAATCATCGGTCAGCTTCATCCAGACGTCGCCAACGAGTGCGACCTTCCGCTGGAGACCACGGTATTTGAGATTCTAGCGAGGGCAGCCTTTGAAAATAGAGATCTGTCCCTAAAGCTCCAACCGGTGAGTCGGCATCCATCGGTTCGACGTGATATGTCAGTGCTTGCTGACCAGTCGATAACCTACGAGAAGCTTGCCGCTGCAATTGAAACGTCCTTGGGCGATGTTCTCGAAAAGCAATGGCTCTTTGATGAATTCGTAGGGCAAGGCATTCCCAGCGGGATGCGGGCCCTTGGCATCGCGATCCAGTTACGAAAGAGTGATTCTACATTTACCGACGAGGAAGCGAACCAGGTGCGGGATCGAGCCGTTGCGGCGCTTGTCGACCTCGGGGCGACCACGCGATAACCGCAAGCTCGATCCCAACCCAAAGAAGGGTCACTGCGAAAAGAGAGCGCAGTGCCATCGGCCAATAGTTGTAGTGGGGGAACTGCTTAACCCATGCCATTGGCAAGAATGCGATGATTGAAATGCCGT
>Ga0302188_10002380_pt1 | contig 13767 bp, 10 predicted proteins | sample II_Bog_E2_1_FD_198783 | JGI IMG/M metagenome (GOLD analysis project Ga0302188, IMG submission 198783) | Peat permafrost microbial communities from Stordalen Mire near Abisko, Sweden - II_Bog_E2_1 | ecosystem: Environmental > Terrestrial > Soil > Wetlands > Peat | place: Sweden: Abisko... | reverse complement strand
GGCAATGTCTCAGGCATCACCGGTGCCTCTACGGCTAATATGCAAACCGGGTCTATATTTATATCCGCCGGTTGGGACTTTAACGGTTTATGGAACAGCGGGGCAGGGGTTGCGTACAATTCTTTGGTATGGCAACGCATGAACAATGGTTCTTTTATCGGCGGAACAGTGGCCATTCCTTTTCTGGTCAGTAATGTGAACCAACTGCAGTTTATCAATTATCAACCCAGTGCTTCTTTCCAGTTAGTTTCTGATATTGTGGCCACGGCCACCTCCGGATGGAATTCAGCTGCCGGGTTTGTTCCCATTGGCAGCACGACAGCTTACAGTGGCACCTTTAATGGTAATGGTTATACCATATCTAATTTATTCATCAATCTTCCGGCAACGTCGGATGTTGGCCTTTTTGGGCAAACATCAGGGGCTACTATTGAACACGTCGGATTGACTAATGTGAATATTACGGGGTCAGATGAAGTCGGAGGCCTTGTGGGGAATAATAATTCAAGTCCGATCACTGACAGTTACGTTACAGGCAATGTAACAGGCGGCTCTTTTGTCGGCGGCTTTGTTGGTGAAAATTCTTCAAGCAATATCACTAACAGTTACGCTACGGCAACCATTAGCGGTGGGGATAATGTCGGTGGTTTTATTGGTGTTAATGTATCAAGCAGCATCACCAACAGTTATGCCAGCGGCAGTTTAACCAGTAGCGGAGGGGATACCGGCGGCTTTGCCGGTGTTAATGATTTAGGCGGCATCACCAACAGCTATGCTTCCGTCACTATAAACGGTGGTGGCGGAGATGATGTCGGCGGTCTTATCGGCCTTAATGAAGGAAGCATCTCCAATAGCTTTGCCAGCGGCAATGTAAGCGGGAGCGGGGCTGAAATCGGCGGTTTTGTTGGTGGAAATTCTTCCAATATATCCAATAGTTATGCCACCGGCAGTGTAAGTGCACCTGCAGGTTCAGCCGTGGGCGGCTTTGTAGGGGCCAATTCCTCAAGTATTACCAATAGCTACTCCACTGGGCTTGTTTCGGGATCAACAGCAGTCGGAGGATTTGTAGGTGCGGATAGCGGCGGCACATACTCAGCTAATTTTTATGATGACACTGTCAATTCATTATTGACGGGCACAGGGAATAATGGCAATGTCTCAGGGATCACCGGTGCATCAACGGCTAATATGCAAACCGGATCTATATTTATATCCGCTGGTTGGGATTTTAATGGTTTATGGACCAGCGGGGCAGGGATTGCGTATAATTCCTTAGTTTGGCAAGGGATGAACAATGGTTCTTTTATCGGTGGCACGGTAATTAATCCTTTTTTAGTCAGTAATGTGAATCAACTGCAGTTTATCAATTATCAACCCAGCGCTTCTTTCCAATTGGTTTCTGATATTGTGGCCACTGCCACCTCCGGATGGAATTCAGCTGCCGGGTTTGTCCCCATTGGTAACAGCACGACCCCCTTCAGTGGTACTTTCAACGGCAATGGTTATATCATATCTAATTTATTTATTGATCTACCGACGACAGATAATGTCGGCCTTTTCGGGTACACGACAGGTGCTACGATTGAGAATGCCGGACTGCTTAATACTACTATCACAGGACAAAATAATGTCGGCAGCCTTGTCGGTAATAATCAATCAAGCAGCATAGCTAAGAGCTATGCCACTGGCAGTGTGAGCGGGAGTAGTAATCAAGTTGGTGGTCTCGTTGGTGAAAATAATTCGAGCAGTATCGCTAACAGTTATGCCGCGGTCATTGTAAGCGGGGGGACATCTGTCGGAGGGCTTGTAGGTGATAACAATTCAAGCAGTATTACCAATACCTATGCTACGGGCAATGTAAGCGCTGGCACTGATGCCGGCGGACTTGTTGGGACAAATGAAAATTCAGGCATCATCACCAACAGTTTTGCTGTCGGCAGCGTAAGCGGCAGCTCGAACCTTGGCGGCCTTGTCGGTACCAATAGTTCAAGCGCCATCGCTAACTCCTATTATACCGACACCAATCATCAAAATGGTCTTGGTACATATGATTCTAATGGCCCAAGTGATTTCTTTAATGCTTCTAATCCTGTCTATACCGGGAGCACTCCCTGGGATTTCGCTAACACCTGGCTGGCCACAGGTATTATGTATCCGCTTCTTCAGATCTCTTTTGATGTCTGGACTGGCTCAGGCAACTGGTCTAATGCCGCTAACTGGAGTATGGGTGCTTCGCCGACATCCGGGACCAATGTTTTGTTTAATGCCACCAGTTTAAGCAATTCGACCGTTGATGCTTTTGGAGGGAATATGGGGGACCTTCTGATCATGCCTGGCTATACCGGTACTATTGCTCAAAACAATGCGTTGACCTTATCGGGTTATTATCTTCAGAACGGTGGGACATTTAATCAAAATACCGGTCTTTCCATCGGTGGTAGTTTTACGAATACAGGTGGCACCTTTACTGCCGGCAGTCAACCTGTTACCTTCACAGGTTCAGGGGCCATTAGCGGCGGGGCTTTTGATAATTTAACGGTCAATGCTTCAGGGACCTATACATTAGCCAGTGCATTAACTGTAGGCGGTGTCTTGGATATCGAATCCGGCACATTGAATGCCAACGGACAAACGGATGTGGTGACAGGTCTGACAACCATCAGCGGCGGGACGTACAACGCATCCACAGCGACGCAAACATTTAATGGTGGTTTAACTGTCTCCGGGGGGGCATTTACCGGTTTGAGTGGGGACGCGGACGTTAACGGCAATGTGGTCTTATCGAGCGGGACATTAACAGCCCCTTCGGGTAATTTTGATGTGTCTGGCTCTTGGACAGACAGCGGGGGTATCTTTAATGCCGGGATACAAACCGTTATCTTCACAGGTGCAGGATCCATTACTGGCGGGGCTTTTGATAATTTAACGGTCAATGCCTCAGGGACATATACATTAACTAATGCTTTAACAGTAGCCGGGGCCCTGAATATCGAATCCGGCGTATTAGATGCCAATGGACAAACGGTCGCGGTGACAGGTTTAGCAACCATTAGCGGTACTGGGATATATGGCGGATCTATAGCGACACAATCATTTGGGGGTTTAACCATTTCAGGCGGGACATTCGACGCAGACACCGGAGATGTGGATGTGAATGGTGATGTGACGTTATCAAGTGGGTCATTAATTTTATCACCAGTTCATTTAGGCAATTTATATGTGTCTGGTAATTGGATGAATAGTGGGGGTGTTTTTACCGCAAATATTAGTGATGTAATTTTGAGCGGCACCAATCAGCAAATTAGCGGGAACAACACTTTTTATGATTTAACGAAATTAAACGGTGGTCTGGACACTTTGGTATTTGCCAGCGGAGACACTCAGGTCGTGACAAATCAATTGGATTTGTCCGGGGTGGATGCCCTACATCAACTTTCGTTACGTTCCAGCAGCAGTCCCGGCACCTGGCTGCTTAATTTGGGGGAAACAGTGAACTTAAGTTATTTGAATGTCAAGGATTCACAGGCGAGTGGTACTTTAGCCAGTTGTAGGGTTGGTTGCACTGATTCAGGCAACAATACCGGATGGTTCTTTGGATCGACACCGTTAACGCCTTTATCATCTTCTGGTTTTAGCTTGGGTGTGCCCTCAGGGCAAGATGTGATCCTGCAAGGTCTAAATGCAGCGACCATTACTATTGACGGTCAAACTGGGGTCCCGGGAGTGGGTACATATTGGATCCCTTATGGGGAAAACTGGAAGAATATCAAGAATGATAGTAAGTTCAATATATGGGTAGCTGACCATGCTGTACAGGAGCCGGAGGATGTGGAGCTTCTGCCTTCATCAGATAGTCAAATTTAATTGAAATCAATATGAATAAGCGTTTTATTATATCTTTCGCATTTTTATCATTGGGGATGATGGTACGGCCGGCATTTGTGTTGGGCGACATCAGCATTGAGGTCCAAAGAGAAGCCATGCAGTTGCAGGCAGACATGATCCAGATGATCGATCAGCGCAGGGATTTTCAAGATCAGCAGATGCCCAATGCCGAAGTGCAAATGGAGCAGCAAGAGCCGCTACCTGTGGTACAAGGCCTATCGTTCCAAGTCAATGAGATCATATTGGAAGGCAATACCATTTTTCCCGCCGAGCAATTCAGGTCCACCATCAATCGATATGAAGGGCGTGTTCTGTTTTTAAAAGACCTACAGGATTTGGCAAAAATGATCACCGTCCGTTATCAAATGGCGGGATATATGACCAGCCGTGCCTTTATCCCCACTCAAAGGATCTATGACGGCAAGGTGGTTATACGGATCGTGGAAGGCAGGGTGGGTGATATTTCTATATCAGGCAACCGGTACTTTATAGACAATCTTTTTTCCGACAGAATGGACCTTCAACGCGGTCAGTTCTTTGACATGCAGCAGTTGGCGATGTCTTTGCAGGACATCAATCAATTGCCGGACCGTTATGTGAAAGCTTATTTACAGCCGGGTAAAGAGACGGGGACTTCTAATATAGTAATTGTGGCCCAGGATCGCAACCCCCTGCATGCCTCTTATGAATACAATGAGCGCGGAACCGACCTGACACATATATCGAGGCACACCCTTCATTTGACAAATAATAATGCCACTGGGGTGGGGGATTCACTTCAGATCAGTATGACGGGAACGGATCAAAATGCGTTTGCAGGCGGTGTGATCCAGTATGTGCTGCCCAAGCCTAAAGATGGTTTGACGTATTCAATAAATACCGGCTATGATTATAGCCGTCTGGAGAAATATTTACGGTCTTCAAAAGTCACTTCAAGTTCTTTTATTGTTGCCCCCGGGGTGACGAAGAGTTTTATCAAAGCCCCTCACCTGAAGGTGGACGGGTTCATAGGGCTTGAGGTCAAAGGCTCCAAGACCCTGGTGGATCAAAGCAAGTTATCGTATGACCGGTCCACCGTATTGGATGTGGGGCCGCGGGTGGTTGTTGATGATAATTGGGGAAAAACCTTTGTGGCCGGGGATGTGCGTGTCGGGATCCCGGATGTTTTAGGCGCTTCAGAATTACACAATCCTGAGGCTAGCAGGGTTGATTCAGGCGGGGAATTTGTTTATTTCACGGATAGTGTTGATAGGCTTAACCGACTGCCGTATGGTTCTTATCTGGTTTTGCATGCAGGTGCCCAATATAGTCCGATGCCGTTAAATTCTTTGGAACAGGATTATTTGGGAGGCATGTATTCAGTGCGGGGATATCCTGAGAACGACAGTGCGGGAGACAGCGGGGTTAATTTTTCAACAGAATTACGTATCCCTCCCTATTTTATACCCAGCGAATGGCGTGTGTGGAACAGTAAGGACAAAACCTGGCGGGATTCACTTTCACTGATTGCCTTTATTGATGGCGGGCGCGTGTTTGATCATAAACGTCAGGAAGACGAGTCGGCAAAGGACAGGACACTCCTTGGTGCGGGTACGGGGGTGAGATATTATCTGACCCCAGACATGAATTGTCAGGCAGGGATAGGGTTTCCCTTCGGGGATAATTCCACCGACGGTAAACATGCAGAACCATACGTCTCCGCCAGGGTCGGGTTTTAAAGCCAGGTTTGCTTAATTTATATGCTTGTTGATTGTAATCAATATAGTTCGGATCAGATATATTACCTGTTGATCCAGCTCGTTATCCCCAGGCCTATTGCTTGGGTCCTTTCTGATAATGGCAATGGCTCTTATAATTTGGCGCCGTTTTCTTTTTTTAATGCTATCACCAGTGATCCGCCTATTCTTATGCTTTCGGTAGGATGGAAGGATGAGACCACCCGCAAAGACAGTTGGGTAAATATCAGAGAACGTAAGAATTTTGTGGTGCATATACCCTCTGATAGCCAAGTCCATGACGTCAGTAATAGTTCATCTGTTTTGCCTCACGGTGTTTCTGAAGTTGATAAATTTCATATTGCGGTTGAGGAACTCGAGGATTGGCCGCTGCCCAAGGTTAAGGGAACCAAGATCGCCTTTCTGTGTGAGAAATATGCCATTCATGAAATAGGCAAGGACCCCCAAGCCTTGATCCTTGGAAAGATCAATCATATTTGGATTGATGAAGAAGTGGTTAGCCAAAATAAGGATCGTATTGTCATAGACCCCCAGAAAGTTAAGCCTTTAATCCGTTTAGGAGGCAATCACTATTCGGTTTTAGGAGAAATATTAACCGTTAAAAGACCAGATAAACCATAGGGGGGCTGAATATGGCAAAAAATAAAATCACCGTTTTTAAAATTAAAAATCGCAGCGGCTATGCCGCCATTTGCAAGGAACACCTGACCGAAGGTAAAAGTAAAGAAGAAGCTCTGGCCAGAATGATTAAGGCCTTAAAGCGCACCGCCAAGAAAAAATAACCCGACTGAGTCATTGCATTTTATTTCTACCTGGCTATACTAACAACAGAAGTCTTCATAATTTAAATATTATAAGCGTTTTGCAGTCCCACCCTCACAGGAGACACCCATATGGAAACCCCTACGAATTCGAATGAACAGGGAAACTCGAATATGTTCGATAAGAATATCAGCCAGGAAAAACTAAAGAGCCTTGAGTTTGCCGAAGCCGCCCGCGAGATGGAATGGAAAGCCCCCAGTTTTGCCCTCAAGCTCTTTCATGGTTCCCTTGATTTCAATTTGATCAATCCTTTCCCCAAAGAAGATCCCGAACAGAAAAAAGCCTGCGAAGAGTACATGGTCAAGATCGAAAAATTCCTGCGGGAAAATCTTAATCCGGATGAAGTAGATAAAACCGGCGAGATCCCTCAAAATGTTTATAAAGGCCTGGCTGAACTCGGTGCTTTTGCCTTAAAGATCCCTAAAGAATACGATGGTCAGGGCTTTAGCCAATACAGTTACAACCGCATTATGCATTTGATCTCCAGCTACTGCGGATCTACTGCGGTTTTACTTTCGGCCCATCAAAGCATAGGGGTACCGCAGCCTTTGAAACTTTTTGGAACACCCGAACAAAAGAAAAAATATCTGCCCAGATTTGCCAAAGGGGCCATTTCAGCTTTTGCTTTGACAGAGCCCGAAGCGGGTTCAGATCCGCGCAACATGACAACCACCGCTACACCGACGGAAGACGGGAAATCATTCTTGATCAATGGGACCAAGCTTTGGTGTACCAATGGCCTGATCGCGGATTTGATGGTTGTTATGGCCGTGACCCCGCCTAAAATTGTTAACGGGCGTGAGATCAAGCAGATCACTGCTTTTATAGTCGAAAAAGAATACCCGGGCATTGAAAAGATCCATCGCTGCACCTTTTTAGGCTTGCATGGCATACAAAACGGCGTTATCCGTTTTAATAATGTCAAAGTGCCGCGTGAAAATATCATTTTAGGCGAAGGGGAGGGATTAAAATTGGCCCTGGTGACCCTGAATACCGGGCGACTGACCTTGCCGGCGGCATCGACGGGGATCGGTAAATGGTGCTTGAACGTGGCCCGCCAATGGTCGACCAAACGTCATCAATGGGGTTCTGCTATCGGGGAACATGAAGCGGTAGCTTTAAAATTATCTTATATCGCCTCGCATACCTTTGCCATGGATGCTGTGACGTGGTTGACCTCAGCCATGGCAGACGATAAACACCGTGATATCCGTCTTGAGGCGGCCATTGCCAAGTTCTTTTGTACGGAAGTCTCTTGGAAGATCGTTGATGAGACATTGCAAATTCGCGGGGGACAGGGTTATGAAACGTCCGCATCACTGGCTAAACGTGGTATGGATTTCTGGCCGGTTGAACGCGCTCTTCGTGATGTGCGCATTAATCGTATCATCGAGGGTACGACGGATATCATGCATCTGTTCATCGCCCGCGAGGCGTTGGATCCGCATTTATCCAAGATCAAGCCATTGCTCAGCAGCAAGGTTGCGCCTAATGTCAAATTGGCGGCTGCTATTAAAATGTTGGGATTCTATGCCACATGGTATCCGCCGCTATGGCTGCCGTCCGTCGTTGGCCCAGAGATTAGCGGACTGCCCAAACCATTGAATCAACACATGATCTTTGTTCAGGAGGCCAGTAAGAAATTGGCCCGCGAAACATTTCATGAGATGTCTAAATATCAGCAAAAATTGGAAAGTAAACAAAGTATTTTAAACCGCATTGTGGATATCGGCACAGAATTGTTTGCCATCTCGGCGGTCTGTTCTTATGCGGCGATGCTGGCCCAAGAAGGCCAGGAGAATGCCGTGGATCTGGCAGACAGTTTTTGTTGTGACGCCCGCAAACGTGTTGAAGTTTCATTTAAAGAAGGTAAGGAAAATACCGATCGTCTAAATTTAAAAATAGCCAAAAAGATCCTGGCCTGTGAATTTGAGTGGATGGAAAATCAAATCATAAAATGACCGCTCTACCATCATTCTTCAACAATAAATTGTCCATTTTAAAGCAGATCCCTATTTTCCAGGGATTAAACTGGTTTGAGTTAAACCGTGTCAGCCGCAGCGTCGAAATCGTTGATTTTAACAAGGGGGACGTGATCTGCCAGCAGGGGGCGCCCGCCGATGCTTTTTATGCCCTGGTCTCGGGGCGGGTTTATTCTTACAGCCTTAATAATGCCGGGCATAAAGAAGATGTTGATTTTATCCTGCGCGGGATGCAATTCGGAATTATTTCAACTTTGACGGGAGAAAACCATTCCCGCACCTATGAAGCTATTAATGATTCGGTTGTTATCAAGATCAAAAAAGAGAATTTTTCCGAGTTACTTAAATCAACGCCCCATTTGGCAGTAGCCTTAAGCCAAAGCTTATCCCAGCGCATCCGTAGTCATGTCACCCATACTAAAAGCATTCAAGAATGCACCATCATTGCCGTATATGCCCCTGTGCAAGGATCCGGCTCTTCTACTTACGCAGTGAATCTGGCCTTGAGTTTAAAAGAACAGACAGATAAAAAGATCCTGCTCTTGAGTTTATCCTCGGATAAAAATGAGGAACGGGTAGATTTGGCCAATATCGTTGATGATCATCATTCTACTTTGAATACGATCACTAAAGGGGTGCTGACAGTGGATCTTTTAAGTGTCAAGTTCGATCCCCAAAATACGACGCTGATGAGTAAGATCAGCCAGTTCGTCAGTGCACCGGTGAATGACTACAATTATATTGTTCTGGATCTGCCCAATGAAATGGATGATGTGATCATGAAAACGCTGACACAGTCAGATGTTATCCATTTAGTCACGATCGATAATGAAAAAGACCTGGACACTACACGTTTGGTGATCGATAGGCTTAGTGAACAGCTTAAGGAGCGTTTTCATGCCGAACGTGTGCAGGTCATCGTCAGCGGTGTCAGCGCCGAGGGCCATATTCCGCCTCAAGAAATAAAGAAAATATTGAACTATGATGTCTTTTTATTCTTACCGCATTTGCAAGCCTCCGAATTCACTTATAAAAAGCTCATTCCCGGCTTTGCACTTGTTGAGGTGGATGCCAAAAGTGAATATGCTCAAACCATCCGCCGGCTCTCGCGTCAGACAGCCAAGGTGACCATAGGTCTGGCTTTGGGCGGGGGTGCCGCCCTGGGGTTGTCGCATATAGGCGTCATTCGTGTATTGGAACGTGAAGGGATCCCTATCGATTTTGTCGTCGGGAGTAGTATGGGGGCTTTGATCGCCAGCCTATGGTCCGTCGGTAACGATGCGAATGAACTTGAAAAATTCGGTCAGGAATTCGACAAGTGGTATAAAACGGTCAATATTTGCTTTGATGCCATTGTCCCAATTGCGGGTTTGGTGGGGGGCGGGGGTGTTCGCCGATGGCTGGGGGGGAAATTGGGCCATAAAACATTTCACGACAGTAAAATCCCTCTAAGGGTAGTTGTCTATGACCTTTTTCACCGTAAAGAAATCATTGTGGGTGATGGGTCTTTGGTTGACGCGGTGTGTAAGAGCATTGCCATTCCGGGGGTTATTCCTCCGGTGATGGAAGGCAAGCAGATGATCATTGACGGAGGGGTATTGAATCCTTTGCCGACGAATGTTTTGATGGATATGGGCGTTAAGAAAATAATTGCGGTCAATGTGCTGCAGTCCCCTGAAGAAGTTGATTGGTCCCAAAAGAGGGAAGATGAGAATCTGGTTAAATATTTTGATCTGCCTTTTTCAAAACATCCCTTTAAATTCATTGGTTTCCGTTTAAGCAGGATCCTTTCAAAGGCCTTTATGCCTAATATCGCGGACATTATCGTGCGCACCTTGCAGTCAACTGAATTTGTGATCGCAGAGCAAAGTGGTAAACAGGCGGATGTCCTGATCCATCCTGATTTGAAGGGTATTCAGTGGTTCGAACTTTGGGAAGTCAATGAATTGATCAAACGCGGCGAAGAAGCCGCCGAAAAAGCCCTGCCCGCCATTAAAGCTTTAGTGAATAGATAATATGTCAATCCCGCGTAAGGTCGGGATATTCGAGTATTTATATGTATTAAAAACCGAAAGGAGGTGAATAACAATGGGAGATAAAGTCGCTAACAAGAAGAAAGCCAAAAAGGGTAAAAAGTAATTTTTTGATCAGGAAGTTAATGAAATCCCATCTGTTGCTGTTAATGACAGGTGGGTTTTTCATTTTGTTAATAGTATTTCTACGCTTGTCAAAAGCACAGACTTATGTTATTCTAAATACGTCAAAAGAAGAAGTATATAGCACCACTTGAGGTCTAAACCTAAGTGCGGGGCAAGTCTAAGGAGAAATACGATTATGGAAATCAAAACGATGATCCAGAGTACGCCGAACCCAAATGCGCTCAAATTTGTTTTAAATATGCCGGTTAAGAATGAGGGCAAAGTAACATATAAGAATGCCGGGCAATGCCAGCATAATCCTATGGCTGCGGCCTTGTTTACCATTCCTAATATCACGGAAGTTTATTTCTTTGACAATTATGTGACCGTGACCCAGGATGGCAATGTGGATTGGGACCAGATCGAAGATCAGATCAAAAAGACTATCCTGGAATATGCGGCGAACCATGACCCTGATTTTCAAGTGGATGAAGTTAAAAATCCGCTACCGGTGGTTTCTGATGATCCCGAGATCGCGAAGATCAATATGATCCTTGATAATACTATCCGTCCCGGCCTTCAAATGGACGGCGGGGATCTTCACATTGTGAGCTATGACGGGATCAATTTAACGGTTAGTTATCAGGGAGCCTGCGGTTCTTGTCCCAGCTCGACCATGGGAACGCTCAAGGCTATTGAGAGTATTTTGCGTGATCAATATAATCCTGAAATTACGGTCGTGACAGAAGGCAGCATGGAGGAACATTCACATGGAACAGCTTATTAATAAAAAATGTGTGCCTTGTGAAGGCATTGGACGGGCTTATACAATTGTTGAAATCCAAGCTCATTTAGGTGAGATCCCCGGTTGGAACTTGGCTCAAGATGGCAAAAGTATTGAGCGCGCCTTTTTATTGAAGAATTTTGTTGCTTGCGTCAATTTTATTAATAAAATCAAAGACATTGCTGAGGATGAAATGCACCATCCGGACCTGCATTTGACCGGATATAAGAATTTGAAAGTCGTTTTATATACGCATGCGCTTGGCGGAGTTACCGAGAATGATCTGATCGTGGCCGTCAAGATCAATCAATTAGGTTGAGACTTAAATATGTTTAAAATCAATCGCAAATTAGAATACGCCCTGATCTCCCTACGGCATATGAGCAGCAAATCACCGGGTCAGTTAACCTCAGCCAAGGAAATCTGTGATATTTATCATACGCCTTTCGACCCGACCTCGCGTGTTTTGCAGATCATGGCCCAAAATGAGATCGTTCGGGCCGAGCAGGGGGCTTATGGCGGGTATCAGATCCTCAAGGACCTTACAAAGATCACGCTTTTTGATCTGACCAAGATCATTGAAGGGCCGATTGAGATCGTGAATTGCTTCCATGGGAATTATTCTCATTGCGATATGACAGCAAAATGTAATGTCATCTCGCCCATGCTTAATTTGAATGAACGGCTTTCCGAGATGTTCAAAACCATCAACGTCCATGAATTAATTTCTTCACGTAATCAAGGCGAAAAACAAATCCGTTCTAAACCTTTTCAGCAAATCGAAGCAAGAGGATAAGATATGTCAGACGTTGTTAAACAAAAAGAATTAGAAGATAATAAATTAGCCGGTGGCGGTGAATACCGGTACGGATTTCATACGGATATCGCCGAAGACAAGCCGCCTAAAGGCCTTAATGAAGATACTGTTCGCCTTATTTCGGCCAAGAAAAAAGAGCCCCAGTGGATGCTTGATTGGCGCTTGAAAGCTTTTCGTCATTGGTTAAAAATGCAGGAGCCGTCATGGCCCAACTTTGAATATGGCCCGATCGACTATCAGGATATTTATTATTATTCCGCCCCTAAACAGAAAAATGAAAGTCCCACTAGTTTGGCAGAGGTGGATGAAGAATTGCTTAAGACCTTTGACCGTTTGGGTATTCCATTAAGTGAACAGAAACGCTTGAGCGGGGTGGCCGTTGATGCGGTATTTGACAGCGTATCCGTGGGGACAACCCATCAGAGTGAATTGTCTAAACACGGGATTATTTTTTGTTCCTTTTCTGAGGCAGTTGCTAATCATCCTGAACTAGTACAAAAATATTTAGGATCAGTCGTGCCTTCTGCAGATAATTTTTTTGCAGCATTAAACGCAGCGGTATTTTCCGATGGATCATTTTGTTATATCCCTAAAGGGGTGCGCTGTCCTTTGGAACTATCCACCTATTTTCGCATCAATGCCGAAAATACCGGGCAGTTTGAACGCACCCTGATCATAGCTGAAGAGGGTTCTTATGTCAGTTATTTGGAAGGCTGTACCGCTCCGACCCGGGACACTAATCAATTGCACGCTGCCGTTGTTGAATTGGTGGCAATGGACAATGCCGAGATAAAATATTCTACGGTACAAAATTGGTATTCCGGAGACAAAAACGGCCTTGGAGGTATTTATAACTTTGTCACCAAACGCGGCAAATGCGCCGGCATCAATTCCAAGATCTCCTGGACTCAGGTTGAAGCAGGCAGCGCCATTACCTGGAAATACCCCAGTGTTATTTTGCAGGGGGATAATTCCGTCGGTAAATTCTATTCCGTGGCCCTGACCAATAATCATATGACCGCGGATACGGGCACCAAGATGATCCACATCGGCAAGAACACCAAAAGCACCATTGTCTCCAAGGGTATTTCTTCCGATTTCGCGCACAATAGCTATCGCGGGCTTGTGAAGATCATGCCGACGGCGGATGGGGCGCGTAATTTTTCACAGTGTGATTCCATGCTGGTGGGAAACAATTGCTCTGCTAATACCTTTCCTTATATAGAAGTTAAAAACAACACAGCTGTATTGGAACATGAAGCCTCAACGTCCAAGATCAACGCCGAGCAGATGTTTTATCTGCGTTCACGTGGTTTGGACTTAGAAGAGTCTATATCCTTGATCATCAACGGATTTTGCAAGGATGTGTTTAAAGAATTGCCCCTGGAATTTTCAGTCGAGGCAGTAAAATTATTGGAGATGAAATTGGAAGGGAGTGTCGGGTAATGTTAGAAATCAAGGATTTACGTGCCGGTATCGAAGGCAAGGAAATACTAAAAGGGATCAATTTGAGCGTGAATGCCGGTGAGGTACATGCCATCATGGGCCCAAATGGTTCAGGCAAAAGCACCTTATCCAAGGTGATCGCAGGCCATCCGCAATA
>Ga0302188_10002377_pt1 | contig 13773 bp, 15 predicted proteins | sample II_Bog_E2_1_FD_198783 | JGI IMG/M metagenome (GOLD analysis project Ga0302188, IMG submission 198783) | Peat permafrost microbial communities from Stordalen Mire near Abisko, Sweden - II_Bog_E2_1 | ecosystem: Environmental > Terrestrial > Soil > Wetlands > Peat | place: Sweden: Abisko... | reverse complement strand
CCCCATATTTAGTTTTCAAAAATAGGAATAGATAAAATAAAAATAAAAATTGAATAAAAATGGAGAGGCTAAAGTAAGTTAAAGCTGATGAATTTTTAATGATATGAATGGGTTTTATTTTCATATCATATTCTATATTAATAACAATCATAACAATGAGCGATATCAGAAGAGTAGGTAATATTCAACTAAAGCAGATAGTGCTTCCCTCCTAGAACCATCCAGTCCTGAAATGCACAAATAAATCGAAAACACCTCATAGGCTGATTACTGCTTCGGCTTCGAAATATCCACCAGCAGCATTTGCGATCTTTTCGAACAAGTTGCCTTATCACTGTATGCATACCTTTATAAAGTGGCTTTGAGATGATAGAAAAGTAGCCTTCTCACTCCACAGCAATCAAACAAGTTAAAAAAAGCCTGCTTCAGTTAATAGACTGTTTCAATTGGATTTCTGAAGGAAACATGACTGCGATTAAGCTAACCATTCACACAAGTGAAAAATCTTCCACCAGAATTTGCAAGTTGAAGGGACTTGTTGGTTCTAAGAAAGAGGTCAAGCAATTTTTAGATCTTTTTCGTCAAAAGAGCTTAATACTTATTAAGGAACAGCCTCATCACCTTGAAGACTCATAACAAATTCTTGATGAACCTGACAATCCGTTTCATCTTGAAGCCTGTGCAGCATACATGTTCCACAAAATTTTATCTAATGAACAATATGGCATTGGGAACATCCTAGCTCGCTCTCTGAAGGACTACAACAACAGTTTTTCTGATGTATAAAAATCTATAAAAGTGTTGCCCCTACCGATGAAGAACGCGATGTACGTATATATTGAGATAGGGTGGTTGTGCGCGAAATAGTAGATAATCTTTACAAAGACTTCAACTTAGGACGCAAGGAAATGTAGAAAATCATGCCCTATTGCCGTATATCAGTGGAGCGTTATCTTTTTGATAGAATTGATCCGATTATTACTCCGATCTATAGACACAGGGCAAGCTAACAAACCACCATTTTTTAAGAAAAGCGAGAACGCATTTTTGCTCAAAAAAAGCTTAGAGATATTTTTAATGACATTAATCTTGATCAACGTAATTGGATCTTTGAGGAACATATTGAAGCTTAACAAAAACTTGAAAGTATATTGACTCGCAAATAAACTCGGAAAATAACCAAATATCGAAAAGCTTGTTAATAGTTATAAAAGATGAGCTTCGTGTCAAACCCGAGAGAAAAGATGAAGCACTGTCAAATAGCCTATAGCGTTCTAAAGACGTTGGTTTATTAGAACAGTCACAAAAAGCATGGTATCTTATCTATTATTTAGAACTAGTTAATATGGAAGACATAATACCAATCTTTATCATTGTCATTCTCCTTTGCGAGGTGGGCGAACTCAAGCCTCAACTTGACTCGATCGTCGATTTTATCGAGTTTGACAACTGTGATCTAGAATCAGAGCGGCGTTTGCTCCTCAATCTAACTGTATTTTATTGCTGATTTAGGAGTCCTTCAACTTTGTGCAGCGTGACTGGAAAGCATGATTAGAGGTTGGGTTATTCTATTTATGAATAGTGATGGATGAAGTATTCAAGATATAAACAAGTCATTCCCATATCATGGCGCAATTGCTTGTCTCGCTATCTCCTAGAGCGTTACAGCATTTTTTCTTAAAAGCCTCTTTTAGTTCATCTTCCCTGCTGAAGTTTGGCATCATGACATACTATCGCTATTCCATGTCTGAAGTGTCTTCCATCTTATAGTCAACCTCCTCCATGAACTGAACGTTACTCTTACTGCTGTAAATCATCCCACAACTCGGTCCAGCCCCCATTAGTTCGGATTCACTATTAATTCTCCTCTTTTTGCTGCGCATCATTACACTAATTCGTGTGATTGACTATGAAAATAAATTTAACAATTAAAGCAGAGATTTATCAAACAGGTAGATCGTTTTGATTAGTCTTTCGTAAAGTTTGAGTCGTTGCTGGTTTGATTGACATCGACATGTCCATTCCAATAAAGCGCTCACCTAATCCACTGGCGTGAAATTCTTGAAGCGTAGGACATAAGAGAAGGCTCTGTCCCAGAGGCAGGCAGTCCTTGCGTCCATTCTCATTATATCGTCTTCGAATGTTTTCATATTTGAGATGATTTTGGAATGATTTGTCAGTGGTCGTATTCTTGATCACTTGACAATCTAAACCTAAAATTCTGTTAACCATTTCCACATTCTCATGGCTTATCCGTTGCTTTCTAAATTTTTAGTAGCTTAGATTTTTGTGTACGACTCGTTTAGGCTCAGAAATTATAGCCCCTTCAATCTCTCTGTTTTTTTCAAATAGTTTCGATTTTCGACTGTCTCTCGAACAGATGTCTGAGGCTTTTGGGCTGGTGCCGGGACTTAATTGGCTAAGTTGACTCATGGAAAGGAGAGATGGTATTTCTAATTTTTATGGATTTTTATTGGGCGATATTCTGCTGAGGGAGTGGCGCATATTAGTCCGAACGCAAGGAGAAATATTGCGTTTATTGCGTTCATGATAGGCTTGATTCTGGAAGAGGATAAATTTGTATGTTTTGTTATAGGGGCTGTAATTGGCAAGATTGGACATGCACCAATAAAATTAATCTATCAACCATCGATCAATATTAATCTACCATGATTTATAGAATCAAATTTGCAATATACTGTCATAGGCTCTCAAATTGGAGACGGATAAATTCGAATTAATTTTTATTTAATCGTGCATTTAATCTCTGTATTGTAGTCTGAGTCTGGTAAAAATTAATTGCTTATCACAGATGTAAGTCAGTCTATTTTGTGGTTTAGTTTGTCCTTATTCCAATAATTATTTTTATTTTAATTATTTTGCATTCACCATGCTATATAAATCATATATCTAATGAACTACGACTACTTAACTTCAACTATCAAAGTGTCTATTCCCACTTATCAGGAAAGCAAAACTGAAGCTGGTGCTGTCTTTTTTAACGTCCAGTTGTAAGCTAAAGATAACAAATGGTATGTGTAAAAAAGGTTCTCCGAGTTCGACCAACTTTTCAGTGGCTTGAAGAATACATATCATTCACTTCCAGTCCTGCCAAAGAAAAGTTATCTTTTCAAAATGACAGACAAAGACTTGGAATCAAGACGCGCAGGATTAGAAGATTTTTTACGTAAAATTATAGTTCGCAATGATCTGATGAACTCGGAGCTGGTGAAACAGTTTTTACAATTAGATAAAAATGCTTCTTAAATGATGGTTAACCCACCAAAGCTGCAGCTTGAATACAGTATTGAAGGGCAATCCAAAGGTATCCGTGATTTTATTTTTCTGGAAGATCAAAACGTCTTTTTGGTTGCTACTGCAGATATGAGTCCGGTTAATCGTCTCAATGCCAAAGTTACTAACACAAAGTTACCTTGGGAAGCTGAGGGTGGAAAGTTTATGGAAGTGGGCAGTGTAGATGCTTGGCAATGTGATATGGAAAGCTCCAAATTTGTTAAGGTTTGGTCAAAGGGATATCCGCAGTAGGTTATTTGCATTTCTTTTGACAAAGTTTCTAAAAAGTTACTCGTAGGGCTTGACGATGGAGTTGTTGATTTTATTCAAGTCACTGAAACTGGCTATGAGGACATTGTCTGTGACAAAATTCATAACAGCAGAATAACAGGACTTGGCTTTGACTCTCTTGCTAATGTGGTTTTCTCTGTCTCACAGGATAAAATCTTTCGAATAAGTCATGGCACTAGTTTGGCTTTAGTATTAGGTGTGCCACATAAGGAGCAGCTGCTTTGCATGATAAAGGATAACATCAACAAGCGTATCTTCATTGGAACTAAAATTGGATAAGTTTTAATTTATGATATATCCCATGTATTCCTTTTCCTATTTAGCCTGAAAAACCCAAAGTATTGACCACACTTCGTAACAATAAAGGAGGTGCATTGAGATCACTTTATCTTGATACAAATCGCAACTATTTATTCACTGGAAGTTTTGATGATGGTGAAATTAATGTTTTTGACCTTGATAAGCCTGGCCGTTAAAAATTAGCCAAACTTAATGCTACTCTCAACGGGAAAGATAAAATCCGTGCTATTACATGGTCAGCTAAACGAGCTGAAATAATGACAGCGACTGCAGATGGATCCATAACCTTCTGGAATGCAGTGGAGGGCAAAACTATTTGTAAATAGTATATAATAAAGATTTATTGCAAGCCTTCGAAAATGAAGTGAGTCGACTTGAATTTCTCCCGGATAAAGAGTGGCTTATCTCTGCTTCTAAAGGAAAATCTATTAAAATTTGGTCACTTCCCCGCTAGTGGCGAGATGCTAAACTGGTGGCAGAGGAACAAAAGCAGGCTGGAAAGTTTATCACTGACTACCGGAAGTAGAAGTTAGCAACCAATTTGGTTAAAGCTCAAGAAGACTCGGACGATGATGACTTGGCCGGCTGGCATCTGGACTGATAGTCATATGAAATTCATCATTTTTAAGTTAGTGATTATAATGAGTGTGCTAAGGAAGATATAACTTAACGGTTATAAAATAATTCCAAATATCAAAAATGAATTGTATTGTGTACTATTGTAATTTATAAATAAATGAAACAGCCATCCTTCCGATTGACTTTTTAGGAGCATTATTGGAGTGGAGAGCAACCAATAGCTTAATTATAAAGGATTCATAACTATTCGTTCCAAATAAATGAATTTAACTGATATTATCGTATTACCATAATATAAATATTCTTAGTTATATTTTATCAATTAATGCACAAGCTGCGCCATGTTGGTTCTTCTACTGAAAACACACAAAAAGTGTTTAATTTAGTCAAGCATGATGTTTGTGATGTTTATGAGTATGACAATGACTCAGACTACAACTAAAATTATATTCGAGTATTATAGGGGAAACTTCATCTTTTGTAGGAAAAAAACATGAATCTATAAAGGTTTTACCAGTAGAAGATCGCCTATCTCAAATTCATCCTCCTCCAACAAAAAGATCAAAAAAATGATCTAAAGAAGGAACTACTCTCTCTTCGAAAGGAGAGTTAGCAACAAAATCAATATTTGAGTTAGATCAGAAACTACTTAGAAGGAGAGATAAAAAATGCTGAAATGAAGTCTATGAGAAGGACACCCCTTGTGTCCAATTTCAATGCGAACCGTTAAAAAAAACGGAACTACAAGAGGAACAAAAGCCGAGGAAAATTATTTGGTGGGAGTAGCAAGCTGGGCTACAGCCATATTAAGATTAAGAAATGCAAAAGCTAGGAGTTATTCCAAAGTTAGCGTGCCAATAATACTCCAAGCAAAGCTAATGAGTTGGTGCAGACGGTTCAAAATTTGCAAACTTGCAAATATCGAGGCTCAACTTGAAAACAAGTGATTACTCATCTTTTGATATGGTTAAATGTAGGGTAGCTTTTTGTTAAAAATAATTCTATTTTTATTCAGCGTTAATAATATTCCATAAAATTTAAAATGCAATTTCTTAATATAATCATCCCATAAAGCAATGAGTGAAATTTCAAAATTTAAGAATCAGTCTCTTCCTCCATGTTTTAGAACTAAAAAGATCTAATTTAATTATAAAAATTATATTTATGTTTGTGCTTCCAGAATATTTTTACTTTTTCAATACAAATTAACACACCATTAAAAAATAAAGAAATGTTTATGCTTAGGAGAGATATAAAATCACATTTGCTGACTGTGGATACGCGCAATTCTGCTGGTTAATCTACGACTAGTTTCATGCTGAGAAGCTGGCCTGCTTCTTCTAATTTTTTGTATTACTTAGTTCACTCGGTGATTGAATGGCTTATTGTTATCGATGCGTTAAATCCCTTCGCTACCTATCCAGTTTCCTATTTTGTTATGATAAAGTTCAGTGCGCTCCCATTATTCCGACAGAATCTGCTGCTTTTTTATGATCTGCTATCTTAGACTTAAAGGTGTGGTATGGCTAGATTTAATTTTGTCCATCTCGCTCTACTCTTTACTCTCCTTAACGACTAGCATAAGCGATTCAGTCAGTGAAATATTTAAATCTTTTTGAGGATTTTCTTTCTTTGCTTGTAAAAATGAGGGAGTTAGTTTTGATTAGGCTAAGTTACTCGACTTGACAAATGTTGATTTAACTTCTTATTTCCTCTGCAATTTAGAAAAGATTTTGTTTGAATTTTGATCCTTCGACAATAATAATCCCAAGGAAGGATTAAAACTTTTAGACGTCGACCCAAAACTGGAATTTTTATAATCCTTTCCTACTTTCGTCGAGGACTTTTTCATAAATTTGCTGTTCTTTATGTTTGATTTGTCTCCCAGGCTGAGATCGCAATTTAAAAGCAGATTTTGATACTTCGGCTGAGTCATCATTTTGAGGACATGCCTCTTTGGCGATCCACCCGTTTTATTGGTCTCTTCCCTGAGCCACTGTGGAATATCGTTTTCTGTTTTATTGAAATACTTGATTTGATCTTGCAGAAGGGCTATATGCGATGTAATTTTAGTATATATTTCTTGTGGTTTTGTTCGTGTGCGGTTACTAAGTGCCCGAAAGAGCTACTGATCTGTCGACAGCATGACTAATTATATTTTTAGGTTGTAATAACAAAACAAATTTTATTGTCCTCCTTCCTACTCACAGAGTATACAAAAATGAAAATTCTTAAATTATTTTTTCAGTTGAATTGCTAATTTTGTAATTATTTAGTTATAATCAACAATGGCTGATAACTATGGCAGTGATGACGATATTCCGGGAGATGCTGATAACTATGATAACGTTGAAGAGGAGAATAGTGATGATTCTCAATTTGAAAAAGACTACACAAGCGAGCATTCAGAAGATGAGGGAAATGGAGAGGAAAATCCTGATTAAGATGATGATTAAGAAAATTAATCAGAGAACTAATCCTAGCAGTCCATCAACAACTATGAGGTCATGGAGGAGGCAGCGGTCAACTAACAGCCCAATGAACGCAAAATCACATCTCCCTTCATGACCAAATTCTAGAAGGCTAAGATTATTGGAGTGAGAGCAGTTCAAATATCTAAAAACGCGCCACTATATCTTAACAGTTAAAATGTGGCAAACATGAACTGGGACCCTATTACTATCGCAGAGAAAGAACTAGCCGAGAAGAAGATTCCATTTATCATCCGTCGGTACTTGCCTGATGGCTCTTTCTAAGACTGGAAACTTGCTGACTTAAAAACTTTTGATTGATCACTCGTTATTTCGAGCTATACCAATTTTTACCCCATATAAATTTATATCTCTTTTTGATAATTCAAACCGATTGATATCATATATATGTAAAACTTAACTATTGCAGAGTAGTTTAAATTAATCCAGCTAATTGCCAAAGGTAACAACTGTTAAATATACGAATCTGTAAGCATTAAGGATGGTAAAATTTATGCCATTAAGCTTTAATCTCAAGAACAATCCTCACTGCTTCGTTAAGCAACAGTTTATCTTGATATTCAGGAGAAAAGTCAGATGGTTTTAGATTGTGGACTTTCCCTTTGCTATTATGCAGGAAAGGAGGGCAAATACAATGTTATTGTTATCGATTATTATGGTTTGAATCTTTCTTATAGACTCAAACAATGTGGCAATTTTAAACTTAAAACCTTTGTTATGGTGGCGGATCAGATGCTTAAACGGGTTGAATATCTTCATCGCAAAGGTTATATTCACCGAAATCTCCAGCCAAACAAATTCATATTGGGCCGCAATCAAACTGTAAAAAGAATATATTTAATCGGATTGAGTATGGCCAAAAAGTGGAGCAAAAATAATGTGCATATACCCTACAGAGAGGGCAAAAAGATCAAAGGAAATATTATATATCAATCTATCAACGCTCACCTACATATTGAGTTATCGCGTCGAGATGATTTGGAAAGTTTGGTTTATTGCTGGGCGAAATTTCTCTTAGGCAAGTTACCATGGGAGGGTGAAAAAGAGTAATCTAAGATATTAAGTAAAAAAATTTAGTATAGACCTTAGTTACTGTTCAAAAATTTTCCTTAGGAATTAATCAAAATTTATACTATTATCCAAACTCTTTCTTTTAGTGACGAACCGGATTATGATCAAATCCGAACCCTTCTGCAATAAATTTTAGAGGGCGAACAGCAGTAATATGATTATTTTTACGATTGGGATGAAATAGAACTGGCAAAGAACTAATTCGCTCACGAAACATTTTGATTTTAATTTAACTATATTTGATGACTAATTTATCATAAAATTATTTGGAATGATCAATAGCTATTAATCTTTATCAGTATTGCAGTCATATTGTCTTTCCCTTAGCCTCCTGATTCTTGCTTCGACACTAGTTAATCCAACAAATGCTATAGAACTTGATCCATAGGTTTGGTCTCGAGGTTTTTCTATATCACCTATTTCATTTAACGGTTTGATTTAATTTACCACAGACCATCACATCCCATAAAAATAAAATCAATATCCTTTTTCTGTATTTGCTTGATTTCAGGGCAGGCTGTGACCATTTGGTTTTCCACCGTCTCATACTTGTTCTTCTTAAAGCTAAAATCTCCTAAACCTCGAGAAACCATCAAATCCCCGTTTATTCTGCCAGACTATATGTAGCCTCCTGCATTTTTTATCCTTGAAATTTAATCAGGATTGCTGGGTCTATGGTCTTTACTCATTTATACAAGTTATCCTTTGATGCTGCAGATTGCTCGACTATCTCCAGCATTGGCCATATAAATAAAATTGCCAGTAATAAGACAAACAAGAGCTGTTGAGCCTGCGATCTCAGCATCTTGAATTTGGGTTCCATTTCCTTTTTAAAACTGTTCTTTTTGAATTTGAAGAAGCTCTGCTTTGCCCTATTCTGTTCGCATCATTTGATCCATTTTTAGAAACGTGTCATTTAGACATCTTAAGTATTGATATTTTTTAAAGTCCGGATGCTTTTGAAGCTACTCAGAAAAGTGCCGTGCTGCAAAAATAGAAACATCAGAACCTGCTTTAAATTGCTCGTACCTCCATGACCATCAAATATAGCGAAAAGGGAAACTGACTAATTCTTTCCTAATGCATCTTCTGCGATAAAAGTATCCTCCATAAACATTCTCCATCCTAATTGATTGTGCTTGTACCTGTCATTTCTTTAACAGCATAGGTTGTATTTGTTTTGGTTTCAAACACTGACAGTTTTGAGAGGTCAGGTTGGGATCGATAGCCTCCCATTACCTCCAGATTATAATATACAAATCATTGATGGCCTCTCATTTTATTAATGATCTAATAACAATCTACTTCATGAATTAATTATTTTGGTTCTATTAACATCATTGGTCATTTACAAGTGTTATACAATCACATAGCATTGACTAATCACACAAAGGCAATCGAGTGACTGTTAGCGATCAAAAAGCGGGTTTACAGTGGTTTTTTGGAAAGATGAAGATGTTTGATATATGTTCTACGAAATTTGGGACTTAAATTTGGTTCAGCATGCTTTTCTGCCCATGCAGATGTCCTTTGACTCGACCTCAATTAACTCAGTTCCTTTCTTTCTAGATATCGACCTAAAAAATGAGAAACTCCTCTCTCTTTACTTTTATTGCAACTGGTGTTCCTAAAAAAGGGGATATTCTTAGATCGAATGGTTTAATAGTTCGAAGATTCTTATTAATTATTGAGACTGGAGATGTGAAGCGATGGAAGAAATTGCCTTAAAAGTGCAGTTGGAGTAGTTTTACTATTATCTAATATCATCAATAATATTTACTTATATTTATTCCTCGTCAGTCATATACCATAGAACTACTAGCAAAAGGGAATAAAAAATTTCAGACCTTAATAGATTATTGTTTCCTTATTTTTTTAAAAATATATTTAAATTGCTCGTGGCGGCAATATGTCAATACTCTCACTAGCGTTTCCGACATAATCTCATCTTATTTAAATATTCTACAACAAACCTAAGCATCGTCGGTAACTCTTGATGCCTTCTAAATTATAAATTGTTGTCTCAAAGTAAAGTCATATGAGTGATACACGCGATAAAAATGTCGTAGAGCTCACTTAAGATTACTGCTTTAGGAACTTCGAATCTCTTGGCGATTTTTACAAATATGTTAGTAAAAACAAAAAAAAGGATATATTAAGTGTGGATCCGAGAGGATATATAAGTATAAAAGTCTTGGAGGGGAAGAAAGAAATTGATACTGAGACGATCAACCTTCCTTAAAAAAAGAGCTACATTGTTCTCTTAGAGAATATATGTGACGATACGAAGACCAAACAAATAAAAAAGCCCTAAAAACATGAAAGGATCTCTGAATTATAGTAATAACAATAGGTTCATGAATTGAGCTTTAGTATTGTGGGAAAAGAGGAGAAATATAGACTTCACTAGCACAATCTCTCCGCTTAATTCCCAACTACATTTTAAAATTTTAAAAATAAAGGTCTTCAGATCAAAATAAATCGCTTGAGAAGTGATATGGCAGTAATCTTTCAAGTTAAATATTCGTTAGACGAAAACGTAGAAAAGCATTAGTGTCCATTCGGAAGAGGATATGAATTTTCGCTTCAGTTAGACGATGGAGATATCATCTAATTATCGTACGGAGAGGGTTAAATTGCTATTATGAATACGAACAATAATAATGGTAAGATTTTTGATTCCAATCTGAGAGATTAGGCCGAAAATATAAACAAATAATTATGGATTAGCGTTCGTTTGCGACCACACCAATGATTTGTGAAATTAAAAAAATGTCCTTATATAACCTCTGAATAAAGGATAATAAATCGTATTATGATATCGTAAAAAGGCAGTTCCTTTGTTACAGGCTGCCACTATTTGCCATTTGTAAAGATTAACAATATGTGCAAGAAGAGAATTGCGCCTTCAAATGTGAAACAGGCTAAGCAAAACACTAATTTTTGAATTTTAGCAAACAAAAAATTGACTTGTATGCTCAATAACACTAATGTACAGCGATTGGCATGACGCAAGGGCTTGAATTGATTTTTAAATTTAATTCGACTTTGAAACCATCAAATTTAAAAAAATTATTAAATCACCTAAGAGTTTACTGAATAAAAGTTGCTAAGTTCTTCTTTATGATTTATCCACTTTACTTTCGTTCTCAGTATAACTAAGTGCTAAATTCTTTTGTAAATATCCACTTTCTTATGCATTTACTAAAGCATAGGTACCCTTTTTTTTCTATTTATTTTTTTGGACTTTAAACTCATATAAATGATTGCTTTCCTGCAGCCTCTTGTAAGAATCCAGTGACTGATGTTCATACTTTCTGAATCAACAATTATTCAATTCATCTACTCCTTGAATTCAAAGATTATTTCTTTTCAGGCCAATTTGTCATTTATTTAAGCATCAACTCTTCCTTATTATCACTTATATCTATTGCTTGAGGAATATTTTATGGATCGAGTGTTCCTTTCTTTCCAAGCAGTGGCAATGTGCCTTTGCGAGTCGTTTAAGATTAACTGCTGCCTCATTCTTAGCATATAATAATAAATATAATATTAATGATAATAAAATAGGGTTTAATCTCGCTTCTAATTTTACAGCTAGGTCTTACCTGCTTAATAAAAATATTGAAAAAAATATTTTTCTCTCTCAATAAAAAAAATAATTTAAATTGAATTAATATCCATGAGCAAGCATGAGTTATTTTAACTAATTGCGAGCATATTATATTTTTTCCGCCGGAATATATCAATAAAACCAACTTAGATGTTGTTCCTTTAAATAATTCTAAATATATAAGTTAGTTAGTTATCCAATTTTCTTAATAAAATACATGTCTGAAGTCGTATTGCTCCCTTGCCTAATGCACAAGCCTATTCAAGTGTTTCGCTCATCGAAAGTAAAAACCTTAATAATGAAAAAGAGTTCAAAATTATGTCCCATTTGCATCGAAGGGTTTAAGGAGTAATAGCTAATAAAGCAATTACCATGCAAACACATATATCACCGCTGCTGCATCAAAGAGTGGATGCGGAAATCAACAGAGTGTCCTCTCTGTCGTAGTGATTTTAATTCCTGATATCATATATTTAATCTTGACTATCATCTTTGCGGTATTGTAGAAGTATTGAAATCTTTTTGTGTCGAATACTGCATCGCCTCTATAACGAGAAACTAGCTCGACCTTTGACTATTCTTTAAAGGAATACAAAATATTGTCAAATATAGTTCATTCCATCGAATTAAACTTAGAAAGATTTCTACTTCAATTCTATAATTTGGTCTAATTACTATTAAGCAAAATGATTACTTCAACAACAGATAGCCGAACTAATTGTATATTGTTTATGCTCTCTCCATTTGTTGAAATATAATCTTGATTGATAGATGGGAGCTTATCGATAGATTGCAAAATATTAGCTTTTATAGTCTACATTTAGATAATACACCTTTTCATGTTGATTGTTACTTCTATAAATACTTTTATCGATTCCATCGCCAAGATGGCTCGTTAAAAATAGACATTTTGATATTTTGTGATATTTGAACAAAATATATGATTAAGATTTCAAAATGCCAAAAGGTCCTTCATAAAAATCATCAATAGAAAAAACCAGAAAGTATATACGGAATATACTACAGTCTCGATAAATTGCTTTGAAATTTACCAGCTACTAATCAAAAAACACCATCATTTATAAGCTCAACAAATACAATTATTTAGATAAAGAACTTCATGTCATCGATATCAACACCATTAAGTATTTAGCTCAGCAATGCAAGACAACTAACTATATCGAACTTATCAATCTAGAGCTTTGCCAAATAGGTGATGATGGAATGACAGAATTTGTTAAGGGCAACTGGTAGAATGTGAGATTCCTCAATTTAGGAAAAAATTGCCTTGATAGTCGAGGCGTTGAGTCTTTAACCAAGGGTAATTTTAAAGAGTTGAAAGAGTTGGATTTGCATGATAATCTGCTAGATAACTCTTCAATTCAAGCCTTAGTAAAGGGAGAGTGGAAACACTTAGGAGTTTTGAATTTAAATTTTAATGTTGTAGGTAGCACTGGCCTAGAAAATATGATTCCTAACAAGTGGCGTAATCTAAAATGTCTAAGTTTACTTAGAAATAACATCACAAATGTAGGCATTGTCTCTTTGGTAAAGATGAATTTTCCAAATCTTTAAAGATTGTACTTATCTCATAACTGGTTAACTGATGATTGCACTAAAGTTTTAGTGAAGTGTGACTGGCGACAGATGAAAGAGATTGAACTTGACGGAAATCAAATTGGAGATGATTCTCTTTTACAAATGTGGAAAATTGGCTGTAATAAGCTTGAAAAATTGTCTTTGTTTGCTTCAAAAACAGTAGTTATAAATCATAAAGAAAAGCCAATGCGAGTACCCACAATGGGTGGACTGAAATATCTATGCCGTAGCATTTTTCAGAATTTAAAAATGGAGATTCACTGGGGAAAAGTGGGACAGATGAGTAAAGGTTCATTTATCCAGGCAACGAAAGTGAGATAACTGATCACTCACAATGTGAAGATTACTTTTGTTAAATGATGTTGATAAATATCTTCTTTTTTGGAATAATATACACAAATATTTTATTGTCAATTGTAATATTGAAGTTGATAATTTTCATCAACTAATATCGTAAGGGGTTGGGGGTTGGGGTTGGGGTTGGGGTTGGGGTTGGGGTTGGGGTTGGGGTTGGGGTTGGGGTTGGGGTTGGGG
>Ga0302188_10002368_pt1 | contig 13812 bp, 7 predicted proteins | sample II_Bog_E2_1_FD_198783 | JGI IMG/M metagenome (GOLD analysis project Ga0302188, IMG submission 198783) | Peat permafrost microbial communities from Stordalen Mire near Abisko, Sweden - II_Bog_E2_1 | ecosystem: Environmental > Terrestrial > Soil > Wetlands > Peat | place: Sweden: Abisko, Stordalen... | reverse complement strand
CCCCAACCCCAACCCCAACCCCAACCCCAACCCCAACCCCAACCCCTTATCATGCAAAACCATTATCCATATTGATATGCAATATTTTTGAAACAATATATTGAATTACACGACATCATCATTTATGCCAAAGACAATTCTATCTTCAAACTTTACCTTCATTTGACGCCTATTTTTCATGCAGTTATTAGAATGTTCTATTTATGATCTATAATAAAAATTGCAGACCCCAATTTCTTTATGAATATTAATACTAAGCATCTATTGTACTGATTCTCTCACCAAAAAAAGTTAAATTAGTCCTTCGTTATTACTTGATGCAGTTTTCAGATTTTATAAATTCAAATGCAAAAAAATCATGAATGTTTAAATTTCTTTATTCTGCACAGTGAATATTTAAAAATAAAGAAAATATAAAAAAAACATTTTTAGAATAATTGCTTCAATCCTATTCCTAAATTAAAAAATATAACGGAACACCTCTACTAAAATTTCCTTTTGATTCATGATAATTATGTTGTGTTCAGCTGGACAAATTGTATTTTCACCATAATTGCTTCATTCATATATTTTATTTACTAAATCATCTTTGTAATTTGGTTTGAATGCTTTGGCGACCAGAAAAAATAAAATTTCCTTTTTTCAGTTCAGAAAAAGAAAAATTTTATTCCCCATAGAATTTTCATATACAGTATAGAAATTATTTTATTGATCGATATCTAACGTAGTTTATGTTTTTTCTTATTAATTGATGTCATTTAAACATGGAAAACATATCAGATGATCTAAAGATCACAAGATTTAAATCTTCTAGAGAGGCCAGACCATATATGTGAAGCTCAAATGAAATAATATCGATAGCTTTATGTAAATCTTCATGCAGAACATGAAAAAGATTCTAGAAAATAAAGTGGAGTTAATGATAAAAAGATTGATCGAGCCTGCAAATATTTGTATAAGGTCATTTTTACTAAAACATCGTTAATAATTCCATCATGGCCGTCCAAAATCCAAAATCTTCTATAAATTTCAAAAAAATAAAGTTTGTGATTATATTAATATTGATAATTAGCATGAAAACTTCTTTTGAAGTAAGAAAAACCAGAAAAGAGATTGATTCCTGCACCATTTGTATGACACGCCTCGTAAATGTACTTTTATTCTTATTCAGTGTAAAACTGTTGAATGCTCTCATGAATTTTGTTATCGGTGTCTTTCAAAATGGGGAAGGGTAATAGTTTTGTTATTCAGCGTAAAGGAAATTGTCCAATGTGTCGCCAAAATATCAGAAAGATTTAATACAAGAATAAAATTATCGAACCTCGTTACCTGCAAATTTTTGATTAACACTCTTTATAAGAAGAGCCCCGTGAAAGATATGATTTCCCAAGATACGTATATCAACCCATATACCAACCGATAATTTTGTTCACTTGGTATCCATACTTCGCGAATTCTATGGATCAAATTCAAACTTTTAGAGAAAATAATAACTTTCACATTTATGGAATACAGAATGATAGTGTATGATAATTATCTTTAACTATTGTGTTTGGTCTGCAAATAGCTTATTTAATCCATTGCTTTATATTTGCTAATTTCAATATTTTTATATTTATTAATCAGCAATTCTAAAGTCAATGCTATCACTAGTATTTTTTTCTTTCCAAAATTATAATTTTTAAGATAAGTTTCAAAAGAACAAAAACCATGTAAAATTGCTCTTAATTAGTTTTATGCTGACTTATTCCTTTGAAAGTAATAATCTATATATTTTATATAATAATTCTCTAATGAATAAAAGCCATCTTTTTAATTTTGCCTGTAATCGTAAAATTGCATTGATTTGTGCCTTTGCACACTGGAAACAAAGTAATTAAGAGAGGTTGGTCCACAGAAATGTATATTTAAATGCTGAAGGTTTTTTGTTGATTAAATCATATTTCGAATCTGATAGATGCCTTGCATGTGTTTGATTTTGCAAAATTACTTATCGTAGGGTTACTTAAATCATGAAACTTGATTATCAGACCACTTTAGAGAATTTTAGTATTATTAGAAAAAATGAAAGATTGATTAAACTATTAAGAGAAATGATGGTCGCACTGTTGATTCACGAGAAGACCAGAAACTAATGCAGCATTCTTAAAAATCAGCTTTCGATATAGACCTGAAGAGATTTTCTTTATATTCCACTACCGAAAGGAGAAATCAATGTTTCCGTGTTTATAATTGTTTAAAATGACAACATTGATCAATCAGTTAGATTTGTCGTGATAAACTGATCTACCTTCCCTTCTATTATCACCCTAAGAGCTAATAATTAATAATTTTGCCATTAGGTCATTGCCTTTGAATTATAAATTGATTATTATGAATTAAATAACAAAATCTTGAAAATGATATGAAACGATAATTTGAATCTTGGAATATCTTGTTAAATCAAAGATACAAAATAGTCATAATATTATTTAAATATAAATCATTAACATATATACTCTCCTTTCATTGCTTGCTCAATTATCATCAGATGCTGAAGTTTATATAATCTTTCAATTTATAAAATAATTATAGTCAATATAACAAAAGCTGACTATGACTGATCGAAGATTTATACGCCCCCAAAGTTTGGACAGCCCAGAGAACAATATCAAAGTTTAGTGTAGATTTTGCAAGGAGTCTCAAGAATGTAGTAAATAGGAAATTATAATTCCATGCGCATGTACCTAACCCAACCGTTACGTCCATCGTAAGTGTCTTTAATCGTGGGCAATATCAAAATTTGAAAATGCCTGTAATTATCAAAACAGCAACATTCCCTAAGAGTTCAACATCATCTGCTAGATCTGCCAGCAACGAATGGAGATCTCTTTTAAAATAACGAAAAGAATATCAAAATATGAAGATTTCATGAACAAAATAAATAATAATAAACTTCTCTTCTCTTTTTTGATCTTCTTGACCCTTCTAGCGATAGGTGTAATCGCCTTTATCATTATCTACATAATCTACCAAGGTGATGAATTTAATAATCTCTTTATTATTGTAATTAGTGTCAGCGGCTTCACTTTTCTCTTCACAATTATCGTCTTCATCAGGCAGTTTCTCGTCGTTAACTGTATCGAAATTTAAAATATTTCGAATTATAAAAATGCTATGATCGAACGTATCGATGAAGCAAAAGTTAACAAAACACCAATAAAACGAATCTCTTTAAAGGACCAAATTCCATAAAATTATTAGAAAACTGACTCCCTTTACGAAAAAAGTCTAAAACAGGAATCAGTCAAGAATGATATGTAAGTCCTAGGAAGTAACATGATAAGTAAGACCTTTACTGATATTTTAATGAAAAAAATGTACGCTCACGACAGCAATAATGAGAAACCCTCCCAGCAAATTGAACTGAATGACAATATAGAGACTAAGAACAAAGATATACAAAAGTAAAAGATAGACTCAAATTTAAGTTATAGCAAATCACTGCAAATCAGTGTTTAGGAGGAGAAAAATCAAAAATTCGCTCCCAAAAGCACAGTTATTAACAATTAGTCGGGCTAATTGAGCAAGAATATAAATTAAATGGGGATACAATCAAGTATTCGCTTTAAAAATAGAAATCACTATATCGAATAAGAAACTCAAGAGTTACCGATTTCGGATAGCAATTTGACACACAATCTGGATAAATAGAAAATTTCGCAACTTGCACCACCTCCCCAAGCTGGAGATAATTCCCATGAAGTAAAAGATCTTCCCAAAATAAAAGAAGAGCTAGTCATGAAATAATATAATCAAATAAAATTAAAAAACAGAATATTCGAGAAGAAATGACGTGCTTGTTGATATAATTGCCTCCTCTTATGATTGTTTAATAAAATGATAAATCAACATGATAATATAAAATCAAATGGAATAAATCCAATAAAATGATCGCTTAGACACGATTTTGCAGATGTTTAAAACCTATAACTGTGATCACAACACTCTCTTGGACAAAGAGAGGCTCTTTTATATTTTAGATCAACAGTCCTACTTCTTCAATCGCAAAAAGTTTAATCAGGTTATTGCAGAGGAAATATTCGGACAGGCATAGACGCTGAGTAAAGCACAATCAACAGTTCTGATTATTTCAAAAATAATCTTAGAAGCCATTCGCATACTGTAAAAACGAATATCCAGTCTTAAAGACTAAGAGAGAGGAATACCTAGCAAGAAACGATAGCTCTAATCGAAATAAAGGGCGTTGAAGATGTTATAATAAGATTATTAGAGAGGATATGAACAAAATGACGAGAAAATTAACGCTGCCCGCAAAAATATTAATATTGTGAATACCAAAATTAGAGAGTGTTAAGGGATAGAAATCAATTTTAAAGAATAATATCAGGTACTTACCTGCTGTCTCAAGGTTAATGAAATGCCTCATTTGGAAAAAACATATATTATTCCTCCTACTGAAGCACCTGTCCCCTAGATAAAGCAGTAAAATCTTTCCATTCAACTCACTATGATATTTGGACTTACCCTTCTCTCTCTATTCCTTGAGCTTTAGCTTTTAATTTTCAGTTTTAGGCCAAACTTTTTAGCTCTCCTTTCTGAAGTACTGACCATATATTGGCTTTTTTATGGGTACTACGATCAGCACTCAGTCAAATATCTATTGACAGGATTAGGATGTAGCTGCCTTCTTGATATTTATTATCTCTGTCTGTTCATCCTTAAAGAAGTCGGAACTACTAGATACAGTGGCTAAAATATAACAACTATAGTCCTAATCGTCCTTTTGATCATGTAGATCATCAGCAGAATATTTTTACTCATAAAACTTTTTAAATATCGGTAGCCGATTACAAATGGGTAATTCTTTTAGATATTCGGCCATCGAGTATACCTTAACCTTCGAAGTGGAAAACAGTGGCATGATTGATAGATATTATTATAATTATCTCAATATATATGAAGGAAGAAGTTTAGACTAAGATCATGGCTGCGCGAAAAAATATAGTTGTTGAAAAGAGATAGAGTAAGATGATGATGCTCAGCGTAGCGTATCAACCTCTCGTGTTTAATACGGAAAGTGTACTTTCAGTCAATGTTAGAATCATTCCAAAAACAACGCTGATTAACTCTCCTCTTGAAATATAGCTGAGGGGATTTTCTAATTTGCAAACTATCAATAACTAAACAGAGAAGACGCAAGATAATCTCGAGAATACAGTGGAAGCATTTATGTAAAACTAAGACAAGATGCAAGCAAACATGCTAATCAGTGGGCCGAAACCAAATCAAGTTAAAAAGCCAGAATAGGCAATAAAAACAGAAGATTTGCAGCGATATAAGTAAGAGGAGGGCTAATATTTCCTATAAGGTGGTCAAGTTCTGTATCAGCTGGACGACAAATCAAAGAGTAGGCTATAATTTTTGCAGGATGAAAAATAATATGTCTATCCTGTTTAATTTACGCTGCCAGCGCATCTTCCCGAGTCATTGTCGAATATTTTGATCAAAAATATTCTTATTACCATCAAATATACCCTGGAACTTAAAATCATTACAGTTGATAAGATGGGCAACAAGGAAGAGATTACTCACGTCCTACCTTTTTAAATCACTTCCCCTCCCAAAGTGTACCCCTATGAAGAGTTAGTCGTTAAACAAAAAATCCGATGCTATCATCCCCTAGGAAAGACATAAGACAAAAGTATCAACAACTTCATGACTAAATTCATAAAATGTTTATGTCCCAACATCATATTTGAAAAATACCTTCGGAGTCAACAAATATTAAAGACCAGCTACTCCAATTATGACCTCTTTCATTTAGAACTTCTCGCTGTTGTATATTAAGACCACAGCATTCATCTCACTGTTCGGAGTTACAAAGATCCGTAAATTGAATCTTTGACTCAGCATCGCTAGAAGCAGGAACCCAAGCCGCTAATAAAGGAAGTAAACAGTATGGGCGAAATTCCAAATGAAAATGACATCAGTCGCATCTCAATGAAAGATACGAATCGTAAAGCAATAGATCTTTGTGTCCAGAAGGTCGAAGTGGAGTTAATAGGTAAAATTTAAAATATTTGTACTGAGTCTATCTTCAAAAAAATAATAGTGTTAAATCAGTCAAACTTCGATATGATACAAGGCGAGATCATCTTAAAACTAACAGAACTGTTGAAATATCCCAAATCATTTAAAAACTAGCTATTTACTCTCTCTTACCACTTCAAGGTGACTGCTTTTTTCGGAGAAGGAGAAGACCAAACATCCACTATCTTTGAAGATTTTGTGACTGAATAGGTTTTAAACGAGTTGCTTTTATGATTTTTGAGGATGTTTTAATCTTTAATACCTACGAATGAGTTGAATTGATAGTCTATAATAATAGAAAAGAGTTTTATCCGTATCATAATATATCATATATAAGTACAAATGCCGACTGATAAAATTATCGACTAGAACATCTTTGCCTCAGCGGAAGTCAAGTAATTTAGTGAACTCGTTCACAACATTCAAAATGCAAGTAATTAGTAGGAGTTGCATCGATTTCTCTCGACTTCAATTCCTCTGATTGCGCGCATTAACCCTTAATGCTTTGACAGTCCCACTCAATTTCTCCATTAGATAGTCCGTCCCTTTTTATTGCGCCTTTGCTCACCCTAATGTTGCGAGTGGAGTGAATAAAACTCCGATCTCAACACAATAATTGAGGAGGTAATAAAGAAGATCTTCATCAATATCATCTAAATCTTTACCCACCATAAAAACAACTTCATAGGTTTAAAAACAATATCTGAGGTTCTTAAAATTAAGTCTAGTCCCACTCATAAGAAGAAAAAAATGAAATAGGATTTTTATTAGAATGATTATGTGAATGTACAGAATGAACAGGGGATATAATTCTGTCGTTAATGCAAAAAGGTTATGATTAACGAATGGAGGAAATATCCTAAGATCATCTGGGGAATGTCATTAGACGATATGAGTAGTCTTATTTAGATCTTTGACTAACTCTTCAATTAAATATTTCATCAATTAAAGGTTGAATTGAATATTGATGGTCTGGCCTAACTCTATTTTACTGAAATCAACGCATACTTCCTCTCTTGCCGACCTGAATTGATGAAATAAATTAAGCAACAAAAAATGATTAATTTTTGCGAACAATTAAGCGGTCTCTTCAATAGAAGAGAAGATACAATCAAAGTTTATTTCATGTAAATTAATACAGCCCTTGCACTGATGAAATCGAATGTAGGATCATAAAAGATGGAAGGCATTAAATTGTTGAACAAAATGACCTATTAAATATACTTTGAGAGATACACAAAAATTCCCGAGAACAGATACGTTGACTGGTTGTAAAATAATGAAATCTATAGCATCTTCCTTACTCATGAAACAACGGAAGAAATGTTTGACGAAGGCGAAGATATTTTGAAGTTCCTAAACAAAACCAAAAAGCCTTAGGAGAGAATAGCGTTTATCCTCAATTTATTGAAGTCAAATAACGATAAGAATAAGCATTTACAGTCATTCTGTTTCAAAGAAATAGAACCCTATAGTTTAAATTTTTAGTCCAAAGAACTCATCTATCAACACATTGCATCGCTGCCCGATTACGTTAATATGAATTTTTCATATTTCTAAATTTTAGGGGACCTGCCTCTCAAATGCTATTAGCACGCCGATTTTCATGAAAAGCTATTTGAATTGGGTTTCAATATGATTTAACAAGCTTTTAACAAATGGCCATAGAAATATCGGAGAAAAATGAGCGAAGTTTTTAGAAAGATCATGGGTTATTTCAGGAAGTAATGTTTGCCTCAAAAAAAGATTGAGCTTAAAGTATTATTTCTAAAAAATATAATCTTCCGTCTGTTTAAGGAGTTCAATTACTTCTCTATCTACTGGTTCAGGATCTTTTTCATAGAGGCATAATATGGAAAAACCATATCAAATAACCCTTTCCAGCAAATTTTAGCAGAGCTCATTTAAAAATAATCCTTTTATGATAAGTTGTTTACCTTTATGGAGACTCTCGATTAGGATTCCCCGAATGATTCAGAAACTATTCGAAGTTCAATTGACATTGCGAAGTTTATCATCCGGAAAGCAAATAGCAAATAAGACATTAATCCTAAGTATATCAGTCTCATAGTCAAATATTCTGAAATATACTAAGAAATTCTAAATGTCTGTGGATATAGCAACGGCAGCGCCAAACTGAAGCAAATCTTTACTCTTATCCAAACCATCTAAAATTTCCCCTTTTCTATTTACAAATTTGCTTTTATTAGCGTCAACGACTACGAATTTTAAGAATTGTAAAATTCTAATGATCCTGATCAAATATAGCATCGTCTTCGAAAGCCTCCTCAATAGCTTTAATATTACGAAGAAACAGTAAATTTATTGATGAAGACTGATCAATCACATCTGAGACGAGATTTGAGTTAATTCATTACCTCTCTATATATCTATTATAGTTACAATAAAGAAAAAAATGGAGAGGAAGAACTCATCAAGTTTATGACTGAACTGTTGAATAATTTTGTCAAGGGAGCGATCAATTACAGTCAGTAATCAAATTGCAGAAATTAATTATTGGGAATTCTTTAGCTCATTAATCAAGTCTTACGCGCCACAGATGTCTTAGGAGTTGGAGAACGGAAACCCCATTGCTCTTTGGTTTCCACAACCACGATATCTTTAACTATTACCAACAATATTACTTTTGGAAATGATGTCATCAAACAGATACATCGAAATTTTCCTTCCAACATGGTATTATTCGAAGCATTAACTATCATTGGACTGGACTTCAAGTGTGGACCTGAATAAATTATCCTAAGACAAGGCAAAAGAAAAATTTATAAAAAAATGAATGGAAAAACCTTAGAGTAACTCAATTTTAAGCCTTAATAGTCAATATTCGCATAAAAAAATCCTTCAAATCGGTTGGATACTCCTTTAACAATAAAAGACCACGAAATGACAGAAATTGCAAGAAAAGCAGTTGTTTAAATATTCAATCGTTTCGCTTATGATGGAAAAATGGGTTTGATTTAAGTTACAAATTTCATTCGCCAAACTTTCGGCGTAGATTTTCTCTCCACTGATCGGCGAGTTATAAAGGTCTTTTAAGATTTTGACGCCGATCACGATGATATTTTACTCTTGCCAGATCTGATGAACTATTTCTACAAAAATTTAGACGTCAGTGTTTACGAGCGATAAAATACTCTAAAGCGCTTACACAATTTACGCTACCGCAAAAATTTAACGCTTTACAGCTAACCTTTGGACATCACCCCTCGATCTTATTTAATGTTGCGCTATAGAATGGAATCAGCTCAATATCACAATGCATTATTTAGACTATCTTCATTAAATGACTAGGCAATTGCTAAAAAAAGTCAATAGTTGTTGCTATACCTTCCTACTGATAAGCAGATGAGAAATGATATGGAGAGGATAGAGATCTCAATATAATAATCTTAGTTTATGAGACACTATCAGCTGATCATTATTGAAAGCGAGTTAAATATAAACAATTGCAATATTCAAGAGTAGGCACTGATAAAAAGCAAGCATTAGAAGATCCAAAATTTTATTAAGAATAAAAAAGAAGAAAGTATCTTCAACATCATTGAGATGTACGAGAAAAAGACAGATAAAACTGAGATGGAAAAGAAATCGTTTATCATATGCTTGAAAATATTAAGAAATCTAATCATTATTGGCAATTTGGCTGATAGAAACATTCTCGAAGAGCAGTTCGATACTGCTGCGTTTCCTAAATTGCCAAAGACACCTTTTTTCGCAGCTGAAACGAAAAAGTCAAGATAGAGCAACAACATCATTAATTTTGAAACTGTACTTGTACTTCAACTGACCCAGTAGGAGGTTAACTTCGAATAAATTTTATCGGGATGTTTCCATCCCGAGGTTTAGATCCGTAGAATATCATGTAATTTCATATACATATGGCAAATAAAAACAAACTGGAAGTATGATCTCTTCAGTGTTAACATCGAATAGACGTACTGCTAGGAATGGTTCAGTTTATTACAAGGAATTATTAAAAATTGCAAAAACATTCACTACGAAAACATTCTTGCCAATACTATCAGAATTCTATCGGAAAGGAGGTAAGATTTTGATAATCGGTATGATAAACTCATGAATGGATATTTGAACATTCTTTATGGCATTGTCCTTAAGAGATAAATCACCAATTATGAGAGTATTTAAAAACTAATAGTAAAGCTGCTCAATTCAACAATTTCACCTATCAATCGATCCATCATTTATGATATCTACATGGATATTAACGAAGACAACTTATTGGAATATTTTGATAAGATGTTGACAGATGTTCTACCTTCCCAGTAGTGTCAAATCAGATAACAATATTTAGGTATCCGTAACTTGGGTTCAACTTGCTACATGAACTCCATTCTCCAGCAATTCTTTATGATTTAAAAGTTCAAACAGTTAGTCTTAAATCGATAAATTTAAAAATAATATAAAAAAATTGAAGTAAATGGGAAGGAGAGCATCGATGATTTTATGTATCAACTCCAGCGAATGTATTATCATCTTCAGTACAGCAAAAAAAAATATTACATCCCTACCGAGTTCTGTCTGACCTGCAAAGATATGGAAGGAAAGCCCATCAATACAGCCATTCAGGAGGATTCTCATTAGTTTTTAAATAAGCTAGTATAGAACGCAGAAAATACATTTACAAAAGATGAAAAACTAGCAGATTTACAGAGGATTTTATGTGCCAAGACATTGACTGAGCTTTAGTGCGCACACTGTTTGAATAAAATATAGAAAGTCTAAACTGCCTACAGTTTGATGTTGTAGGTCAAAGATCATAACAGCCTCTAATAAAGTCTTCGAAAGTTTATCCAAAAATAATAGATATCAGATTATTTCTGTGAGAAATGTAATAGGAAAGTTAAGACCATCAACAAAAAGACCTATCTGCATTAACTTCCGGAAATAGTTATTTTCAATCTTCAAAGGATTATATATGACCCTCACAGAGGCGAAAGGATTAAAGTTCACTCCAGTATGACGTTTCCACAAGAGCTCAATATGCAATAGTTTATGAAACATAGTGCCTTAGAACAAATGAATACTAATTATCGACTCAAGGGGGTTGTAGTTCATACTGGAACTTCGTAAGGTGGACATTACTTCTCAATAATCAAAACATAAGGGAAATGGTACAAATTCAATGATCAAAATGCCACTCCTTTTGATGTGAACGATCTTCCTAGATAAACTTTCGGTGGATTTGAAAGCAAAGATGGATGGGCGACAGTTGACTACTCAACAAACGCCTACATCCTCTTCTATGAGAGAACAGAAATATAGAAGCTCTAAATAATTGACCCGGAAAATACTTTTCGATTTTAAATTGACAAATAGAACTTTTAGATGATTAAATAGCTACAGGTTCATCAATAATGCTTCTTTAAGGCGATAGATAACCTCTATACCAAAAACAGAATGGCTGATGTTGTTGAAAAAATGAATCAGGAGATGTTCTATGATGGTCCATATGAAAAGTAAACTCTTATTCGAAGAACCAACCTTTTAAGAGTGACAAAAAAAGCATTGACTTTCTTAAATGTGTTTTCATCAATTAAGTTTGAGTTGAAACTAAGGATTGGATAAAATATTAATGAACTCTTTTACTATCTCCCCGAATAAACCCTATCGCTGTTTGCTGAATTTAGTGTTCAAAATTTTATAGAAAACGCCTTGATAAATTCAGACGTTCATTATCGAACTATTATCACCAACTTATTTATGAGAAATCTTTTGGTGTACATGCGGTACTACGGGGTCAATCTAAAATTCGAGTCGTAATAGAGTGCCAACATTAAACAGATATTATCAGAATTACTCCAATTCCTCAATCATGAAAGATTATACTCCAACATTAGCAAATCATCCCAGTATTTCACTCTTTGGAAAGATCTTATCATCAAAGATGAATAACTAAAACACTTTTTTATCTAACAAAATGTATTGTTTAAAATGCTTGACCTGCTCATGGGAAGATAAAGTTTGTATATGATATATCATCCGAAGGCTCAAGATTTGCCCAATGCTATTGTTCCCATTATTATATAAATCATCGCCAAATTAGTAGAACTAAAAAAGAATATGATTGGCCATAGCCAAACTTAGTTGTGCCTCTACGAAACCACACCAATGGAAGCAAAAATTCTTATGGATATAACTCTGTACAAAAGAATTCAAAGATTAAAATACGATCACGAACTGGTGGGCAGTATAATCACTCATTACAGCATTCATGATTTCCATTATTCGATGCTAATCGCTGATTTCTTCTTGTCTTACTTGAACGAAGCAGATAAAATCGATAACAATTTGTTTTTCTTTAAGGTACCTCATTTATCATTCAGCACTTAAAAGCCTTTATAGACATTGAGGATGATTTTAAACGACACAGACTTGAATGGTTATTCGGAGTGCCTCAATTCAAAGCAAATAAGGGTTATGGATACTGCTTAAACTATTCTGATCGATCAGAGTATATTACTTATATTAGTGGACTGTATTTAAATAAACCCGATCAGCAACAGAAAAGACTTCCTATTTTCGAATGGCTCTTTCAAAACTGTCGGAAATTAAGTAATAGAAGCATCATGACTTTGGGTGTTCTCCTTCATCAAGCCCTAACTTCTTAGCTCTTTTTCAATTTCATCACAAAAATACCCCCTCCAAGTATATTTATAATAAGATAGACTATATAATGAAAAATTATCTTAATTGGATACCGTAGCATCTGACCTTTCTAGCCAACGATCACGATTTCATTTTATAAAACAAGGAAGTATTTGTTAGTCAACTGAATACGTTCTATCTCCAGTTAATTGAAAAGATGACACCGATTGCATCAACTTTTCCCATTCAAAAGTATATCATTGGGAAAGATTATTAAGTTAAGAATTAAGGCAAATATTAATAAAACAACTCATACCTCCTCAATCTTAAACTTCATATGACCTACGTTCTCGATAATTTGCCCGATCTTCATCAAAATGCCTCTATGTAGAAAAAATATTTTAGCGGGCAAGACCCAAAAGGAATTGCTCACTGTTTTATTTCATACCGTTCGAAGAGTTAATGTCAAAGTGATGGTAAAAATCTGCTTGTTAAGCCAACAGTCTATGAACTTTCTGGTAAGACAGATTGCAAATTAAAGCTGAAATTTAAAGGATAGAACTTTAACTACACAATTATCCTTCAATAAGGATTTATTTAGCTCAATTTCCCCTATATGTAAGGGAAAATATAAGATCTTCTCGAAATATAGAGAATAAATCCAAAAGAGATTGGCATAAGTCAATAAATGTAGGAAACAATCTTTGGGAAGAGAGAGGAACCAATTGTCATACTACCGCCAGGAGGAACAGACCCAAATCCTCCCATATATTCGGATCCTCCGAAGATAGCTTGTCCTGACTGCACCTTCTTAAACTACATAGACATGTAGAGATGCGAGGTCTGCAACTATTATCTCTATAATTGATTTGCCTTATAATTATCAATATTCATTTAGTGTTGGTGGAAATAAATTAAAATATTAAATTCCATATTGGTTTTGCAAACATCACAATTATCATAATCAAAATGCAATACATATTAAACATCAATCACCGATGGTTTCAAATTACAAATTTAATGATGATATATTTGACTCATTCTTAGATGATATATTGTAGTATTGGGGTTGGGGTTGGGGTTGGGGTTGGG
>Ga0302188_10002365_pt1 | contig 13819 bp, 15 predicted proteins | sample II_Bog_E2_1_FD_198783 | JGI IMG/M metagenome (GOLD analysis project Ga0302188, IMG submission 198783) | Peat permafrost microbial communities from Stordalen Mire near Abisko, Sweden - II_Bog_E2_1 | ecosystem: Environmental > Terrestrial > Soil > Wetlands > Peat | place: Sweden: Abisko... | reverse complement strand
CCCAACCCCAACCCCAACCCCAACCCCAACCCCTATCTTTATTCATTATTGATCATTAGTTTTTTTAGTATTATAGCTTTTCGATGAAATAAAAGCGATGTAAAATAGAATTTAATTTATTATTTACCATTCATAATAATTTCAATCAAGTTAATCGATAATCGGTTTTTTTGCAAAAAATTCCACTTCTATATCTTTCTATTTTAATGCGTTTCGTTACTCCTATGCTTTTTTAATCTCCTTTGCTCTTTTAATGCACATTATCTTGTGATCAGGCCAATCAGAGACTTGGCATTCCTTAGAACAATACCAAACATTTTTGCATTTTGAGCATCTTTTGAAAGCGTCTTTGCTGCATTTTTTGCACTTGAAACCCTCAATCAACCCTTAAATGTTGCTGTTTGTGTAAAGGTCCGCAAGCTGTTTGATGTGATTCTTCTAAGTTTAATCCATACTCTGCTGTAATTTGTGCGTCTGTTATGTACCAATTTCCATCCAATTTCTATTTTTGCAAATATTAGTTGCAATGATAGGAACTTGCTGCACCACGAAAGGATTAATTGCTAAGTGGGTAGGCACATTCATAAGCGAAAGTTATTAGAGGGAACGAAGCATATAAGATAAATTAGGAATTTGATCCAATAGGATCTCATTCAAGTATTTTCTTAGCTGAATAAATCTTAAATTACTCGAAGCAATGTATTCTTTCTCTCATCATTTAGCTCATATTTCTTTCTGCACTCAGGATCCATAAACAGATTATATAGAGTTATCCAAACTTGTGCCTCTGTTTTTGGCAATTTACCATATTAAGAGGTCGGTACCATACTCCATTTGCTGTTCTAAAATATTTCTCTGTCTCCCTTTTAGTTTGTCCTTATCCAAGGTCTCTCTTCAATCAAGGGGACCAATAGGGAGTAGATATTGCATTAGACGAGGATATGATGAATGATACCTATTTCCAAGTGCTTAAGGTAGTCGGTAATGTAGCGAAGAATAGAGATACTCATAATAAAAAGACTGAACTCAATCTATTCTATTTGATTATTGAGATCATCTAAGGGAGTTCTTTTCATAATTCTGTTGATTTTTTGCTATTTTTTCTGTTCATCTGTGAGCTTTACACTGATCTTTTGATCTTATCGCTCAATTTTGCGTTTTTTAATACTTTCAGCCACCTGCCTGGAAATCTTTCTATAACAGTAGTCGATAATTTAAATTAAAAACTCCCCACTTTCGTCTATGGCAGTTCTATGAAACATTAGTACTTCCAAAATATTGCAAATAACAGCCTCGTGATAGATGGCAAGGTATATCTTCAATGAGTTCATGTTAGCAGATTTCTCTTTAATAAGAGGCAAAACTTTTTCTTTCCATGTAGCAGTCATGATTAAATCGTAAATTAATATTTTGAATTTATCAGCAGTGACACACTCCTCAAGGATATATTAGTCATTTTTCATAATGGCATTGACATGCAACTGCATGTTCAATTTTTGTAAATTTTAATCTTGTTTGAGCCACAAGGGACTCGCATAGTCTTTAATGTCAATTTGCGCAATTTTGGATATGAGCTACTTGATTTATTCTTGATGAAGGATGTCGCCCAAATTAGTGTGCATTTAAATCAATTTAAAAATATTCAATCATCAGATATTATCATTACATACTGAGTTGTTACAACTTTATATTAATAATTCGGAATAATTGAAATGACAGAGTAGAACCAGAATGTAGCCATTGATGAGAAGCCAGCATTTATCAAATTTTTGGAGTCTGACCTAACTCTCAACATAGCTATTATCTTAGCTTTTATCGGAATTATTATTATGAGTGGGTTTGCATATCTCCTTGAAGGAATGGCCAGAATTCATCTTAGCGTGGTTACTTTCCTATTCTTTGGGCTTTTTCTTTCTCTATTATTGTAAGTATCAACTAATGCAGCTTTAAAGGCTTAAAAAATGAATCTTCCCCTTCTATTAACTCGCTAAATACTGCAAACTTAAAAAGTGAATGATAATTAACTCGCAATTAACTTTCAATATTTATTAGTATACAGTATTTAACAAAAAATTAAAAAAATATATATATTGATCAAAAATTTAATTTATATTTGACTTTTCATCAATAATTTTAATTTATCTAAACTGCTCCATCTACAATAAGATAAATTAAGATTATTATTCATTGTTTAACTATTTGTGTTGATTCAGATCAGCATGAAAATGTCCAAACCCATCATTTCTCCTACCAATCCTAGAATAACGATGATTTCAATCGTTCGTCCGAAGATTCTGAGACTTTCAAAGCAGATGAAAAGGGAACTAATAATTGTGCTTATTTATGCAAAAAATAGCCACGCTGATAAATGACACAGTTATGCAATTGTAAATTCTTCATCTTCTTTCCACATTGTCGATAAAAGACACAAAGAAATCGTGAAAAAGACCATAAGCAGGGATTCATTGATAATATTTCTTATATTTTCTATCCAGGAATGCTCACCTTCCACTTTTTTAATAAAGGTAATTACAAAAATTATGGTTTTGAAGAAAACGACTATGAGCGCGTAATAAAGGAAAAAAACGACAATTTACCTGTAACTGTCGAATTTTAAGCCCAACAAACTTTAGAAAATGGTAACACGGTATGTGAGAGAAATAAACTAATAGGCACCTGAGTCAATCATAAAATACCAACAATAGCAAGGAAAGAGAAAACGTCATTGAGGAACTCCCTTTTCTGAATTGATAGACTATTACATTAAAAGCAGGCTTTTGAGAAGGCGTTGATACGTTGTCCGTCATAAGATTGAAATTTAAAGTTAAATAAATAAATGTTAATATCTTATATAATTAACATGATAATAAAGTGAGATATAAGTGTTTAATCATTATTGAGAATGAATCATATTGGAATAAATTTTTCCCTCAGAGATTAGAGCAGACAGTCCTGAAGCAAACCAAATTCAAGCATTTTTCCTTTTAATGCAAGTATTTAAGTTTCCTCTTTTATTCTTTCGTTTCCTCTATGCATGCTCAGCATCAAACCACTTATTATTTCTCTGCAGTCGTTGCCTCCCTCTTCGAGTATGGCTGCTTTCACTTTTTTTAGTATAAAATCCGTGATTAAATCATCTTTTGTTGTTGGTCTAGAAAAACATGAATCAATGAAAGATATGACTAGGTGTATGTTGATACTGGTAAGGTAGGGCTGCACTTTAGACCTAAAATTTATAAAAATAGCTTCTTAAGTGTGCTCGTTCATTAAGGAAATAGGAAACATGGTTTTGACTTTAAAGGGCAAGTCATCAATTTGTTTAAATTTTGCCAAATTATAGAAAAAATTAATGACACTGCTATCAAAACACGTTTCTTGATAACGATGTGCTATGTTTAAAATGAGTTGCATTTGATGGGCAAATGAATACTATTCGAATTTACTACTCCTATAAATAATTTCCAATAGCAAATTTAAAGATTGTTTAAATTTTTGTTGGTCAGAGTATTCTATTAAAGACAGAAGACTAAGTTTTTATTTTTCTTCTCCTTATAAAGTTAATAATTGTTCTGCTATCTGACCGATCTATTCAATCTGTTGACTCTCTTCCTCAAATTACTAATTCAATTATTAAGAGAATTATACTTATGATTTTCTATTTTAAAGCTAGTCAACCGAATTTGACAGGATAATTGAATCTGTTCGATTAAATAAGACTGGAGTAAAAAGAGGTTTCGCTTCTTTATTGGGTCGTGGAGAGTGAACCACGACCTGAACTGCTGATGGCATATTTAAGCCAAACTCCTCCTATTCTTCTTCTTATTTGGAGCTGTGTTCCGATTGATGAAATGATCTGCGCTTACTAAATTTGCTTATTTGAAAATTTTAATCGAAATTCATCAATTCTGGGAAATACTATGAGGCTTTTCTTTTTTTTTGTAAATTTGGCTTTGGTATAGAATCGAGGTGTTTCTGAGAAACGCAGTTAGAGTATAAGGAATTTTTCTATCTGCCCTCCAGTCGACGATCAAATGTTGCATCTATTTTTTCTCTCTTTTTGCCTTTCAAACTGAGTTCCTCATTACTATTATGATACCAATCATCACCATCTTCGTAGATGTACTCTGATTTACGCCGATAATAATTTTATTTATTATCTTTTCGTATCTATCTGATGATACTTTTATTTATATTAATGAGGTGTTATTGTTTTGCATACAGTTTTGATAATTTGGCATCAAACATAGAAATGCTTTCCTTCATTAAATTGGAAGCTTTTTAGTCGTAGTGTGCCATCGTGATTGGATCGTTGCCTGTAAAATCAATGCGTTCCTTAAATTTTATAATTTAAGTAAAGAAATATTTTAGGTGGGTGTATTTGTAGTTTAAAATTTCAAAAATGTATTTGGCCTGTATTAGTGTAGCTTCAGCATCGAATAATATTTCAAGAGACATATAACTGAGAAAAGACCTTAAGATTTTCAAATTTAATCCAGATTTCTTACACCAAATCCACTTTGCAAGCACTAACGGACGGTGACACATTATTCTAAAGACAATATGGAGCTGATAGTTCTTACGATAGACCTAATTGATTTCTTGGATGCGGTTTAAAATCCATTCAACTAAATAATTATTTTTGTCGATGTCCTAAAGATTATCTAGGAGTGATTATGAGTTAATAATGGGATTTTCTTGCCAGTAGATACGTTTCCCTTTCTGCCTTGAGATAAATTCCTCGAGTTTTTAATTCAGCCCATCTGTGGTGAATTTTTATTTGAACAGTTCATCAAGGACAGATGCTAGACCCAAAGGATCGTCGAAGTAATGGGAGATTACTTGATTCAGGAGTAATATTGTACCCTGAAGGACTTCTGGAAAGAGCTTCTAAATAATTAGGATAGGAAACACAATATTATACTATGGATACTCATTGGGTATGCTCAAAAGGGTAAATATATTTGTAAGGGCCATCTTCACTTGTTTCTCCTAAATGAGCCGGGTTATATATATCTAGTACAGCTCCAATCTTACTTTGTTTTCATAGTCCAGAGGTTTTCCAGACATATCCAAGTGCGACTATCCTAATCTTTTTAGGCGAATCATCACACCAAATAATTATTACAGCTACACCGATTTAAGCTATATTTATGTGAAACTATTAAATATTTATTCGATGTCTCTAAGAGAAGGATAGTAATGGAAATTGGGAAAAAGAGGATAAGTAATTTTAAATCCACCTTGATGCTACCAAGTTAAGAGTTGAGCGTACTCGAGAGATAGTTAAATGAATTGACGTTGCATATTATCTTTATTTAATAGCTCAATTAAAGCCCTGATGTAAACTTGATGAGACATGTAGTAGTCCTTTTCATCTTTGTTGTTTTCACACAATTTCCAATGATATAGCAAGATTACTAAAGACTCTACAAACTGGGTATCAATATTAAACTATCCTATAAGAAATTTATCCTTAAGCAATTACCGACATAGAGCTATCATTTCACAGTTAGTCATGATATTTGCCAAAAACTTTTTAAGAGAGTAGCTGTTGTAGTCTTATCCATAAATGTTAGATTTACGACATTGTATTTCTGACAGTATCTTATAGGTATATAGTTTCAAACTGCGATAGTCGTGAACTTTGTGTACTTAATGCCGTTTGATCTAATGCTAGACCATCAGCTCGATGACTTACTATCCCTTCTTCATTATTTCAGCAAGGGTCATATTCACTTTAATCTTTCGCAGCATATCAGATTCGTAGTTGATCTGCTGAATTTGAGCCAAATTTTTCATAATGTTATCGTTGTTGATAGGAAAGGGGATATTTTAGATATAGACTAATATTTAGTCGATCGGAGTGTCACTGTCGCTACCTATCTTTAGTTTTTACATGATGGCGCTGATCAGAACCTCATATAAATTTTCAGATGATTCTAACAGATGAAAGTCATTTGATTCGTTATTGAGTTTATTAAATATGTTTTTGAGATCGGAAACTGAAGATTCAGAAGATGAAAAGTATTGATACATTCCATAATTAAAGAGTTTGGCTTTCTAAACCAATTGGTTTTCATAAAGCTACTCAACATCCTGGAGTACAGGCTTGGTGATTTTGTGCTTTTCTTCTAGGGATCTGATAGTTTTGAGAGTTTGCCAAATTTATCCTTGTTTTTAAAAGATGGACTTAATTTCCGACATAATGTGTGGGGCTAAGCCATGGAATTTAAATAAAGACTTCATATCCTTGGGAATTTGCTTTGCTAATCCATGCTTTTCATATAGAGACTTGATATCCTTGAGAATGAATCCCCTCTTTTCTTGTTTTTCATGCTAAAAATGCATTTTAAATAACTAGGGTTCACCCCTTCTCAAAAACATAAACAACTTGATGTCCTTGTTGAAATTATGGTATAGCTCATAAAGCTAAATGTAGAGTTACAGTTTTCCACGTAGGTGGCAGGGCATCAGAGGATAGTTTAACTCAAGATGGCTCATTATTGCACACATCTGCTCCTTTGGTAGCTTCAAAGCGTATATTCGACATAGGAAGAGGTAGAATATATCATCATAACTACTGCTTTATTATACAAATTTTTTATTAACAATTACCCCATGATTGACATTAAGATTACGTTTGAACCACACACTCAAGCCAAACTCCTCAACTACAGGTCGATTGTCAAGTGTGATCAACGAACTTAAGAACAGATTACTCTCGATTTCCTCTTCACTGACCTTTCCCCACAGTACAGAGTTTCCTTGCTAGCCATTCACAAAGGGTAGAAGCTCAGGTATGACTCTTAGGATATCAAGGATCTTGCCTTTGCAGACCTGCACTATTTTTTAAAGAATATTTTGATAATAGATGCGATATATGAGTTTAAAGTAGCAAAAAAGGTAGTGGACTTTAGTGAGAAGTTGTTGACTTGGCTTGTAAAGGTAGGTGGTAACAATTTCAATGAGTTCACTTACAATAGACATCTCCTTCAGCTAAAGGTATTCCTTTATATCTATCTTCCCCTACTTAGTAGTTGGCTTCTCAGCACCAAGTTATTTTTCTTAAGCACTAATAATTTTGTTTGAAATAGACTGTTCAGGTATCTTGAGGATGTGCTCTTTCTATCCTTTGGCACATATGTTGCGATACATATTAAATTTTTTGAGAACGAAGTGACAGCTAGCATACTGCTCCAAATCAATTGTGGTGCATTTCTCACTAAAAACTCTGCCATGCAGTATCTTCAAACACTACTGATATATCCTGATGACGGTTTGAAAATTCATGCTGTGCTTTAGTTTTTTTTATATCTCCCCCTCAATGATAGGAAAGTCACCAATTGACAATAGAATTTGATAGTCCATTTTTGACTCACGGCTGCTGCGTTTCCAAAGTTAGTAATAGGCCTCCTGACTGCTCAACCCCATCTTACGAACGACTTCACACTTATCATGCAATTGCTGAGACTCAATGTGTTTCATCTGCTCTTGGTTGGGATATATCTCGTTAACTTTGGCCTGAATATCAATCTATTTGGTGATGGCGAAGGCGTATTGTAGACTTGGGCGTGAACCTGATGAAGAATTTAGGCAATAAAAGAAGACATAACCGCCATTGCACAGATCAAGAATCTAGAATAATTTACCCTTTTGACACGTAAACTAGATGGAGTCTTCACATTCAAGGCTGATGCGTTCTGGACGGACTGTTTAATCCATAGTAAAGCTGTAAAAGTCAATGGTATTTTCTAGAAAGTGCACAAGTGTTCGGCGATCAGAAATGTACTTGATGAAGCAGTGCTGTTGGTGAAAGTTGGTGTTAACAGCATCAATCAAAAAACCATCCCTATATGCAAGCATTTCATTTTAAGACTGAATTAAGCAGATTTAGGGAGTGTAGTTAAAAATTTATATTTTGTTTCGCTAGTTTATATCGATGTTGTAGATGTGCACCATGCGGCGCACCTTAGGCTTGTCTGAATACGAGTAGATCACGAATGATTGCTTCCACAAACCAAAAGTGGCCTGCTCCGACGGTTTGATCTTGGTTTCAGCGAAATATATATTGAGCGTGCCTTCAATAGGAGGGGGCACGCTAAAGATACATTTATTGTTGCCCAACTCGTATGAATAAGTGAAGTACTTGTCCATTTCTGCCTGATCATAGACCCAGCTAATCCTATAAAACTCGAGACAAGTTTATAGCAGTACATATACTCCTGTGCTGTTTGCGAAATGAACCTGTTGTACTTTTTCTTAATGACTACGTTGAACCATTAGTTTGGGTGGCTTCATCTCATTCTCTTGCTTGATGTTATATTTGTAGGCAAAGATTGTCTTGATGCCACTCAAGATAAACAAGCATGCTGAATATTGAAATGAATACCTTTAGTTTACACTGACAAGGACAGGATTGGTTCTGGACAGGAAAGAGACCAGAGGTGTTAAACATCAACAAAGTTGTCCAGTACACCTCCCACTTTTATTAAATCCATCTGATATTCGTTACCGATAAGAAAGTGCTACTCGGATATCTTTTACAGAAACTTTAATTTAAATTCATGTGTTTATTATGATTGGGGATGACTTTAAACACGCGACACTCGTATTTTAGTTGGCGACTGCCCCTTCTTTCTCGGTGACACGTTTGACTTTGCCGCATGAGATCGATCCGTTTTTGGGGGCTCGGATGGCTTAAGCTTGCGTGCATAATCATAAAAGGGAGTATCTTTTAATTGGAATCTCATGGTCACAAACTCTGTGAGTTTACGCAGAACCTTGTTTTTATTTGTTGGTTTAAGTTCATTTTGCATGTTATGATTATAGCAAGTGGTATTATAAATGAATTGATATCATAGTGACATATTTGCAGATAAAAGGCGATCAATAATAATCATAATAGGGATAAGTAAATAAGATAAGCTCTGTCTTAAATACCATGCATCAAAAGGCACCTTAAATGGTGATATTGGTCCAACTTATAATTATTCTTTCTACTCGCTCGGTCGGCGCCAAATGAAAACCACGAAGTAGTAACCCAAAAAGACAGGCAAACCAATTAGCCCTGAATAGATAATATAATACTGCCGTCAGAAATTTGTCAACATCCTGCCCAACACTTTCAATCGTCAGAAAGGCGGAAAGCTATCTCCAAATTCTGATAATCTCGCTCCCATCAACATCATGTACCGACGGTAATAGATAAAACAGGTGATTCGGCAGCTATCCATTTTCCTCCAGTTAGTCATCCAAAATTGCGTGCTCACTTCTGACCCTCGAATACGAACATAATGCCTGAAATTGCTCGGTAGTTTTCGGAACTACTTATCACGAGATTTGTAGGAGTTTGAGAATATGGTAAGCAGCCGGATCAAGGGCAAGCTGCCGGACTACGAAGTGGACTGTAAGCCGTTCATAAAGAAGGACGTGATCCTGCGCATACCTCCCCAAATATCCCTCTACCAAGATCCGCTTCTCTTTTACATATACAGTCGCATCGCCCAAGAAGAGCTTTTCTGCAACCACTCCATGTACTCCTTCTTTTATTTAGGATGATGACTCGATAAGAGAGGATAGATGTGCTAAAAAACCATGTTCCTTTCTTTAATCCTCTCTATGTTCCTATCATCGAGGAGCGCCTTTAGACCAAGGCCAAGTTTAGCTAACTCGAGGATAGGCTACTGATGATGATCATTGCTTCTCCCCGCAAGGAATTAACCAAATTACGCTTGATTTATTTTCCAAACCGGCCGGAACAGCAAATTAAAAACCGTATCAAGAATCTATGTGGAAACGGTAAAGATCTAAACAATCCCATTAAGGAAATGAAGGCAAATTAGTACCTTCCACTCAAATCCGAAGAAATAGACTTGCTTCTACAAGCCTATCATCGGTTTGGTCCCAGGTGGCCAGTTATATCCAGATATTACCAGATACGGACTCCTGATTTTCTGGAGGCTGAGTTTATATAATCTGAAAAGCTATTGAAGAAACGGTTGAAGGAAAATGTTGAACTACCCAATGAAAGCTTAAAAGAAGTGCTTGAAGAAAAATTGTCCAAAACAAAGGTACGCCCCGAACAAATGTAAATGGAGGAGATACAGGAATAAAATGGAGAAGAGGAGCATCGGTCCGTGTCATAGTCAATGCAGGATGAGAAGGATGAGCCTATCTATCGAATCATCAACAATATGACATTTCTGATTGTCGAAGAGATCATCTGAAGGAGGCAAAATAAAACTAGAAACTATGATCTTTCCAATATTTGTACTTACTTTTGGCATCAACTGAATTGTATTATAATTGGTTTAAATTATCATTGATATGAATACGCCATCAGACGAGCAAGCGAACTAGAATAACAGTTGCGATATGGTTGGACTGCTTGGCATACTGATTCAGATAGGACTTGGACTGCTTTCTTTCTCAGTTCTGTTTGTAAAGCGGTTTCGATAAACTCCTCGTCGACCCTGGAAAATATGGATCTTCGATACTTCCAAACAGGGAATTTCACAGATGACTGCTCATTTCATCAATCTAACTATTTCGATCGCACTAAGATATAAGGACAGTAGCTCTGATGAATGTCTATGGTATTTCATTACAAATATCCTCGATAATACCCTCGGAGTCCTGATTTGTGTTCTTGCTCTAAAGGGTATTCACTGTAGTCTCAGGGCTAGAGGCAAGATAGAGTACATTTCAGGCAACTACTACCACCGAATTATCCACAAATAAACTTATGAAATCCATTAAAAGACTGAGGAAAAGGCTGAAGGATAATCAGGACAAATTGAACTAATGAGGAGAGACTTAAGCAGTTCTCGCGGCAATGAAAAACACAAATAAGTCGAGTTGGTCGAAGAAAAGTAAGGAGAGAGCTAAAAGGGATAAAAAGAATCGACTAGCGAGAATGTAGTGGAAATTAAGATAACTGCGGAGGAGAGTCATCATTACCCTACTTAGCCGAAGGAAAATATTCACTACACGTATTGATAATTATATGCAGGATCAACTACAAAGCTTGGCTGGTTCAGCTATTAATTTGGTTGTCAATCGTGGTGATTAGTAAGTCTATTTTCTTCGGCATCGAGTTTGGTTTCTAAAACTTTCTCAAAATTCTTTCGCTTCAGCTGATGGGGTGGATCGAAGATTATCCAGTGCTTGAACTAGTTTTAGTCATAGTCATTGTGCCTGTTATTATGAATGGCTTGGCCTTTTGGGTGCAGGATAACTTTCTCAAGAAAGATGAAGCCGACTCTGATTAACTAAATAGTTATAGTTCAAAACAACGCGATGCCAATAAGCAAAAGAGCAATAGCAAATGAATCAAAGGGTTACTTCATATATCCTTTGACCTTGATATTAAATACAATTTGACCATAGTCTATTATAAATTATCCATGGCGACCCAGCGAAGTAAATTTTTACAGTGGATCGACTTCAGAGTACGAATCACCATTCAAGACGGCCGCATGATGGTAGGCACGTTCTTGGCCTTCGACAAACACATGAATGTGGTTCTGGCGGACACTGAGGAATACAGAATCACCAAAACCAACAAAACCGGCCAGCAAAAACAGATCAAACGCACACTCGGACTAGTAATAATTCGAGGTGAAAACATCATCTCTTTGACTGCTGAGGCACCCCCATCTCAAACCTTCAAGAAATCGGATGTGGAAGTAAACAAACCGGGGAAGGCGACCTCTGTGAATCGGCCAGGGAATATTCCCATTCAGCCTCCTGTTAATTTACCAGCTCAGCCGACTTTAGTTCCTCCACAAGGAGGATTTCCTACTCTTAAGGCTCCAAACGTCATGGTGAACCTTCCTAAGCCTCCCACGATGCCACCAATGTGATTTGCTTATGATTATGAATTGTAAACGATTAAGGAAGGACTAAAGTGAGTTAATGTGGCAGATATTGACTAATGTATAATAGTTAAAGATTGATGGAATTGAAAGCGGTTGCTAAAATATGATAAGTTTGCTATTGATTTTAAGCCAATCTAAGAAATCAGGATAATTACAGTCCATTGCTGTAAAATATCATTAAATCAGATGATGCACTATTATAATAGATTCATTGTTATGTCGCTAAGCGTGTGTTCTCTTTCTGGACTGCAGCTTGTTCACCCTGTTGTTTCTCGTAAATCAGGGCATATATTCGAGAGATAGGCCATATAAAAATACTTGGCTTCGTCGCCCTACTGCCCTCTCACCAACCAGCAACTTAACATATAAGATCTCATCGCTGTTGCGTGTATCGTATATAATATGCAGTGCAGATTGAGACTCTCCCACAGCAATCAGCTACTCATTTAGCCTAAATACAAAATCAATTTGACGTCCTTGCAATAGATGCCTTTAAACTGCGAAAAAGCATCAAATAAACTTAGGAAGAGTTAGCCCACTCGCTTGGACAGAACGAGGCTGCCTACAAAACAGTGGCCAAACTGTTGAAGGAGCGTGAGTAATGCGAAAACTAGATATAAAAGCTGTCCAATCGACTATAGGAAATACGAAAAGGGAATTGATGATGTATAAATAAGGTAAGCAGAGCAAAGATACATTAAACATTTAAATAATTGTTCAGCTGGTTATTGTGCTCTAATTTTTTTAGGAGATTGCATTGATTTCCTATTTTTCTTCTTTGGCTTTGACTTGACCTTTGCAGTTGGGACACACCATATCCTTTTTTAGCCACTCTTTAATGCAGGCCTTATGAAATAAATGGTTGCAGGGAAGTTGTATTATTACTTTTTGTGAATTCTCAATAGCTTCGAGACAAATTGAGCAATTTTCTTCTAATGATCCTGTTTTTTTGGATCGCATACATTATAACAACTTCTACAGTTCCTCTTCAGTTAGTCCTTTGTCCTTTGTTTGAAAAAATTGAACAGTTTAAGGCGAAAACAGTTGACTTATAATTTGCATTAGTCCCTCTCTTTGCGATCCTGACATCATTCCCATTAACCCGTCAAGATTACCGTGTAAGGATACGCTGATGTTTGAGTTTCCAATCATTACCCTTTGGTTTGCTAATAAACTGGCCTCTGCTCTTTTTCTAATTTTTTCAGGACATTGTTAAACATGAGAATCAATCAAATTCATTGGGAATTTTTTCGAGCAATCACCACATGGAACTTAACGATAACATCCTAATTAGTGATCATCAAGCAGCGAAAATTTAATTAGTTTTTGACAATTGGGACATTGAACTAATTCCTCCTCTCTATCTTCCCGCTTTACGGCACATTCTGGAGTTTTCTATAGAATTTATTAACGTTTTTCTGGCCTATTACTCGCCTGCCTTGTAGTTTTGTGCTGGTTCTTTTTTTATATTTTTGGCCTAGATAAGGATGATTAATTTTAGTGTGGCATGTTGTAGGGTAGTGACTTTTGACGTTATATTTCCTCTTTTTTCTCCTCTTTCTCTTTCTTTAGATCCTCCTCTTCCTTCATGGTCTTAACAGTATCGCAATTGGTGGTGTTCGTTGATTTTTGATATTGATTTGTAAATTTCCTGCGACTAAATTTATTAGTTTTTCTATCAAAACATTTCTACCAGTGAGTGTTATAGGCGTCCTCCTCGTAATATCTCGAGCAGTAATCGCACAGTATGGTTTCTCTATCACAGTCTTATTTGAGGCACCACATAATGAGTTTATACTTAAAATTAGTTTATACTCCCATTTTAAAACAAATTCTTTGCATAAAGACCTATAATAATTTGCATAAATCCAAATTTAATCAATGGTATAATCAATAACCAATATCTTCAAGACTGCATGATTTTAGTATCATTTAAAGAT
>Ga0302188_10002364_pt1 | contig 13824 bp, 4 predicted proteins | sample II_Bog_E2_1_FD_198783 | JGI IMG/M metagenome (GOLD analysis project Ga0302188, IMG submission 198783) | Peat permafrost microbial communities from Stordalen Mire near Abisko, Sweden - II_Bog_E2_1 | ecosystem: Environmental > Terrestrial > Soil > Wetlands > Peat | place: Sweden: Abisko, Stordalen... | reverse complement strand
AATTCATCAGCACCTCCGAAAGTACATAAATTTTCAATTTTATTGTTGAGGAGGATGACGCCTAAATTGCTCTTTTCGATGGAATTGTTGAAAAAGTGAATGATTTAGATGTGTTCTCGGGAGGTGGAAAATTGTTCTACTATTACTTTTATAACACTCTGCCGCTGAAGATATTCTTCACAACTCATTCAATGAAATATAGTTATTTGCTGATAGCTAAACTTGTTGATAAATAAACTTTCTTAAAAAGAACGAGAGAAGGAGGAATCAGTTTGTGGACTGATTTTGTCAATTAATATAAAAATAACATTACAGAGGCCAATAGTAGCATGTATACTGCAGAACTAGCCAATATGGAAACTTCATCAGTCGTTATTGGTAAAGAATATATTGATAAATTCTGCTCACTCAATAAAGGTTGCTATATGTTAATCACTGTTGCTACAATGGGTCTTTAGAATGCTGACCCCGATAATTTAGAACAAGTCTCTTATGAGATATAAGCTTCTCAATAAGAAGTGTATTTACCTTTGGGCTAATCTAAAATAGGATTTGTATAAAAAAAAGGAATCTACACATATTTAGTCAATCCTGAAGATGCTATTGTCTCCATAAGCAATCTCAACAGCGAGAGCAGACTCACATCTAGATGTGCATCCCTCTTTGTCCTAAATTTAAATGGGACAATAAGAGAGTCTAATTAGGTAGGTGGTAATCTTCAGCTTCAAAAAAGTGATAAAATCGATCGAATTTATGTATTTGGGAATACCGACTAATGTTCTTATCAGATCAGTTATACTTCCATCAAACAGCCAGTAAAAACAGTTCGCTTGTCCACTCCTTACTAGCTGACACTATAAGTCGGTGAGACTCAAGGTTTCCTGTTCTATAATTCTCATCCAAATTCCTTTAGAATTTTGACGCTTTTGAGTGGAGGAAGAGTAGATATCTATATCTTACCCTTTAATGAAGATAATTTAACTTTGAAAGCAGCCATTGAAATGAATTTTACATAATTTCCATTAGCTGACGAGATGGATGGAGACTATATCGTCTCTTCAACATATTAATACTTCTGTTCTGAGTGTTTCTATTATGTAGTTGTAACTACCAAAACCAAATTTATTGGGTAAATTGTCTTCTTGAGGATGAATGACCCAATTCCTTTGACAGTTCGTCACCTCTTCAGATAAAAACTGATTCCTAATACTTAGTTTGCTACTTAAAATTATATCTTTTACTCTTTGAATGCATTCAATATAATGTTTAATATAATGTACGGAGAAATTTAAGTGACCATTACCGACCCACTAAAAAATCAAGTTGTTCACTAAAATATTAGTGAAGCGAAAACATTTATTGTTGACGCAGTCGATTATAAAACAAAAGAGAAAATTGAGTTCTATTCCAGCAAAGCCATGTATATAATAAAAGTTGTAGCCATATCTTAAGCTTGTTTTATAGTAATAGTTGATCACTAAAGTGCAACAGAAAGAATATTTTAAGGATTTCCGACCACTCTCAGCCTTACTCAAGGCGTAAAAACTATCATATAATTTGTAAATAGTCAGTAGTACGATAAACCCTTAACGCTAATGGCTGATGTCTTAGAAGAACCTGGACAAAATATAAATTTAACTGTGGGCATAACTGCTCGACTTGACACCGGATAATTACTGAATTACACGACTTTGTTTAGATCATTAGTCAAAGCTGAGGATACCTATATATGCAGTCTTAATAATGTTAAAGGAACATATTACATCGCAGTTTCAGCCACCGATCCTGTTGATATCACCGTTTTGCTGTTTAAAAATTCATTAACTCATATCAGTCCCTCAGCAAACCATCTTTTTGATAACGAAGGAATATTTGAGTTACCTACCAACGATCAAAAAGTTATGGTTTAAATCTTCAACTGCAAAGGTGATCTTTCAGTCACAGCATCCAAGAACTACCAAGACATCACCAATCCTATAACAGTGAATAGCAGTCTAATAACACTAAAAAGGCCAAACTATGGAGGTCACTATGTGTTCGGAGTTGAGGATGTGGTCGGCTCATACTTTTTGAAAGTGAGTAACAAAAACAAGGCAAATGAATTGTAGTACCTTATAAACTACTATTACTATGATGATATCAACCCTTACGACAGTATTGACTCTCCGAACTACGATGTTATTAGTCAAATGAGTGAAAATGAGCTTATTGTGAATGTAAGTACTCCCTACATTTCTGATTCCCTCAACAATTCAATTATAGTAAAAAATATTAGCTATTGGGTCTACGCCTCGAATTCAAGATAGAGTTTGAATCGTTTAAGCCGCTGCTCTATTGCCGGTGATGTAGTTAAATCATTTAGTAACGATAGTTCGTACATCTCTATAAATGTAATTATATTTAAATTTAGAAACAATAACTTAGTTCCTTAATCGACTAAAGCAATGGAGGAACTCTGTATGTGAATGTATAGGCTTCAATCTAGGTCTAAATTTCAAATTCATCGACCCAGCAAGTGAAGAACTACCCTAAGGTTTTAACTATCCTCTATAACACGATCTAAATCCAGCAAAAGGCTAAGGGCTTTTTATAATATAAATATTGGTTTACTGATAATCTATTGATATTCATAGGCTGGATGCTGTTACCGTTTTTGTTGGCTGGAATAACCCTTTATTATGTGATAAAAATATGCTTCAGAATATTATTAATGCGACAAAAGCACATGGTAGACGAAATCTAAGTGGGAGCAAATAGTGTAACGATACCCTCTGACATTGAAATGAAAGGTGAATTAGGAGTTTGTCAAATGGATACGGGAGATATGAACATTAAAGCCATAGATATTTGATTTTAAGCTCAATCATCGAATTATATTTAATCTAACTTAAACTATATGCTGACATTATTATTGTGAATTAGCCTTAATTATATATCTGTTGAGAGGGATTAGTTGTAAAATTTAAATATTACTAAATGTACCAACATAAAGTAAATTATACATGTAATAGAATAATAGACGTATTGCTAATTGATTTGTTAATAAAATATCAGTAATTATCACCTATTTCTGTTTCTAAATGACTATTAATGAGAAGGTGATTGCGAGACTATAGTTCTGTGATATACTTCTCATAAAATATCATTCTTTTCTTTATGATTTCATATTCAGCTATCAAATTCACATAACTTTCTTTCAGAAGCTTCATGTTGCTCAGCTGAACTTCACTTTTTTATGCAAGCCTCATCGATGTATATTGTAGCAGTTTGGCGTCTCTAAGCTTTAAATGCAAATTCTATTGCCTTTTCTTTGACAAAAAATATATTCCTGATTTATCTACATACCATGGCTAATTTTATCTCATATTTGATTCAGTATCTGAAAGTTTTGAATCACCCTATCTCATTTTATTACTCTCTGGATTCCTTTCAGAAATTGAATCTTCCGTCTCACAATGATCATGTTTTATTGATTCTAATATTCCCTATACAATTTCAAAAAAAAGAAGTGGATCTGAGTATTGATGAAAAACTTAATTCTTTTATTTTTTAAGTTTTTATTTGATCCATTTTTCAATGATATTGGGTGGATTAGTAATCTTATCTTCTTGCTTTAAGATTACTTACATCATTTTTATCTACCGTTTGAGTTGGAAAATATAAGCATTAAGCTCCAACAAATTTTACTAGTATCTATTATGCTCAATCACTCGAACCTATTTTTATAGTAATAGCTCAATTATGGTAATTTTACTTCGTCTTGAAGTGATTGTATAATCCTATATTGTTCTTATTTCTCCTCCGTCATTTGGTATATGAGTGATTTCTCGTTAGTTTCTGAATGGATTGCAAGTATCTTTTTTAGATCATTCACTTGTCTCTTTAATTGAATGTTTTCCTATGTCAAGTATTGAAGTTTGAGTCGAAACATAATTATTCAAAACTTAAAATTATATTTTACTTTTTATATATAAGTTTATGATGGGTCTATATAATGCAGGTGTATTCAGATCCCCCTTGTCTATGAACTTATAGATAAACTATCAATAATGATAATTAGTTAAAATTGACAATTAAATGTTGATGCATATAGACGAAATAACTTCTGATTTTTAATTTTTAATTTTTAATTTGTATCCATGACTCCATGTTGTCCTGTAAATAAAACATACACTTTGTTGATAATTAACAGCTTAATCAGATTATAGATAGTTACTTTTGATAAATTAAAATAAAACAAAGTTGACTTCCTCATGTAAGATAATAAATGTTGTTCCAAATCAAGACAAAATGATTAAACAATGTATTTTACTAATGGCAGAACTAAATTGTGATTTTTTAATATGTTGATAAAATTATCAGAACTATAATTAGTAAAATTATTTATCCTCAAAATAAAAATAATGAAAACACTCATTAATTCGTAAAAAACCTAAAAAAGGTAAAAAAGTACTAATGATTAAATTCAGCAGCAAATGGAATAGTGTTTTTAATAAATCTTTCAAATTAAAATACTGATAGTTGTGACTCATATATTATAAATGCTAATATTGCTATTTATAATTTATTTACAAATGAAAAGATAAATCATTCACCTTTTTGTGTTTTTATCACTCATCCTTTTCATTAACTGTTTAGATAGTGTCTCACTTGAAATTGGGCAAAAATTGATCGTTTAACTGAATAGCTCATCAACAGCATCTTATAAAATAGCAATACCCTCCAACATATCTTCCAATGAAGATATCTACATACACGCTCATCCTACTGTCACTGATCCCTTTCAGGTTCCTTCTTTGACTATCACTTCAGACAATGGATACCTTCAAAACTGTTACAATGCACATGAGTAGTTCGCAGGAATCTGCAAAATTGATTCAAAATAATTAACTCAAGGTCGATAATTCATCCTTTCAATCAATTGTATCACCGAGTGTACTTTGGACTTAGAAACTTACTTCAGTGACATTATCAGTCTTACTTTTGGAGAAGAACTTCAACTTAATTCCTATACTGGCGAAGGATTAACGGTAAATGTATTGATTGAAGTTCCAAGTAATGCAAATTATACAGTTTTATCATTGTTGGCGACCATCACCAATATTGAATAAAATATGAAGTTCTCAGACTAAAAGCTGGATATGCTTATAAACTATGGAGATGAAACTGTAAAAGCTCCAACTGACAACAATTATATGATGCAAGGATACTCACTTTTTACTGGAGGTCGAGGGATTTACTTAGCAAAAGAGAATGTGAAACCAGGAAACTTGATTAAAGTGTACCTGAGACTACAAATGGGGGTATCTATTATTTTTTCTGTAAATGAGATAACGAATGGAAATATAAAGATATCCTTAGGAAGGTCGTACTTCGACTATATACATGAGAAATAATCAAAAATATATACTCTCAATATTAATAAATAAGCATCAGATATCAGTAACAAAACCATTGAATTGGTTTTTGATACGTACTCAGGCAATCCAAAAATCGATATTGGGTTCGATAGTGAATTTAGTAATAAAGTTCCTTTTAGCAGAAAATCATCTGCGATCAGCTATTCATTTTCTCCAAGCCTAAGGAGAAATTATAATTTCACTGGCTCTATTTATATACAAGTATCAGCAAAAGTGACTTCTGAATTCTACTTCTACACTAAGGTTACTAGATAGGACGTGACCTATATTGAACCCTATCTTACATATTTTGATGACATAGGCCAAAATTCGTTATAAAATTATATTATGGTGGAAAAGTACGTCTATGAGATCGCCAGCAGCTATACTTTTGCCACCTATGCTTTTAGGATTGATATTATTCAGGGCTCAGGAAGCTTTTACTTTACACGATGCCAGAATATAGAACGATAATAAGGAAACAATCAAAAAGATAAAGACTTGAATAAATGTCTCGTTACTCTTCCAAGTCAATTAAACGATGATAAATTCATTTCGCAATAAATCCAAAACGACAACGTCATGAATGGAAATAAGATGACTATATAAATGAACTACGACACTCGCAACTGCAGCAACCTGGCAACAAAACATAACCTCTAATTTAAGGAATGTGCTTTTCAGATCATTGCCGTCAGCGAATCCCTCGACCCCTTCATTTTTTCAATAACAGCCTAAAGATAATTCTACGTGACGTACCTCAAATAAAATTCGATTGTAAAAGACTTCATTTATAAAAAGTCTTATGTCTATTATGCTTTTTCGCTTGCGTCTCTGGCAAATGTAACTGAAATTGAAATTTTCCTCACTACTTTCTCAGGAGAATCAGCTTTAATTGTATCGACAACTCAGCAGTTCCCCACTCTTCAAAGTCCGATGGATGAAATTTAAATTCAAACAGGGGAAAAAAGCAATATTGTTTTGAAGGGAAGTAAATTGGAATCGTAAATTTATATTTCCATTTATGCCTATCAGTTCACAGAGGTAAATTTGGGAGTCATTGCTCGCAGGACATCAGACACTCCTAATTAAAATCTGTACACGATCATCTTGTAAAAGGGGAATATGCTCACCTACACTCTCAGCCCCACTAATTCTACAGCCTCATTCAAAGCCAATTCTTAAAACTCTGAGTCGATTGTGGTGAGTCTCAACGAACTTGTGGGTCACTGTACTTTCAAAGTATTCGATTCGTCGAATACACAGCTCAGCTGTATCGGAAAGAGCGATAATCCTTTGATCTGTCAGATCACTACAACCAAAAATACTGACTATAGAATTGATGTGTTCGGAGACATTGGAAAAAATAACAAGTTTACAATTAGTTACAAAGGGAGCATTCAGGATTGTACCACATCAGCTTTAAACCTTCCCATCAATGTTGTCTTGCACACCGATTAAAGCGAATGTTTTAGCTTTGCAATCAACCGCAACATTGATCTAAAATTTGTGGCCTCGTTTACTCACATCCAGCTTTTAAACAAATAAATCTGGGTAGATTTTTATGCAAATAATGTGAAATTGCCATCCATGTTAGGAAATCACAATGGTATTACTGTTTAGGATATGAGCGCAGGTTGCTCTTTAAGCACCAAAAAGCCTGGCTTTGTAAGAACATGCCTCATTACTGTGAATTTTGTGAGTAATTCAAATAAAACTCTAAATTTCAACTTCATTGTGGAGGAATAAGATGCATAAGTAGCTCTCTTTGATGGAATAGTTGAAAAAGTAGTTGATATAGATGTTCGACAGGGAGGTAAGCTATTCTACTACCATCTTTACAATACTTTGCCGATTAAATTATTTTTTACAACTCAATCCATGAAATTAGTTTACATAATATTAGCTAAAATAATTGACAAATCAACTTTCCTCAACAGAAATCTGCAGGAAGGAGTAAATTTGTATCAGGATTATATGGATACAATAAATCATCAAAGTAATACCAGCAATCTGTTTACCACAACTCTCAGAAACTTTGGAACATCCATCGTCAGTATCGATTAGTAATTTGTTCACACGTTCTGTACGGTGGGGGAAGACTGCTACTTACTGCTAAGTGTGGCCTCTTCAGACCCTTCTCGACCTGAGAATTTAAATGATAATCAAGGTTTGGAAGAAATCAACTACGACATCGAAGTGACTCAAGAGTAAACTTATTTACCGATTGGAGACACAAAAGTCGGGTTTATCGAAAAGGGGGAAATTTATATGTATTTAATCGACCCTGAAGATGCCTTTATTAATTTCAGGAATATGAACAGTGAGGGACGACGAGCCACTTAATGCGCAACCATTTTTACAACCTACGACAACGGTACGGTTAACCAATATACCCAAATTGGGGGAAACATCAGAGTTCAAAAGATTGACGGAAATGATAGAGTTTTTGTAAGGGGTGATATCGACCAATGCTCATATCAAATCAGCTATATCTCTGTCAATCAACCCATAAAAAATGTGAGACTATCCACTCTTTACGAGCTCAACCTGTAAGTAGGACAGACTGAAGGTTTTCTTTTCTATAATATGCATCCATCTTCATTCAGGATTATGCAGTTGGTGAGTGCAGGCAGCGCGGATATTTATATCCTTCCCTTCAGCCAAGATAACTTAACTTTGGATTTTGTATTCTCGTTGGATTACAAAACCTTTCCAGTTATCGATGTCATCGATGGTGACTTCATTGTCTCATCAACGAGCGAATACTTCTGTTCAGAGTGTTTTTATTACGTTGTGGTGACAACAAAATCCAGATTTATCGGCGAAATCGTGTTCCTGAGACTAACAGACCCAATTCCGCTGAGAGTGAGCCATATGTTCAAATAATACCTAAAGCCGACGACATAAATAGCGATGTAGGACTACGTGTTCTATTCGCTGACCACTTTCACCATTACTTTCAACATTCTATAGGGTAGTATCTCTGTTATAATGACTGACCCCTCGAGAAAGAATGTAATCTTTTAAACAATTTCTGAAACTAAAACTTTTACGATTAATGCAATCGATTACAAATCAAAGGAAAAGATTGAGTTTTTTTCCAAAAACGCCTTGTATAGAATAAATGTGGCTGCTCTGACTGAAGCATCATTCTACTTGCAATTGGACCGCAATAGAGCAACTGAAAGAATATTTGAAGGGTATCCCGCCACAATAGATTTGAAGAATGACTGGCCAATTACCATTTAGTTTGTTAACAGTCAGCAACTGGATAAACCTGTCACTTTGATGATCAATATGGTTGATACCTAAATGAGCAATACTATTCCAAACATAAGCCTTAATGTAATCGCCCAGCTTGATACTGGTTAAACGATTCAGAGCAGTGAATTGGCTATAAAGGCAGTTAATTGTGAGCATACAATGGCTTATCACCTCAACAATATCAGAGGAACCTATTACATTACTGCTACGACAGATATTTCTACAAAAGCGACATTTTTACTGTTTAAAAACTAACTCACTCATCTCAGTCCCTCAGCTAATCACCTTTTTGATAGCGAAGGGATATTTTAAATTTCCAGCAACAATCAGAATGTTATGGTGTAAATATTTAACTGCAGAGGTGACCTGTCAGTCATAGCATCCAAGAACTACTCAGATATTACCGATCCTGCAATCGCAAATAGTAGTCTAATTCGGCTAAAGAGACCAAATTACGGTGGTCACTACGTTTTCGGGGTTTAAAATGTGCATGGTTCATATTTTCTTAAGGTGGACAACAAAAACACTCCAAATTAACTGTCGTACTTGATAAACTACTATAACTACGACCAAATAAATCCCTATGACAGCATTGATGCTCCTAACTACGATGTTACTTACTTGCTAAGTGAATAGGGGCTTGCTCTGAGTGTGAATGCTCCTATCCTTTCCAATGAAGGAAATAGTTCATTCATTATTAAAAGCATCAGTTATTTGGCTTATGCATCTGATTCTCCATAAAATTTAAATCAATATAGTCGCTGCTCAATGTAAAGTAAAGTCACGGGAACCTTCAGTAGTAATAGTCCTTTAATCTCAATACAGGTAATTTACTTAATATTTAGAGTTCTTCTCTCGCTTCATTGTTAAATGGAGGCACTGATTCTACGAGCCTGTTTATGAATGTTGAAGCCTCTATTGAAATATAAATGGTGAATTCGTTGAATCAGGAATCCAAGCACTATCCCAAAGTCTTAACTATCTTCTACAACACAATATAAATTCAAGAAGGAGGAAAGATGGTTTAATCAAAGAAGTATTGGTTCACAGATAGTATAATTATCGTGATTGGTTGGATGGCTTTTCCATTTGTTCTTGCCGGATTAATTCTATATTACTTGATAAAGTTTTGTTTAAGAAAGTTAATCATGCGTCAAAGCAACATGATAGAAGAAAATGAATCCAAACCAACTACTACCGACCCGAATGACGAGATTCGAACAGATGTTAAATTATCTGACCCAGAATATGTAGTTTAGGCTGAAAAGGCTGAAAAGGCTGAAAAGGCTGAAAAGGCTGAAAATAATCAAAATTCTTGATGTTGATCAAATAAATTATTTATAACATTTATGAGGGTTAATTGTAGAGATTGATTTTGTTGTTGGCACTAGCTTTACAAGATTAAAATAAAATTGAAACTTTGATTTTAAGAATAAATATAAAAGAAGGATTGATTTATTCCATGAGAATTTAGGTAAATAGGGAAGAATATATTGATGAATATATTATTTAATATCTAATAAAAGAAATGATTGAAATTGATCAACTAGGATATGAAATGGAATGATTTCCTTTACTCGATGCCTAAATAACCAAAATATTAAGGTCAGTTAAAAATAACATAAAAATAATGATAAATTCTTATGATCAATATTTTACGATAACCATCTTTAAAACAAAATAAATTTGAGTCTAGTACATTTACATAAGAGTCTTAAATAGTGGTTTTCTGTTTGCAACAGCAGACAACTGATCATAAAATGACACTCCGGTGACGTAATAAATGCAAATATAATATTAAAAGATATCATGATGAGAGGAGCAAATTTGTTGAGGTATTATTTTGCCAGTCATACGCGTTACTGCATTCTAGGAGCTGGAACTGGAGGGATCAGTATCTCCGCACACATGTTACGCTCAGGAATCCACCCCAATTAAATTAGGATCATTGACCCTGCCTAATTCCACTACTATCAGCCTGGATGGACAATGGTTGGAGCAGCCTTAAAACAATTTCCATCAACTAGTAAAAAGATGGAAGAAGTCATCCCTTAGGGAGTCACACATACAAGGGAAAAAGTGAAACTTGTTCAGCCAAAGTAAAACAAGGTTATTTGTGAAAACGGCTCATAGTTCACGTATGACGAGTTGATAGTTGGCACTGGTCTCCGCCTGCAGTTTGAAAAAATTGAGGGACTTCAAGAGGCTCTTGATGATCCTAACTCTAAGGTAGGATCTATTTATCAACTAAAATATGCATAAAAACTAGCAAAAATTGCATAAAACTTGAAAAGCGGGAAAGCTATTTTTACCGAACCATCCTTTCCCATAAAATGTGCTGGAGCTCCTCAAAAGATTCTCTATCTATGGAGCGATGTGTGGAGCCATAAAAGACTGCCAATAGAAGTGGAGTTTTACAAGACAGTGGCTGTAATGTTTGGCGTACCCAAGTACTCGCAAACCCTTACTCGTGTAGCAGCTAGTTATGGTATAAAGACCACATTCAAAACTCCTTTAATAAAAGTTAAAGGCAATGAGGCCACTTTCCAAAACCTTGACACCAAAGAATTAACAGTAAAACAATTTGACTTCCTGCATGTGGTTCCACCAATGGGCCCTCACAGTTATATTGCAGAGTCTGGACTTGCCGATGCAACTGGCTACTTAGACTGTCACAAAAACACTCTACGCCACAATAAATATAGCAATATTTGGGGTATTGGAGACTGTACTAATTTGCCTAACTCTAAGACTGCTGCTGCTGTATTCTCTTAAACATAAGCCTTACTTGAGTAGATTTATTCTTATACAGAAACTTATTGGCTGTGAGAAAAAACCCAACCATAACTGAACTACCCGGCCGATATGATGGTTATGCTAGTTGCCCATTATTTGTAGGCAAGTTAAAACTGATGTTGGCAGAATTCAAGTACGACTCCGTGATCGATTAAACCTTCTACAAAGACCAATAAAAACCTCGCTATGAGTTCTATTTCATGAAAAGGTTCATTTTCCCTATAGCCTACTGGTTCTTCATGCCTAGAGGATTATGGGCTGGCCGCAAGGGAATTAGATGGGTTTGATTAGATTGCAATCTATTATGACCTTATATATCATAGAATTAATTAATACATGATAATAATCAATTTTAGCGATTCATCTACAATAATTTTGAGAAGTCGTCTTCGCAGTACTTAAAAACTGTGGAAGCGATGAGATGCACCTTTTGCTTTTTTAGGACGTCAATCAGTTGCATCTGCTTCTTAATGGCTAGGAATAGATCGTTGAGCTGCTTCTAATCTCTTTTCGTATGATCAGCTGTATCATCTCCTTTCTGCCCTCCTTTCTACATTGCCTTGGCCTTCAGATCATTAAGGTTTTGTGTGAGTGCATTAAGTTTAAGTTGTCCCTTAGTCAGCTGTTGTAGGGCCTTGTTCTTATCACTATTGGCAGTGGCCAAGCTCTTCCTAAACAAATAAATACACTTTAAAGCACCTTGGCTTATTTTTTAAGAATTATGATGCTTTTCTGCATTTTGTTAACCTCTCCCTTTAAATTCTAAATCTTCTTGTTGTAATTCTCAATTTGCATAAAATATTTCTTTTCTTTCTGAGCACTCTTTTCTTCTGTCTCCGCCAACTCCTGAATTTAGTTTTCTCGAGTCTCAAGAGTTTTGTCTAATTTGTATAGTTCCTCCTCACACAATTTGATCTTAACATTTTGTGTATTAATCTAATTCTCTAAATACTATGGATCATACCCTGCTCCTGAACTTACATTGCATAGTTCCTAATTTACTCTTCTAATTCTTTGTTGATTTTAGGAAGTTGCTGAAGCCTTCTTTCGTAGTCCTCAACCTTATTGTTAGAGTTCATATTTAAATTGTAATAATAGTAATGACAATGAGCCTTAAAATCAAAAATCGTCATCGTCGACCTACCTCTTTTTGGTGAGGTACTCTGCTGCGGCTTCTAAGTAAATAAAGATATACTGTCTATGATATTTTCCTGATCGTAGTTGGATCCTTATTTTAAACCAATTATCAATTTATCGTGATAGTTCGTCTTGCCCTTCGATTATTTTTCACCTACTTTTCGCAGGTATTGATTCTGTTTGCTTACAGACTATTGCTTAAATCCTTTAGGATCGTCTTTAAATTCCATACTGACGGTCATTTCTTTGATTGGCTCTACTATTTTTAATTCCTTTCTGACATCAAATTAAGTATTAAGTAAAGACTGGCTATACTTGAGATCATCATATGATTAGCTAATATTTTGATTATAACTTCTGTTTCCTCTGGATCCTTCCTCCCCTTTTTTCTTTGTTGCAAGTTTAGCTTTTAATTCCTCAAGTTACTCTTCAAATGCTTCCTTAATTTATAACCATTAGTCAACAGTTGCTGTATCGTTTAATTTCACTTATAATTGCTATTGGATTACATCATCAATCCATTTATTGTTAAATGTTTTAGGATTTCGATTAGTCACGGCTGTCTTTTATGCACTTCTGATTTTGGCTAAGATTTATTGCTAGGCGTTGAGTTTATGAGCATGTCCACTGACCACACTTTGCTCGAGGTTATCCATACATAAACTTTAAACGAGGCTATCCTTATATCGACTTTAAAGTGGATCTTTGTTATTGAGTTTAATCATTTCAAGATTATCATTGCATCGACTTTAAAGTGTCTCTTTGTTATTAAGTTTAATCATATCAGTTTTAGATCTTTATAATTATTGTATTTCTTTGATAGATTACTTACTTTTCTGAACTTTTTATCGATTGCCTGTAGGATCAATAAGATTAATGCTAAAACTACTTCCCCCTTCGACTTTAGATCCGATACTACTCTAATCAGCATCAATCTTTTTAAAACTTTCAATATTCTTGCTTATCCTCGAAGGAGATATTTTTTTGATAACGCTTGGACGTACTCCAATACAGCTGTTTTCAGGTATCTCCATTATCTGATCTAAAAAGTCATCGGATGACCCAATATTACTCGATCTAATACTTGCAGTTATATTAGGAATATTTAGTTTACTAGCCGGTTTTTTTAGAGTAAATATTTCATTGACAAGTTTAACGTATTTGTATTTAATAGGTGGGTCTTTAATAGAGGCAATTGACGTCAGTTTGATATTCACCTCGCTTT
>Ga0302188_10002347_pt1 | contig 13879 bp, 13 predicted proteins | sample II_Bog_E2_1_FD_198783 | JGI IMG/M metagenome (GOLD analysis project Ga0302188, IMG submission 198783) | Peat permafrost microbial communities from Stordalen Mire near Abisko, Sweden - II_Bog_E2_1 | ecosystem: Environmental > Terrestrial > Soil > Wetlands > Peat | place: Sweden: Abisko... | reverse complement strand
TGGAATTTTTTACAAGGGAGGATGGCCAAAGCGTGGACAATTTCGATGAGAAGGCTCTCAAAAATGTGTTTAGAGAAATTGGTAATCTGAATGTGCAAAACATTATGAAAAAATGTGAAGAGTTAGGGATTGCAATGACAGAAAAATAGGCAGATAAAATGATTAAAATGTTGAACTTCGGCTCAAAGGTCAGGAGCAGTAAGGAAATAACTGAGTAATCCTTCATAAGAGCAATCGAGGAGGGAGGACCTACCCTCAATAAGTATTGATTTAGTCAAATATGATTGATTATAGTGGCCCAATGCTATGTATAGTCTGTGATTTCAGAATAAAATAATAAACAATACATGCCAGAGAAGGGGACTAATGAGGATATCGACAACTATTCGGACGATGAAGAGCACACCATTCGCAAGATAAAGATTCAGCCCATGAATCTAACTGAGCAAGAACTGAAGGCACGGCTGCAGACATTGAAAGATTACTCAACATGGAAAAATACCAAAATCAAACGTATTCTCATTCGAGAACTCACTGACGAATAAAAATCGCCGATTATTAATGCTGCCCTCTCTTATGGAAATAGCAATGGCGCTAATCCCGTGCTGCTTGATTATATCAGACATTCAGAACCAAATTTTCATCAATTGGAATCGGAAAAGGTTAATCCTTTTCAGAAACTCTTAAATGAGCATACTAATAAAAACAATAAGCTTTCGCAAAACGATCCGTCTTTCATTAATTACAAAACTAGATAAAACTAAAAGGAAAAAATATATAGAATGGCCAATGTATCGACACAACAGCAAATAAAAACTAAATTCTCATACAAAAAGCAAGGAGCCAAAACCTAAGGTAATCTCCTCCTGAAAAATCATAGTAAATAGTCAGTTTATGTAGGCCACTATTAATCTTTTCCGAAAGAATTAGTACAACTAAAAAATAAACTCTAAGGTCTACCTTCCATATGCAAGCGTATGAAAACATAAAAAGTGGAGCTTAATCCCTAAGATGAAGGCAATAGCCTAGGGTTGACTTCCAATTATTATTAAGAATCTGCACTGCTCAAAATAGGCAGTCATATCCCTATTAAATTGAAAAAAAGAGAAGACTAAGACCATTTTTTACATCGTAGGATTGGAAGGGAAACCTATCTAAAGGATATTAAATCCATCTTAAGTAAATCTGATTTGCTGCTTGATGAATATGCTAAAAACGAGTAGGACAAATTAAAAGTCAGCTTTCAATCTGGAACGAACTCCGTCACCCTCTCAGAAGATAAAAGCGAGAGGATAAAACTCAATCATAAATTAAAAAAAAGTTGTTACTGGCCCAACTATTCTAAATATTCAATGGCCTAATCCGATAGAGCCAAGCTGCAGAATCTGCTGAAGTAGTTCTGCCAATTTAATCATGAAAAGCCATAAATAAAGGAGGAGACAATAGTAATGGCCAAAATAATGCAAAGATAATTCAATTCACAACAGAAACAAATGGACCGGGAGGTTGTTGAGGAAGAGAAGAACTCCTTCCAATATCGGTTTAAGCACAAGATCAATCTTGAGAGAGAGAACTATAAACGCAACGTCAAAGAACTGGTTCGTTGCAAAAAGGAGTATCGAATATAAAAACAGAGAGAAGAAATTAGAGCCAATGGAATCAAAAGAAACAGAAAGCTTGAGGATATCCAAACTCCCAAAATGACAATCGAACTGGACGCCAAATAAGACGAATATTGATATTTATGACTTGCCTCATCAAAAGTATTCAATCCCACTATCTGATTGCAAGTGGCCGTCACTTTCGCATCAATAATGACCATAAGATATGGCGCTTGATAGCCGACAATAATAATGTAGTTTATCAACGATTTCAAGCGGGCAGTCTTCACAGATGACAGACAACTGCGAAGGCGGCGTCTGTGTATATAACAAGAGTAGCTGGATGCCTACTGGTAGAGCCGCACGCTAGCATAGATGTCACAGATTATGTCAATTGCCAATCCATACATCCTAAACTTTATTGTCTCCTAATTGCTGCAGCACTATCTTGGTGCGCGGAAAGTGATCCATGAAGCCTTCATCGTATCCAAAATTGACCCTACCCTCCAGTAAAAGTTATGCATGTACGTCTATGATTGCAAAATATTCAGGAACATACGCTTTCCGAAGGAAGAAAATGATTTCCTGACTGCCTTTTTGGTTTTGTACAAAGAAGATATTTCTATAGATCAAGCTGTCTTTGAAATTGTTGATGCAGATAGCTTACCCCCGAACGAGTGGATACTTCAGATTAAAGAAAGTGCCTTGCTTCGAACTTATAACTATATACGCGAAAGCATCAATCGCACTGCACATCCCACTGACAAAATCATTATGGACTAAGATAAATACTTTACCTTCATGCAAACTTGGCTCAAATGTTACTATTGCTATAATCTCGATCTCAACGTACGCCGCTCTTTTCAGGCTGTACTAGTACTTCTCGAAAACCAGCTGCTGCGTAGTTATATCAGTTCGCTGAGCGAACAGTAAAAATACCAAAGAATGTATAAGCGGCCTATTCGTAAAATATAAAAGCCCAAAAACAAGGAACAGTTTACTCTGACTGAAAATCATTTCGGGGAGATTAGATGGCAAACATTGAAGATAACAACCTTCAAGCTTAAATATATTGTAAAGGAGGATGAGGAACACTACAATTGCTACCTCGTGGAGGAGCAAGATGAGGGAGGATGCATGTTCGATGAGTTAAACAACGAGGACAAGAATATTCTTCTTGCTTTTTAACAAAGACGCAGAATCGATGAAGAGTATAGCAATGCCTGTTGATGATGCCTTTATACTTTCATTTTTGTTTATTAACACTAATATCATCGACATGTTCATGCGCATCGCCAGAAGGTTCGCCACTACCACCAACAAAACATATGGCAACCTCAAGGACTCAGATAGAATATTTACTAACGTTTATAAGGATACTGACCCCTACATCAGTGGCGCACTCAGAAGAGTATTTCATCCATCATTTAGGGAGACTGGTATCGCACCAAAGATATCCTCCTCAACGGTAGCGATTGGATTATCAATTAAATTAAGGCTTCTGGGCTTAGGGGAAGAGGAGGAGCTGGATTCCCCTCAGGATTAAAATATTCATTCATGCCCAAGGTGATCTCAAAAGAAAGACCGAGCTATTTAGTTATCAATGCTGATGAGTCAGAACCAGGAACATGCAAGGATCGATAAATTATGAGAGGTGACCCTCATAAACTGATTGAAGGAGCTCTTGTCGTAGGCTTCTCCATGCGTGCGAAAGCGGCCTATATCTATGTTAGAGGAGAATTCTGGCACGAGGCCAACTGTCTGCAGAGAGCTGTTGATTAGGTAATTTTTCCTAGAGTCAGGCATACGCTAAGGGATATCTGGGTAAAAATGCTTGCGGATCTGGATATGATTTTGATGTCTATATTCATAGCGGTGCCGGAGCCTACATATGTGGCGAGGAAACTGGGTTAATCTAAAGTCTCGAGGGTAAGCCAGGCAAGCCACGTCTAAAACCTCCATTTCCAGCCAATTCAGGAGTATTCAATTGTCCAACAACAGTGACCAACGTGGAAACAGTAGCAGTATGCCCTACCATCATGCGACGTGGTGGCTCTTGGTTTTCATCCTTTGGTCGCCCTAATAACCGTGGAACCAAACTATTTTGTATTTCTGGGCATGTCAATAACCCCTGCACTGTGGAGGAGGAAATGTCAATTCCTCTTCGAGAACTAATTGATCGTCACTGCGGTGGTGTTATCGGTGGTTGGGATAATCTCAAAGCTATTATTCCTGGAGGATCTAGTGTTCGGTTGCTGCCTAAAAAGTTATGCGAGGATGTTCTCATGGATTTCGATGCATTGAGAGAACTTGAGAGTGGCCTTGGAACTGCTGCAGTCATAGTGATGAATAATCAAACAGATGTCATAAAGTCTATTCTTCGATTATCCAAATTCTACCAACACGAGAGTTGTGGGCAATGTACACCTTGCAGATAAGGCACTTCCTGGCTTACTGATACACTAAAACGTTTGGAAATCGGCAAGGCTGACTACGCATAGATCGACATGCTTTGGGAATTAACTAAACAGATTGAAGGCCACACCATTTGTGCTTTAGGAGATGCTGCGGCTTGGCCAGTTCAAGGACTGATCCGTCATTACCGTCACGAGATAGAGGACCGAATCGATGAGTATCATGCCAAGCACCCTCAACTAAAGGAGAGCGATAAATCTCATTTACCCTTGGGTGCTCATTGATATCCAAGACAAATTAATTGATATATTTAATATATTAAATAATTTGTGGATGGGCAGAATACAGTCTAAAGGCAAAGGCAAAGGTATCAGCTCTGCAGTTACTCCCTTCAAGCGCAGATCCGCTCGATGGGTTGCACACACTCCCAAAAGTATCACAGACCTTATTGTCACCATGGCCAAGAAGGGTATGAGCCCCTCGCAAATTGGTGTTGCCATCAGAGATAGGGAGGCTGTCCCAAGCATTAAGCTCCTCACTGGTCAGAAGATTGTGCGTCTCCTCAAGAAGAATGGTTCATCATCTTTTATATAGGATGCGCTCCTTAAATACCTGAAGACATTTACTGCTTGATTAAAAAGGCTGTGAATATCCGAAGACATTTGGAGAAGTGTCGCAAGGACAAAGATGCTAAATACAGACTGATTCTGATCGAGTCTAGAATTCACCGTCTTGCTCGGTACTACAGACGTACTCAAAGACTACCTAATAAATGGAAATAGTATTTTTTTGGTAATAAAGTAACGCCAAGACAGCATCAGCTTTAGTCTCCGCATGATCGTATTTAACTCAATCGACTTAATAACACTACATAAATTTTGTATTAATAATGCCTATTGAATGATGACTATCGACTGATTAACAGATAATAGTAAAACGATAAAATCCTTCATTTTTATGTTTGAATAATTGATAAATTGTAATTAAAATACATTCTTTCGAATAAATACAATTAAAAATTCATCCCATTCTGAATCATTTAAACAAGCATAAGACTACCAGTAATTAAAATTTCACCTCTTCCCACTTCCAATCATATGATTTGAACCATGATAATGTATCCAAAATAGCATAATTGCGAGATTTATCACTTTAATTTGATTACAAACATATCCTACTCATGATCAGACTAGCCACACAGCTAAGAGCAGGTTTTTCGCACCATCTCCACCTGCCAGCAGTCAATCATAAGCCTCAACCATACACTGGACCTGCTTATGACCAGATCGTCAAGGACAGGAGCAGATACATGCCTAACTTCTACTTTCATTATTATAAACAGCCCCTTCTCATATCCGAAGGATACTATCAATACCTCTACGACCACAAAGGAGAACGTTATATCGACCTAATCGCCGGTATTTCAACAGTTAGCATTGGGCATTCTCATCCCGTCATCACCAAGGTCGTAGCAGATCAGGTAAGCAAACTCACTCACACTTCCCCTATCTACCTCAGCGAATGGCAGGCTGAATATTCCAAGAAGCTCTGTGAGGAATTGGGAGGCGACTACGATAGCGTTTATCTCTGCAACTCAGGTGGTGAGGCAAACGACTTTGCAGTTTATCTCGCCCGACTTTTCACTAATGAATACAAATTTTTGAGTTTGAGAAACGGTTATCATGGATTGGTGGGCAATGCAGGTAATATCACAAACGTAAGTACTTGGAATTCCCCTATGCGAGGAGGATTTTAATTTGAAAAATTAGCTTGGCCGAGCACTTATAGAGGAAGCAATCTCACAACCGCAGAACTTATTCAGGATGCTAAAGAGGCTCTTAATACAAACACTAACGGGAAAGTTTCAGGTTTCATCTTTGAGTGCATTCAAGGTGTTGGAGGAATTAATCCTCTTCCTGAAGGATACCTTGCTCAAATGGAGGATTTAGTCCGCAATAAACATGGAGGCCTTCTTATTTGCGATGAGGTGCAGACGGGATTCGGCAGAGTCGGAACTCAATACTGGGGACATAAATGGCAGGGAATTAAGCCAGATATTATCACCATGGCCAAGGGTATTGGAAATGGCTTTCCTATTGGAGCTGTGGTCACTCGTAAGCACATATCTGATAAAATCAAACAAGTCTTCTTTAATACTTTCGGAGGAGGGCATATACAATGCAGAGTTGGTCTCGAAGTTCTCAATGTAATTAGAAATGAGAAGCTTGCCGAAAACGCAGAAACTGTGGGTAACTATTTGCTGGCCTAACTGAAAAAGTTGCAGCAGAAACACAGAATCATCGGTGATGTGCGAGGAAAGGGACTGATGATTGGTGTTGAACTAGTAAAGAACAAAGAAACAAAAGAACCAGCCAAGGATTAAGCAAATCAACTGATGTAGCTGACAAAGGAAAGAAAGTTGTTGTTTGGAAAGGGTGGAGCCTTCAGCAATGTGTTGCGTATTCAGCCTCCACTTTGCCTAAGTTTGCAGGACGCCAAATACGTTGTCTAGGCTTTATAAGATGCTATCCTTCAAATAAAGTGATTCTCATAAATAATCCTATTTTATGGTTTCGTATTTAATATTGATGATTATTGGTTTAAACAATACATATTCTATTCATCTACTTTATTATGCTTTTATCCATAACAACCAATTTAATATCCTATTTCCATTCTCTTCCTTTTATAATTGTAGAATCCGACCATAAAATAAACCTTTAATATTAATAACAAAATATTTTATTTCAATAATCAAATCGTCAATTATTCATCATCCTACTGATATAAATGAATTTCTACTATTTATTTAATTTTTGCGTACATCTTTCCTGATGCCGAAATTTTGAAACATTGATGAATATAATATTTTCCATAGAAGAATGTCCTCACCGCAAAACAATGACCTCTATTAGCAGTAGCACCTTAAAAAAGAGTGGATCAAGTAACTAAATTAAGGTGTCAGTGTGATCTACCAACACCGTTACTGCGAAGATCAGGCTGAAGTCATACTTGTTTAAGCTGTATCCATGAAATAGCTTGATATTTATTCCTCACGCGAATGCTACAGCTTTCCCTTCTGTCCACGCCTTTATCGCTATTCTATAATCAGCAATGTCTGCCTTTCGACTGATCTCGTTTCACAAGTTCGAATTTTTGTCGAGTACGTGAGCCATCGTCTAAATGCGGATTTCCTTGAATCTAAAACTCAATAATCGGTAAAATGGTTATTAAGCAAAATGGAAGATATTGTCAAAGGCTTTAGGTATCTTTTCAAGAGGTTCGGCCCTTTCAAACCTCATCTTTAGGCAATTGGATGGACTGATACAGGGCTTGTAAAAGTTTGGATAAATGCAAATTACAGCTTAAACATTGTGAGCTGTCCCCTATAAAACGAGGAAGCCATGATAAAGAGCCTAGTAGCATTGTTTGAATAGGTCAAAATAGCTGAATATTACAATTTTACGGGGGTTTCATCTTTCGAAACGCTTTTGCAAGCCTTAAAATTAAATATACATCCGAGTCGAAGCATTGTTAAAAAACAAGTTGGGTTTAAAATAAGTGATTCGTTGAAATTTTCAAATACCATAGATCCAAGTATAGCAAACCAAACAGTCTCGCGCAAAGCTCGGAGGAATATAACGCTAAGTCACAATAACCTCCTTTTAAGTCCCAAATTTGATGATTATACAACGAAGAGCATTTGTAATAGTATTACTGATCTCCTAAAACCAGAAGAGGAAGCTTCTTACAAAATTAACTTGATTGATGTAGAAGGCAGAAAACAAAAATATTTACTAAGCAAATCAGAAAGTGTTGGCAATTTAATGAGTCCAATTGATGAAAACAAAAGGAACAAACCTAAATTAAGCTAGGATTGTGACGAGACTTTTGCTTCCAAAGACAAAGATAGTTAGAGCAAAAGCATCTTGGAAAAACTTGTGTATCCGATTTCAAACTCATACCCTCCTTTAAATCCAAATGCGAATTGGTAATAGAAAGAAATATAACTTTAATATTGCAAGGCCTTGGAAAGTCTATAAACAGAAATAAAAGAAGAGCTGCAAGAAGAAAGCTACAAATCTTTCAAAGAGGAGAAGCTAAAATCGAATTAAAAGCTAACTGAACTGCTAGAGTTCAATACTAATGGGTTGGAATGTGCCAATAAGTAAGAGATTAGGAAAAAGCCTACTTCCATTCGCGAATTTTAAATATCTCACAATCAAAATGAGTTGTAGAATGATCTAGATGCACTCTTCAATTCAAGCAAATCCTTCAACAATGTGAGTGAGGTAGACCTTGAAAAGGAGTTAGATGGAATTCTTTTTTGATTATTCATCATTTTTAATATAGGCATCAGATATCATTATCATCAAATCTTAACGCGTTTGCACAGACGGTCTTCGTTTTATCTCAACTACCCTAGCTTTCTTCATCAAATAATGCATACCCTTTCAATTATCGATAGAGCCAAGGCTCAAAATGACTGAGCACTATGCTTAGCTTGCTGTCTTCCATATCATGACAAGCCTTTGGGCACTTGTCCATTATAAATTCAATTATCGCTCCCAAGTCATCCGCTCCAAGATTTTTTATGGCATCAATAATCTTGTTTTTTTGGTGAGAGGACATATCTTCTTCCTCTGCTTCAGGCTGTAGCTTGTTTTAATTTTTTTCATTTCTCCTGCTTGTCCTTGTGTGTTTACTCGATGCAATTGGCTCATTAGCCTAATGTGACTGTGGCTCTAAATATGACCTTAGTAACTTGCAGGAATGGCAATTTGCGTGAAATAATTTTTAATCAATTTTTTGAAGTATTTGTCCATTTTATCAGCCACTCCGTAAATCCACTACATTATTAGCGTCGTACAGATCCGCTCACATTGTAGCTTTTGCAGTTGTCCCAAATGAGCTGAACATCATCCAGCACCGACTCCACAAACCGGTATTAATCCGCCTGCATTTTGGCAAGAATTGTACCCAAGTCCATGGGATGTGTGATTATCTGTGGATAGTCCACGAGTTCTAGTCCTGACTAAAATAATGTATACCCTACCAATCAACTGGAGTTCTGAATTACGCAGAATCGTTGTTGTCCATTAAAAATGTGAGGATGGTCCGCATTTTCTTTAAATCTTCTTTTTCGAGAGCAGTTTAGGAGGCAAGGTTTAGAGACGATATGAAATTCATATTTATGAAATTAAATATTAAATCAACTGGATGCTTGAAAAATGCATAGTTTGATGATAGTTTGACTGATCAAATTATTTTTCTATTTTTTAGCACCCGCTTAATTTCCAAATAGTGAAGGAAACTGATGATTAGTACCACTGTAATTGACAGGAACACGAAACCTACTGATTTGAAAGACACCTGCTTTTGCAACTCCATGTTATATTCATTGACTGTGCGGCTATACGATTATTGCTCCTTAACTGACTGGTAAGCTTAATTAATTCTATCCACGACTTCGTCTATCACCTTGCTATCTGCTTGACGAGGAAGAGCGCTCAAATCTGACAACTAAATACTTATAAAATTACTTCCAGACCGTGGAAAAAATGAAATGTGTATTGTTTTTAGTCATATTCACCATTGAGAATACAAAAATAGTACTACCCTGTAATGGAGGAGTAGCTGTCTATCTTCTTTATCTTCTACTGTCTCTTGTTTACCACTAAGGGAGTTCCATCTCTGTGGTTTAGTGATATTTAGAAGTTTTAAGTTGCGCCCTCAATGCGGAAGTGGAAGGGAGTTGACTCGGCTAACTCATATAATCAGTACTTAGCAGTTCACTAAAACAACGTTTGTCTGAGCCTTTGAGAGTGAACTTAAATTTGATGGCTGTCGTCGAAGTAAAGAGGATGATGACTAATAGAATAAAAACGGGACCTATTTTTGTCCACATGTTAAATGTTACTAAATTACTATTGATTATGATAATTTCAGAAGCACATATTCATATGAAATGTAGCGCATTCAATCATTATAAATCTTAAAATTGCCTTTTGCGTCCTTTTTTCATTAGTTTCATCTCAAGATGCTTGTCTATAGTCTCCTCGGATACAGGGTGGTTCCATTTCCATTCAAGATCGATGGCCTCACGTTGCTCCTCTGTCATAAGGCTTATCTCATAATCCTTGTATTCAACCATGACCCATTCTTCATCCTTTCCACCGTTCATCACAGCAAAGATGGGGTCATATTGCATCTTACGCCGCAATTTAGTTTTGCCTGAATTCAAATTGAAAGCATTTTTAAGTTATATTCCGGTCTTCCAGCAGTGTTTGGCTGAAAAACAACTACCGATAATGTGATATCTCCTACGATTGGTGTCTGGCTTATCAGGATGTTACGCAAAGAAATCATGCAAATAAATATTCTTCACCTGATGCAACTGTAAAAATTAAATTATTCCATCTGCCTCGGCACGCAATCCTTACAACTGAACCTTCTTTGAGGCGAGCATCAGCTGTCCGCCCAGCCCCCAGGCTGCTCCTTTACTTGGACGGTGAACTAATTTATGAGGATTAGGGTCTTATCCCTCATAACTGAACTTGAGCTCTTGTGCTACTTTGGCTCTCAATGAATCTTGCACTTACTTATCGTAGCTAAGCGGTTATATTTGATCTTCTAATTCCTAGTCAATAGGTACTCTTGCAGATTTGATGTTTTATTCGTCACCCAGCTGCATCGCATTGTCTTCAACACTCGAAGCTATTGTAGTTTTTCTGACTTTCCTGGCAAATCCCCATACAATTTTATTGATGATTCCTCTCATAGTTTAATTGTGATATTGCTTATGTCTAAAAATAGAATCATATTTTATCATACACTTCTCCTGGAATTCCAGGTGGTTTCTTCGGTTGTTTGAATGAGAACTGTCTCGAGATTAAGCTTTTACTGACTAAACAATCCTCGTAGTTTATTGAGACATTAGTTTTTCCTGTGTTCGATGACATCTCTAATAGTTGTTGCGTGCTTCTTCAGTAAGAGAGCAGAGAGTAGCTTAGGGTCTACTCTCTTATTTAGATTGATTTCCTCCAGTTCACGTTAGAGTTGTTCGTTCTTTTTTCTTTCTTATTGGTAGCAGACGTACAGCTTCTCATACTATTCAAGCATAGGCCCCTCAAACTCATTAAACTCCTCATGGTCGCCTTCTTGCATCTCATAACGCTTAGTTTCGCTACTCATAATAGGAATTTCATTAATTATATGGTGTGGGATGTAAGTCTTCTTTATGCTTTGGAAGAGTGGTTGCACAGTTTGAATTGATTGAATATGATTTGATTGAACTGGTAACTGTGAGTGATGTGAAGGATTTGTGTGTCCGCTCTCGACAAGAAACCGTTAGGGAGGAGGTGGAACAAAGATTTGATTATTGTTTAAAGGAACCCGAATTTAAACAGGATTATGTCTAAAGATGACAGGAGCCTGCCTGCTTAAGGGATCAAGAGAACCATAATGATCCATTCCTTGACCATTGACATATTGACTGTTCACAGTGGGAGTATCCTGTTTTCTGAATACGGTTAATGGTTCACCTCCTGCTTGCTCGCGACTGGTGAAAACTCCCTTACTTTTTTTGCCAAACCCGCTCATAGTTTAAATTGATTAATAACCCACAATAACTGACATAGATCTATCACATCATGGTTGTATGGATTATGTTATCGAGAGTGCGCATAAAAGACTCTTAATGACTGTCATGGCTTTGCTCAGAAGGCAGGTGCTGGTAATTAGCAAGGGGAGTGAAATCCGTCAATCGTGCGTTGCGATTTCGTTGGCGACGATTCTAAACTAACTCAACTATTAGAAGCATGATTATTGCTAGAAGGAGAACAGCACCTTGAATATACTCTCCAATTCTGTTGTATGTATCGAACTCATCAGAATCGGTCATTGAGTTAATTATAAAATACTACAATACTTGTCGAACAGCAAACAACATCAACCTCTTAAAAAATGATTTGTTTGATTGATTAATCAGTTATTTTAGTCATCAATAAATGCTTTCCTGCTTGGTTTTGGATAATTCTTATAGCTCTTATAATCTTAAACCAATGAAGGGAGAATTCTTTCCCAAGGACACTTCCTTTAAGCATCATTTATTTTATGACGAGCCTCGCCCATTTGCTAATTGCCTTTTGGAAATAAGTAAAATATTTGATGGATTCTTCTTGTGCAACTTTCACGCTGCAAAGGTAATATTTCTCATATGTAGTAAGCCGAATTTTTAGAAAATAATAAAATAGGATTAATAGTAAACTGTGCACCCCAATAAGTACATCTTCCGCTTAATCATCGCATTTCTATCTTCGACTACGATTTTTTTGTCAAGAGACAGTTAAGGTAAAAGTTGAACACTCCGGTTCTTATGGATTTAATAGCTAAGATTGATTATTGCCATCAAATTAAATGCGAAACTGTTGCTGTTGTGGCCAAGAGAATTGATAGTAGATGCATTGTGCTTGCAGTGGCATTTATTATGATCAAATATAAGTGGAATCTAGAAGACTGCTTATAATTGATGTTAAAAAAAGTAGAAGTCAGCCTTAACACTCATTACCTAAGTTTACTTGAATAATTTAGCAAGAAAGGAGACCGCAGTAAGTCAACAGCCATTTTTTAATCTCAGCATCATAGTTAAGAGTAACTATTGCTAAGAAATACTTTCCTTAACTCTCATATGTATAATTTGCCTAATTTCCACGGGCTTTCTTTTCAGAAAGAGGATCAAATGCAATAATAATAAGATGTAACAAAAAAAATTAAAAAAGTAAAATTTATTGACAATTAAGAGTAAATCCTTACGAAGGGGTAAGCCGTGGCATTTGGTCATTCCTCTCCTCTCGTAAAATAACAAAATAAGGTTTAGCACAAAATAAGGCCTTTATAAAATAGATTAAAGAAGTTTATTCGTTAAAAATGTAGTGACAACCATCACTCTGATTCAATAAGTTTGAAAGACATTTTAGAAAATCAATGTATAGAGATAAAAAGAGAAATCTGTAATGAAAGTGCATGTATTGAAAATAATGAAATAGTTCCAAAACAATCCAGAAAAAGGGCCCTCTCTAAAACTGAGCAGTCACAGGAATCTACACTCAAAGATGAGACTAAAATTAGCTATAGTTTAAAGAAAAACAATTTTATGAGTTTATAAATGAGTGATGAATGTAAGCAAAAGGACCAAAATGGTCTTAATAATTTAAATATACACATTAATTTAGTATCTTTGCGATAAAACAACCTTTAGGCAAATAAAAAATCATTTTACGAAAAGAGCGTAGTTCAAAATAAAAAATATAGGATTTTAAAACGATTCTATACTTAATAGTCCACTGAGATCGCAAAGGATCAGTCTTCAAACATACCATTCTTCAAGATTAATCAGTCAAATAAGAACAGCTATCAAAAAATCCGGACTTCATGTTCTCCCTCAAAGCAAATCAACTCCTTTACAAATTCTGGAGGCCGGCTAAACCTGATTCGCTTTTAATAAATAGGCATATCTAATGAAGATGTAGATGCTAAGTTGAGTAGAAGAAACTTTTTAAGGTAAAACTATACTCAAAAAAATATTATAAATGTCAATCTTAAAGTTCATATTAAGAATGTTCCTTTATTCAAACCCCAGAATAACAAAATGTTCGAAGATCATAATAGTTCTTTTAATTGCATCGTAATTAAAAAATCAAAATCAAAACAAAATAAGGTCATTGATAAAAATAGTCATTATTGATAAAATATAGATTTATAAATTCTGTGATTTAACATTTTTGGTTCAAAACGGAGAGTTTGGTCGATGTGAACTGACCACTCTTGAGTTGATCTATTTCTACTATTTAAAAATGGGGTTG
>Ga0302188_10002345_pt1 | contig 13888 bp, 11 predicted proteins | sample II_Bog_E2_1_FD_198783 | JGI IMG/M metagenome (GOLD analysis project Ga0302188, IMG submission 198783) | Peat permafrost microbial communities from Stordalen Mire near Abisko, Sweden - II_Bog_E2_1 | ecosystem: Environmental > Terrestrial > Soil > Wetlands > Peat | place: Sweden: Abisko... | reverse complement strand
CCCTTCAATGAACCATTCATATGTTCATTGGTTGTCTGCAGGGATTAATAAATACTAGGTTCATAATAATAAAAACGAGGAAAACTCATTAAAAAAGTCAGAAAAGAAACTTCTCTGTGGACGCATCCTGACTGTTATAGTTGGAATTATTAAACTTATAATTTCCTCTTTCCATACAATAGTAATTTGTCTTCAATATAATTTATAATAAACACATCGAAACATAGATGAATATTCGTGACTATATGAACAAATATAGACAGTTACCTGTTTCTCATAAAGCACTATCAAACATTAATACTGGGACTCTTAAATATAATAAAAGGATTTATCTTGGGTCTCCAAAGTCAGACAGAATCATACAGAATTATAGAAGTATAGATACAGGTTCACCTGTAACACCCTCTGCATTTACAGTTAGAAAAAAATCTCTACCTCCAATAATTGAGGAAAGAAAAAGACAGATGTTTGATTTATAGTTAAAAAAGAGTGAAGTACTAGACAAATTCTTTATTTCAAAAAGTAGGTGCCAAAGAACTCCAACTTACAGCCAAAGACATAAGACTGAAGGTAATTCTGTAAAAATATAATACAAATTGAGTACTCGTTCTAACCAAGCAATAAATTTGTAATAGATTAGGATGAAGCCAGTCGATAAATATTTCTACAAGCTGTCAAACATAAGGTTGGCCTAACGGCTATTAGTAGTAAAACCTTCGCCATAGTTAAGCCGAATAAATCAAAAAAAATTCTATCTCTAACAAAAACACTATCGTTCTCAGATCAGTCGTAACTATAACTTGAAAGGAAAAAAGAATAAAAGGGAGTTGAAAGTGGACAACCCATGGATTGAATGATTACTCTTATATTTAAATGTTGTTTTATTAAATTAATATTATGTTTCCAACCTAATAATATACTCAATAACATGAATGCAATTTAATTAAGTTTCATCTCCATTCACTTTTTATATTTTAATCATTTTATCTTCAAAATTATTCATGGAAATTATTAAATTTATCCGATTATCAATAAAAAATGGATTATTCAATATCCTATTCCCTGATGATCGAGCCAAAACAGGATGCTTCACGATTGTTGTCAGTTAGCCAACGATGTATTTGTTCTCTATCGCTACTGTCTAAAATTGGGTTGCGCTTTGCTTTTTGCCTTTCGGTTGGAATATACAAAGCTTCACTCTTTTCCTAAGGCTATGTTTTTATTTTTTCTTGAGCATTGGAAAGAGAATAGCTTTTTTCCAGTCCTTTTCTCCCAGAAAATATTTTTTTATGACTACATACCTCATTTTAAAGCTCCTCCAAGCGTAAGCCAGTCCCACTAAAATCAAATCCAGTCTCTTTTTCTTTTTTAAAAATGGGTTTTCTCTCTTGATCCATAGATCTTGTGCGTGTATTTTTTAAAACACTTTCTTGATGGCATCTCAAAGACTGGATTTCTATTTCTATCTTTTTTATCTTCTACAACAAAGCTGCAGTTTATAACTATTCGCTATATTTCATAATTTTACTTATTTCAGCTTTTAGGGAAAGAATGTTGCTATCAATAGATTTAATTTTGGATTCGATTTATATCTTGATCGAGGAAAACAGTTGAAAAACTTCATCCTGCACGATTTCTCGGATAAAATCTTCATGCCGAAATGTTTGAGAGGGTAGGGTAGTACCCGTGTTTGAAAATTTACCTGACATTTTAATATATATTATTTATAAATGGAATTATATCCTAAACTTGTTCATACCAAGCCTATATATTTTGGGCATCATCATTTTTGAACCATAGCTAATGTCTTAGTAAGATCATGAGCTCTCTTTCTGGCATTTTCTCTTGCATAGGCAGTCAATACCGTTTCCACATCATGATCGACCATATAGTCCTGAAATTCCTTATTAAAAAAGACTTGATCAAAGGCATAATCAAATTCTGAATCCTCCTCTTCATATTATTCGTTGGCGTCTTCGATGATGCAATCAGACAAAATTGATGACCTTTCTCCACTATCGCGTTCTACCTTAAGACTGCCAATTTATATTTTGGGAAGGTAGGACATTCTTCTTCTATCAATTTTTTTATTACTGCCGCGACTTACCATGTTTAGGAAATTCTAAATAGTTCCTATTGAATGCCTGCCTTCATCTTGATTTATCAAGGTGTTTGCTTATTTTTGTAATTATCCTGTTCCATAGATTCGCTTCCAATTGTAGGTAATGCTGGCTCTTTGCAGTTTTTTCTTTTTTTTCCTTTCAAGCTGGCAGCTATTTAAATTATGCGCTTGATCAATTAAAGTTTGAATATCTCTTTTCATAAAGTGTATGCGTGGACAGTCAATAACGTTGTGCGTGTATCGTTCACAGGATAGACACTTTGAAGTGTATCTTCTCCCTTTTTACAACATTAAATGTTGAATTTATAAGTATCTGTAATACTCATGCACATTCTCCTTGATGATGGGGAGAAAGTTAAGAGACTACAGTTAGTAGGCAACTGTGAAGATCTTGGCTTTGCAAAGAGTCCGATAAACAGAATCAGTGATGAAATTAATCCACCCAACTGTGATATCCTCCTTGTCGTTATAAACTGAAATGACTTTTCGTAACTGGGACTTTTCAAAATTATTAGTAAGCTCTTAAATCTCTCCAGATTCAATAAACCATATTTTACGTTCCTTAGAATTTCTTGAGTAGAGAGTATGTTCAGGAGCAAATATGACTCGCTTTAATACTTGAGTTAAACTGCACAAAGTTTTGCTATTAAATCGTTCGAGACTCGAGCTTTTCTTCAAGATGTTGATATTATTCTCTTCGAAAAGGGAAGTTTTCAGGTTTGGAGTTAGATTTTCCAAAATATTCTTCTCCTCATTTGGGTCGTAAATCTTTTATATAATGTGCTTGTTGAAGTAGTGAGTGCGAATTTTACGTTTTAACTCATTAGTAATTGACAAAAAGTTCAGGCACCGATTCAAGGAACGTACGTCTTTCTCGTAGTGTTCTTCTGATTAGGCCCTCATTTTAATTAGGGATCCTATAACAGTGACAAAATAGCCGAATGCTAGGCAGCATGTCACTTCTACGATTGAGATGAAAAATCTCTCATAATTATCTATCTTATTAAATAGTTACTGACAGGCACAATATCTCCAAATCCAACTGTGCACAATATAGTGGCTCCCCAGTACCACCCAATTACGTATTTCTAGATATTGCTGTTATAATTCAGTTTGTTGCTATCTAGCCAAATTTAAGAAACTCCCTGTTCCTGTTAAATCCAGGCCATCAAGTTAAGAAGAATCGATAAAATATGCAAAAAAAGGAAGACTTTGAATAAAAGTCTGAAGATTGAGAGAAAGACTTCTGTCCTGTTGGAAACTGATATTTGGTTTTGTACTTTATTAATAGTGTTGCTGACTTATGCGCATGCGATCAGTGCTAGTAGTCTTATGCTTATAAACAGCCATGCAAAATCGTTTCTGTTATCAAGGGGCGATATTTGCAATGCTAGAACAAAGATAACGGTCAAATCTATCACTAGTTTTTGTTGCATGTATATAGCTATAATCTTGCTGCGATCATTGATCAGTTCTTGTTTTTAAGTTTGGTACTCTGTTGCATTAAAAAACAAAATATGTAGCACCATTGCCACTATGGCCAGATAATTAATAATCTGATAATCGTTGATTTCTCCCAACACTACCTATAATGTACATTTCCAGAGATAAATTACCATTGCAAATAAATAGAAAATCTCCATACCAAACACAATTTTGTTATCATGAGAAAAATAAGCCTTTATCTATTATCCTTGGCATTAACTCTCTAAAAAAGCAAGTTCGCTGGCCTTCAGTGTGTGTTAGTTTAATGCACCCTTGCGAGCTATCCGTTCCTTCAGCTTCGAAGTAAATAGAGCCACATTTTTAGTTTTTAGTACAATATCTGCAAAACTTTACCGATTTGGAGCCTTTTATTCAATGGTTGTTTTCTTCCATCGACTACCGGGAAAGTGATTATTGTGATTTTTGGGGCTGAGGATAGTGGAAGGATATTCGAACATATCACGGAAAGAGGACTGTTCTGATGTCATCTTCTAATATAATTAATATTAGAAAGATAATTACATTTTAAGCAGAAAATTCCTGATAATCAGAAAGATAATTTCATAAGATGGAAATCTTTTTCCGATCATTTAAGAAAACCATCTGCAATATCTAAATTTGATTTTAAAATTGTCCTTTCTATTATTTAAGTTTTTCCCATCTTTATTACCAAGCAGGAAGTCATTTGTAGTTTCCTTTTTTAAAAATCAAACACAAAATGGTGTTCCTTATTTAATTCTAATATTTTATGTGCAGATATGCCCTAATAGATTTATAATTATGAGGAAAATCACGATAGTCTGTGTGCTCTTGGTATTGGCAGCCACTGCACCCACAGCTGACAAAATGGACAGCGTCCCGGTACTTCCTTACTTTATTAAGGGCTACCCCATAACTCACAACACTAGCGTATATAGTGGATATCTTGACACTGCTAGTCCTAACCGATCTTTGCATTATGTGTTTGTGGAGTCTGTCAATGGAGCTGGCAACAACGATCCAGTCACTTTATGGCTCAATGGAGGGCCAGGATGCTCTTCCCTGCTAGGTATAGATTTTGCTATCCAGGATTTTTACAAGAGATTGGCCCGTACTATCTTTAAGATGGTATCGATTACAAGAAAGGAGACAACCTCACTGAAAATAAATACTCTTGGCATCGTTCCTCGAATTTACTCTTTCTCGAATCTCCAGCAGGAGTAGGATTTTCCGTTAATTTGGATGCATCTTTTGAACACAATGATGCAACCACAGCTTACGACAGTCTTAAAGCTGTTGCCAATTTCTTTTCCAAATTCCCAGAGTATCAAGGAAGAAAATTTTTCATTGCAGGTGAATCATATGCTGGCAAATATATTCCTGATTTGGCAGTACAAATTGACGGATATAACATCCGTAAAGACGGACCTCTCATCAACTTGGTGGCCATCCTTATAGGCAATGGAGTGATGAGCTTTTAAACACTTCAGAAGAGTACTTATTAATTCATGATAAACCGCCAGTTTGTTGACCCAGAGATTGTACCTATATACTCATCATCTTGCAAGCTTGATCCGCATTCAGCAGGATGCCGATTTTTCGAAATCGAGTATACAAAGGGAACAGATTAACTTAACCCTTACAGTAGTATATATTCTATTCAGATGTTTACGGCTACTGTTTCTATAATGATTCATATGATGTGAGTAGAAATTAACCAAGAAAACAATATGCCTCTCAGGAAAGTATACTATAGGGTTTAAAACAAAAGTTTGCTACAGATGACACCATTCCCTCTAAGTTCAATGGAGCTCCATGCGCCTTTTTTGATGGTCTAAATGACTACTTTAGTCTAAACTCTGTATAATACAAGGCTAAATATCCTGATAAAAGATGGAATGGTCCCTGTGCTTAGGACATCAAGTATCACGTAGATCCATCCGGTTCCATGGCTTCCTATCGCTATTTGTTGGGTCTAATACCAACAACTCGCAAAATAGTAATTCATCTTTATAATGGAAATTGGGATGCAGTCGTGCCCTATATTGATACTTTAAAAGGCATCAGGCTGCTCAATCTAGTTGAAACCTACACCTAGTAATGATATATTAATGCAGCAATCCAATTTTCGTGGAAGGGCAGCATGCTGGCTTTGAACAGCTGTTCTCAGGGATTAACTTCGTGATTTTTAAAGGAGCTTCTCATCAGGTACCTCAAACCAAGCGAGCAGCTGCTTTTGACCTTTTCGATTCGATCATAAAGGGACATGGTTCCTTTCAATCAACCTCTTACACTTCATAGAAGTGAGATGATCAAATACGCCAATATAAGTATATAAACAAATTTAACCAACTCGATTTTAAATATATCTATAATTTCTAAATTAAATGGCGAAAAGATTGAACCTAAAGGATAAAATGGAGGAGATCAATGACAAATTTACCTTTAAAAATAAAGCAACTATTGCTAACGATGTACTCGAGAACAAACTCATGTAATTATCCTGCAACTCAGAAACATTAAAAAGAAAATGGAGTCATTCTCTGCTAAAAATTAGGAAGAAATGGCAGCACTTAAAGCCGAGGCTCTACAAATTCTCGCAAGAATCGAACAAGTATACATGACATAACAATAGAATAACTCTGTTTATTAAAGTGAGGCGCAAGCACAGCTAAAATAACTTGAGCAACTGTCACAACATTTGAACAATAAAATAGAAACTGAGATAATTCAGCGTAAAGATAAGGAGAACCAACTTGTGCAGGCAATGTAAAAAAAGCTAAGAATGCTGAAATCAGAAATTGAACAAGAAAAGAAAGAAAGGACAGACATCATGGACCAAATTGCAGGTACTCTCCGCAGTGATGTGCCGAGTCTCATGAATGAAGTTATCGATAACGCTAATGCTAGACAGGAGTAGGAAGAAAAATTGGGATAGATCATTGAAAGTTAACTTGCTTAGTGTGAAACAGCTGCCAAATAGTTCAAGGAAAAACAATAAGAAAACTGTACCAAGATATATGGATTAATTCGAGAACTGACACTGAAGGCCAAAAAATAAGTGGAGGAGGAGAAAGCCATCAGAGAGGAAACACATGACTAAATTCTGTCGTACGTGGAAGAGACGTGTAATAAATTAGGATAACCATGATGCATTTTTAAAATCAATTATTTTGATGTGATAATTATCCAAATTTTAGGGAATATAATTTTATGAGTTGAAAGATTGGATAGGTCAACTAATAAATATTTTTTAATTTTAAAATGAAGAATGAACATTTTTGGATATTAATTTATAAAATTTTGTAAAAGTCTGTATTTTAATAGGAAACACTAAATACCTTTAAATGAAGTGATTATTTAAAATTATTGATGTTGTTTAATACAAATTAAGATTGTTCTTTGTCTTTTCAATAATCAACATTCACAGCAAAATCATTTTTAAAAATTATCTTTTTATTTATTTTTATACAATTCAATGATTTGTCGAGTCACCATATGAAAGTTACTAATCAAATAATTCATCTGCACGACATTTGAGAATGATTAAAAGAAAATTAATAAACATAACCGCCATTGATAAAGATAATAACTGTTGTGCCAATGACCATTCTATTTGAATAATAATAGGATATTAAACAAATAATGATTGGTCATTATAGGTGATTATAGATAATCGCTATCACTTGATGAAGGTGCCAAAATCTAAGCTGGAGGGTTTATAATATTGCTTCAGTTTTGATTATGGATAAATTAATAAGTGACATGCAATATAGTAGTAGAGATATATCTTCTTTATCATTGGATATGCAATATATATCTCTTTTATAATAATAAAAAATTGTAAATTAATATTGCTAATGAGCAAGATTCGCAAAAAATATTCTCCCAAAGTGCAAGTATAGAGTTAAAGTAATTAAGCTACAAATGAATCATCAAAATACACCCTTATGTTTTATCAAGATGCAACAGGGTAATTCTTCATGTACCCGAATTATCAGGTTTATTTCGGTTAGATGTTGGGCATATTAGGAGTTTTGTATGAAACCGTAAACCAAAAATGGAGTCAATAGCAGATCACCTCCTATCTTCAATTTCTGGCTGATCTTGACGGATATATCAGAAACTACATCTTCACGGGGCAGGTTTGCTATTAGTAACAATACCATACTTGGATTGAAGAAGTAAAAAATAAATACAATCCTGTAGGATTTGCACTCTATGAAACACAATTGGATTATGTCCAAAAAAAGTCTTCTGGTCATAACTTCTATGATGATAAGAAGTAGAAAGATCTTACTAAACCCAAACAGGAGCAAGTAGCCGAACAGGAAGTAGCTAAGAAAAAATAAACAATAGAAAGCATACAAGGCGACCCGAAAATCAAACTGTAGATCCTCATAAAATAGTAGTGGGATCCCACTATATATCTTAGTACCAGTTTTTTGGCTAAACAAAAAGCAAACATCGTATTTATCGGTCATGCCGGCGCAGGAAAATCTACTCTAACTGGAAATATTTTAAAAAAACTCAAATTGATTGATGAGCGAGAACTTCTGAAAAATCATATTGATGCTTTGCAAAATAAAATGGAATCTTGGGAACAAGGTGGTATTTCTAATTTTCTTCAAGAAGAAAGATAGGACGGCAAAACCAGATAATATGCTAAATTGAACTTTGATCTTTAAAAGAAAAGATTTACTCTTTTCGACGCTCCAGGCTCTAAAGACTATGTGCCTAACATGATTATGGCTGCTTATCAAGCAGATATTGCTGTTCTCATCATTTCTGCCAAGGAGGGAGAGTTCGAGTCAGGATTTAAAAAGAGCGGGCAAACAAAAGAGCACGCTTTATTAGCTAAGGCGTTAGGTATTAACGAGATCATCGTAATTCTAACAAATATGGAATAAATTCACTGGAAATAATAACGATTTTTGTTCATAAAAGAGAAAGTTCAGTCCTTCCTTGAAAATGTTTGTGACTATTGTAATGTTACTTTCATTCCAGTGTAATCAATTTTTAGTTGCAACATCCACACCAGAATCGAGAATTCATGGTACAAGGGACCAGCTTTTCTTTAATATCTCGATAATGTGACTCTTCCCAAGCGGAAGTCTCTTAATCCTTTGCGGATCCCAGTTATTGATATATTTAAGAATGTGGGAGGACAACTGTATCTTTATGGAAAGATTGAATCAGGAACTATTTTAGAGAATTACACTGTAACTCTTTTGCCAGAAAAAATTCAGCTAACAATCCTATAAATTTTTAATGCCAAGGATGAGCGTTTGCCCTTTGCCTGTGCTGGTGAAAATGTAAAGATTAGGATAAAGAATATTGACGAAAACAGCATTAACCGGGGTGATGTGATCTGCAATAATCAGAATTACTGTTAGAAGTCTTCTGAATTCAAGGTCATCGTCAACATTTTAGAGCTTCCTCAAGGGAAGAAGTTAATGTCTTCGGGCTATGAATGCGTTATTCATATGCATGCTATTTAAGCACAAGTTCAAATATAGAAGGTGATCGCCAAAATTAATTATACCACAGGTGAAAAAAATGTTGCTACCTATTTAAAAGGAGGAGAGAAAGGAATCTGCATCCTTAAGGTACACCTTATCCTACCCAGATAGAAAGAACAGTCTGTCTCTAAAAATATGATTTTATGCCTAGCTTAGGAAGATTTATCCTTCGTGATCAAGGCATGTAACTATCAATTAATATAGAACCATTGGATATGGCGAAATAATAGGCACAAAGACAATAAAATCTTAGTTAATTAAACAGAAAGAACAAAAGGAGACAGGGGAGAAAAAATAATCAAACAATCTCAAATTATCAAAAGAGGTTAAAAAGTAATCAAACCAACCCAAATTATCAAAAGAGGTTAAAAAGTAATCAAACAAACCCAAATTATCAAAAGAGGTTAAAAAGTAATCAAACAATCTCGAATTATCAAAAGATGTTAAAAAGTAATCAAACAATCTCGAATTATCAAAAGATGTTAAAAAGTAAACAAAGAAACCCAAGGTAATATATGTAGCTAAATGATTTTGTTAGTTTAATCTGAGATAGAATATATATTAGATTTGTTTTTTGTTTGTTGGTTAAATGAGTGGTAATAAAATATAAATACTAATAATAAGAGATTGGCTATAAATAAGACAAAATTCTTTATAAAAAGCTCTCTATGGTCATAATTATAGCGATTCAATAAGAAATTATTTATTTTAATTAATGATTATTTGTCATAAAATGATATTAAAATTAAAATCAGTTATTTTTGATAACGAGTCGTTCGTTAATCATCTCGAATTTGGTATATTTTTAGTTATAAACATATTTCCTAAATACAGACTGTGGGTGAGTTTCTTCAAGCAAGTGATCTAAGTTTTTGATCATGAACCTTTGGATTGCAGGTCTTTCCTATCCAATTATTTTGAAGAGAAAATGTATCTTACCGATAATTCCTTCAGTATACTCCTGTGAATAACGAGTTAGGAAGTAATTTATTCCTTTTCTCTCCATATTGTCGTAGTTTGTGTTGCTGGAAAGACTAAATCTCAGTTTAAAATAGCCAGCAAAGCTATTGATTGTCCACACTTTATAATAGTCCATAGAATTGCTCCACTATGATTGACTTTGACTTTTCACCCATTTCTACCTTCTTCCAAGCACACACTTCCCAGTATCCATGGCGAGAAGATAATGATTTCTCTAATTAGTCCACTTGAATTTGGTGATGTTGCAGTCTTCGAAAACTTTCATTACTTCTTAAACTGGTTTCATTAGTAATTACTGGAAAAGCTCCATCCACTCTTTCACAAACTCTGATCCCTTGACTGCTGTCATAAAACCATTGAAAATTGATAGACGCCATTCTGATTTTGTGTGGTAAGCTTCATTGATTTCCCATTCGAATGATCCACCAAAATTTGGATTCCAAAACATTAAGACATCAGGCACTTCTCCATAGCGATTAGAGATGAGTTGACTTGGAAGTTTAGCAATATCGACGAGCCAATCAAAGCTCTGAACAGCTATAGTAGCAGCATCTAAGTAAACTCCTCCGTATTTGTAAAGGAGAGCTAATCGATAGATGTCAGATTTAGTTTGAGGGAATACATGCATTTTTGCATTTTTTATGACAGAATCAATTTGTTCCAGTGTAGCGGTCTCCAAATATTGATTTAGATTTGTGCTGTTTACTTATCTAACTTAAAATCCTGAAAGAGAGGCCATTCCTTTCAAGTTTTAGACACACAAAAACACTTCTGCAGGCACATTACTGATGTTGGCGAATCCACTGTCCCAATATAACCAAATTATTTTAGGAAGATTGCTCCAAGGTTTTGCAGTTTAATTCACGAATGCTTTTTCAAGATTTTCATAAATAAAAGGTTCATTGCCTTCAGGAAAGTACATTTTCTGAACAAAGGATCCTTCCATGATTCCCTTTTCATTTTTGTGAGTTGTTTTTGTTAAAATTCGAGTCAAAAAGTCATTTATTTATAGAGGCTTAATCATATTAGTAATATATTTCATTGGGCCTCCAACTGTTTCATATTCATTCATATCCCATCTTGCAAGATTTTGGATTATCTTTTGAGTTGAAACTTCTTTTAAAAAAGCAGGCATTTTATTGGGACCATAAAACGAGTTAATTAAATTCAATCCATAGTAATCTATAGCGAATTAGCGATTTTTCAAATCCTTTGAAGAGTTATCCAATTAGTTTTGTTTTCTAAGGAGCAACCTTTGGCAAGCCAACGTGAAATATTGGTTGTATAAATCCTTTCCGTCCATTTTAATGTAATTCAATTGTTTTTGAGAGATTTCTCTGATAACCTATTTTGGAGATTTTAAGATGGCAAGAATTTCATCAAGAAGTTTAACAATGAAATTTGACTTCTTTCCAGCAGCAATGAAATAATCTTCCATTGTTGGAATAAGAATCATATATCTTTAGACCTATTACATTCCTTACACCATATTTCTCAATTTCTGTGATTAAGAACTATAGAAAAGTGAATAAAAACCAGCAACTTGAGGTTGAACCCCTGAATTGCCTCGATTCACGTAAATGTTGTTTTTGATTTGACGAATCCAGTCAAAGTTTTCAGTTATAGTCACCAGATCATCAACTATGATTCCTCCATTCTACTCCAAAGCACTAAGCAAGATCAATCTTCTCTCAATAGAATCAATATGAACCTTTAGATTGCTGGAGTCTAATTCCATTCTCTTTCTGAGTATTTGAAAGACAGTTTAAATTTGTGACACCCTCCTTGCAGAAATATATTAATGATAGTTGTTTTTAGAAAGGACATTGACTTTAAAGTTGCTGAGAGAGGCAAATTGTTGATGATTTTTGTGAATAAGTTTTTCCAAGTAATTGGAACTTTTCCTTTCAAAAGTCCAAAGTTATGAGTTAATGATAAACTAAGTTTAATCTTCCCCAATGATTGTTTTCAGATTTTTTGAGAAAAGATCTTTGTTTTTCAATGGCTATTCCGATATTTTTTTTTCTTCATTAAATCGAAATTATTTGGTTTATTGCTAATTTTTCAAAAGTTTTCTATTTTAGTTCTCATCATTTTTAGAACCAGCCTTACTACTTTGAAGAGGTGTTGTCGAAGCTACACTAAAAGATTGAATAGAGCTGCCCTGATCTACGGGAATATTTTCGGAATGATTGGATAGATAAAAATATTGGAAACAAATTAGTGCAATTAAGACTAATACTATGAGAGAAAGGGCTTGGAGCCATTCCCATTTGCGACATTTTTTGGTTGTTTATAACTTTTACGATTTGGATAAACCTAAAACTTGAGGAATTATTTGATCATGATAGGCGGAAATTTCTTAATCAAGTGAACCGTGACTAAGTTATTCCAAATTCAGTCCATCAAAGTTCTTAGCATGATGAATATTAGAGTGAGATAGTGTATTCATTAATAACTGATTTTTGTTGATCTATTAATTATTTATAATGTACATTCAGTGCTATTGATTTAACAGCAGATCAAATGCATATTTCCAAAGTCAAAGTTAAAAATAATGTGGATTGAATAAGACTTGATCTAACCGGACAAACAATACAAATTAACAATAAACAATTAATTCATTTTCTCTAGAACTGAAACTTTTGTTTAAATTACATTTGATTTCAAATTTTTAAACAAAAGCGTTGCATCTTTATTAATTCTATTTTTATACTTTAATATCTTTTTACGAAGTAATTCTTTGCCAGTTTATCATTAAACTACTTTTTTTCTATATTATTTGGGAAATAAAATTGCTTGCATTCTTCTCATTTTAGAAAAACTTAAATTAATCAACACTCCCATTTTTATGAGATATCAAGTGGTGAAGATTCGTAAATTTATAATATCAAAGGCAAATAATTCAAGGCTTTTTTACTGAAGATTACTATAAATTTGTAAAATATTTTCAGCTGATAGTTAAAATATAAAATCAATCAAGATTATGAGTATTTTAGACCTCCTCCTTTTAATCAACTTCATATCTTTACTGTTAAGATAATTTTTATGCAAAAGACGGTTTCTGTTTTTTGAAATGATGTTGAAAAAACGCTATTTATAATTTTGTAATTTAAAGATCATTGAAAAAAAGGCGGTAGGTCAAATATATTACTGCACATTTAAATATTGGTTTTTTTGAATTGAGGTACGAGCATGAAATTTCAGATTGTAACGCATTTGAAAATCATTCATGATTCACCAAATATTTATTGACCAAGGTAAAAAGATAAAGATCCAGATTGAGGCTTAATTTAGTCATCTTTTAGTCATCTTTATGTTTTATAAAATATAGTCTTTTTACAAGCAAAAACATAGTACATTGAGTGATGGGCAAACATTTTATGCAATTTCCAAAGACATATACACAAGTTAACGACCTACTTAAGTAGGTTTGTATCCAAAAATAACGAAATATAAAGCTAGGCTGGTGTAGCATGCTGGTGTGTTAAGCCATCATATCAACAATAATTCAAGATATGCTTAGACCTGATGTGATATTTGTCTAAGGTTATAATTTCAGATTATCATCATCATCATATTTCCAGAGAAACATGAAAAAAGGACAATAGTTGATATTATGATTTTTGTTTGCGATTTATATGCGATGGTTTATAAATAATTAATTGATGAGTATAGGATAGAATAAATTTAATATTTAATAAGCAAGTCATAGCATGATTTGTAAATAATTCTAATATTTTAAAATAAAACAATGGGGTTGGGGTTGGGGTTGGGGTTGGGGTTGGGGTTGGGGTTG
>Ga0302188_10002341_pt1 | contig 13907 bp, 15 predicted proteins | sample II_Bog_E2_1_FD_198783 | JGI IMG/M metagenome (GOLD analysis project Ga0302188, IMG submission 198783) | Peat permafrost microbial communities from Stordalen Mire near Abisko, Sweden - II_Bog_E2_1 | ecosystem: Environmental > Terrestrial > Soil > Wetlands > Peat | place: Sweden: Abisko... | reverse complement strand
CATAACATCATAAAGATGAAAAGTAAAGTTTAAATTGACTTTAAGATGTAAAATTTTGATCTTAATATCTAAAATGTTATCATGATTATATAATCCTCTTTTCGAGGTAATTAAATAAGTTCGAATAATCTATTGTAATAAAACTCATATTAAATTTATTAATGCAGTCAAGTTTTAACCCTGAGCAAACAGCCAATGATATTCGCACAAAGTCCTTCCTGAAAAGTAGAGGTACTGTTTTCATAACATTAGATCCAAAACGTGAAACAACAGGATCTATCTTTTTCAAAGATAATAAAATAAGATCATGCTCCTATGTTAAGTAAACTTAGAATTGCCTAAAAGCAGTGCCCTTCTACGATAAGAGAAATAACACCCTTTACCCTACACCTTCGACCATCAAACAAAGTTGGAATACATCAATTCATTCAAAACCCCAAACTATATATGCAGGGATGGGTTCGACTAAGCCCCTTCATTCTGTATAACTTATGTTATTTAGTATGATCCTAAGGATGCAAGAAATTCACTGGGAATTCCAGATTTCCGCCCTCCTTATCCAAATACGTCTAAAATCTAAATTGGATCTCGAAGCGAACGCGATTCCAAGCATTATGTGACTAACTATGGAAACAGCTTTATTAATAAGCAAATCAACGTTCCAACCAATCATCCAGGAATTGAGGCTTTCCGTAATAAATGGCTACGTTCTCGCTTAAGCAAATGATCTCCATAAATTGATTCTCAAATTAAACTCTTAATTGTTAATATGCTGCATAATTTAATGTCATATAGACATCAAAACCAGGAAAATGAAGATTTCTATGCCGAGAACCACATATATTTGACAGTTAGAAGTACGTTCTAGGTAATTTTCCATCCTATTAAGATTTCTCTGACCTTTGCTGGCCATGTTGTCAAGTTTATTATTAAGAGTGTCCATACGTTGGTTATCGCGCTCGATCATGTTTGTAATTTACCCCACATCTTGTTTGATAACAATAGCATGATCAATTGCATCATCGACGATATTGGCTTTTTTTTCTTATAGCTTTTGATAAAAGTTGTTTTCTTATTATTAAGAGTTTCTCTCTTTGTTGGGGTGGTTCATTTCTGAGGATATATTATTAAGATAAGATAATTATGAACTATCATTAAGGTAAAGTTTAAACTTTTTGTTCTTCCTTGTTTTAAGATTTAATGATTTATTCCGATATTTTATCTAAATTTAGGGTCTATTTGTATTGCTTTAATTCTTCTTTTTGGATTTATTCCTCCTATATTTCTTCAATTCTTTCTTTCTCCAGTTGTTCATTTAGTCTCTCTTCAAAAAATAAATCAAGGGGAGGCTTATAGAAACGACCCTGTATCCATACTCTGTACATTTTTAAGCCCGTCTTCCTATTTTGTAATAACTTGCAATGCAAGTTAATTTTAACTATCTTCAAACCTACCCCTAAACAAAGATGTCTAAGCTATTATTCCTCAAAGTAATAGACGCATACTCCATCATTTTTACGGTAAAAATTATCTCTGAGTTTTCGGTTGCCTTTGCTGGATAAATTTAGCTGTCCAAAATCATACCTTCCATAGTCTCGAAAGAAGAGAAAACTTCCTGGTTTCATTGAGTCTGCAATTTTAAGCATAACCTCTTTATGTTTTTCAGGAGCAATGGCAGATAAAACAAATATAAGCGAGTTCAGGTCTCCCACTTGTTGGTAAGGAATTTAATCTGTGACCAAATTGCATACGCAAACTTGCATTCTAGGCTTAAGGTCTGGATGCTTTTACATCTCCTCATTAATAAGAGCAATGGCTTTATTAGATATGTCGCAGCCATAGTAATTAAAGCATTAAAATTGACGTAGAAGAGGGAAGAGAGTATTACCCACACCACACCCTAACTCATAATAGTTGCTAAGTTTACCAGTTTGTTCATGAAATCTCTTGAAATAAGATATTTCTGGCATCTACCGCTCGAGATAAGTACGATCTTTAAAGAAATTGCACTTATGAAACTGGTAGAACTTATCCCATACTTTCTAACCGCATTCTGTCATTTTTTAATAATGCTCTGCAGTAACTGTTGTTGCATCTTTTGCAAGCTCTTCGATGGCCTCTTTTTTCATTTCTTCAGTGAGCTGATAGAAGATAACTTTTTGCTTGGGGCGTCCTCTTTGATTGAGTTCTACTTCACCCCACACTTGCTCTTCAGGAGCATCTTTTTCCATTGTTGTCGGCTAGTAACAAATTATAAAAGAAAATGAAGGTTAATATGACCATTTAAGTGCTATATTAGTCATTTTAATAAAGTTATATTAAAGCAAATAAAAGCCAACTGAGCTATTTGTTGATTTGTTTTGTTTTTCGAATTGATATTTTAAGATTTTGCCTAGATTATTGCTTTGATCATAAAATTTAAATTGATATTAAATTCAAAATTTGAATGCGTAAATCCAATGCTTTTCGATCGAGTGAAGAGTAGAACTTTCATCATTGTACTTACTGTGGAGATCCTGCTGAGTTTATGTGTAGCAAATGCGAATAGTCATACTATTGCAAATTGGATCATCAGCGTCTTGATTGGAAAAGTCATTCCAAAACATGTATATCCTATGTCGACCGAAGAAAAGATCACTTGGAAAAAAAAAGAAAATCCAAATCAGAAGTTTTTAAACTTATTAGCCAATCTGAAATCATCAAAGCCGTTTCCAATATCAAAGCATTAATTGACAAGGAAAAAAGCTTTATTTAAAAGTATGGAAGCTTAGACATTGAATTGGAAATTGAACTTGGCTCCACTATTTGCACCTATGCCCGTTTACTGCATTCTTCTAAACAGTTAAGTGAAGCGCAAGATGCTCTTCAAGATTACTTCAAGGATAAAATCTCATTCCTCGGGGACATCAACAATATTCCGAGTAAAGAGTAGTTGTAAGGAATGAATGCTAGTGCTCGTTAACGTAGTATCTTTTTAATTTCTGGCAAACTTCGCCTAATTTCAGTCTTGACTAACTTGATGCATGAGCTTTTTCGTACCTCAATCGACATGTTTTAGATACTTCTGATACATTTTGAAAAAGTTTACGGGTCTGATTCACTTGAATTAAGCAACATTTACTTCTACACTGCAAATTATCTTTGCTCTTTAAAAAAGCCTACAAAAGCATTGGCTTGCTTTCTCAAATGTGCGAAATTGAGAAAAGGTTTAGGAGGAACTGCTTATTACAATGCAGCTTTTTTACTTCTGTAATCTGGACGTAAAAAGAAAGCCTTGTAATTTTATCAAAAGGCCCTTGAACTAATATAAAAAGAAAAGAACATGGAAAATGCTGGGGCAATTCCTAAAATATACTAAACAATTGCTTTGATCTACATGCAATAAGGGATGACTCGTGCAATGATGGATTATTTTTAAAAAGCCTATTTTTTCTATGTGCGCAATCAAGACCAAACGAGAGCAGAAATGATGATAAAATTGTTTATGACCATTCGAAAATAGGCCAAATAATAAGGTGCTGAGGATATGAAAACAGTATAATTTCCAAAAGAAAAAAAAGAAAAAAAACCAACTGCAAATTTAACCGCTAAAAATTATTAGAATTTTAAAAATGCTGATAAACCTCAAGAAGATGATAGAAGAAAAATGGAATGGTTAATTAGTTTCAAGGAACTGAAAATGAGTATTCAACCAACTACCATCAAATATCCGAAATAATTAGAGTATCTTTTTGGAAACTAAAATAATAAAAATGGAAATGAGGAGACACCTTCCTAAAAGGTGAAACACAGTGATAATTCAGGATTAGGATAAGGAGTATTTATGGATTTAGGATACATGCAAACTTTAACTTCCATCGAAGTCGGGTATCTTTATGAACTCAATCGTCTTCTTCAAGAGTGCAAAGAAAGAGCAGCAGTATACGACATTGTCGAAAATAGTAATTTTTATCAATCTACAGATCAGAATAAAATAAATCACTTTTTTAAATTAAATCCATAACTTATTAGGCCCACTGATCTTTAACGTAAAGCGACAATTCAACAGTTAAAAATTCAAGAAAATTAATGGTCAGAGCTATAACCTTAAGCCATGCGTGAGCCAAAGAAGGCCATTACCCCAAAATTGGATCTCACAAAGATAAAAAACTTTAAAAACATTTGATATTGATATTTTGATGACTTAAAATTAGAGAAGATTAATGATGAACTTTTGTCTTGAACAATTAAGAAGCAAGAATTGAAAATAAAACAAAATGCGTAATATTAGATCATTTATTATTGATGGTGATAGGATCCCTCTTGAAATTTTTAATAGAAAATCCTTTTTTTATGGCGGTTTGCCGGGTTGATCTGATATATTATTGCTCAATGAGATTACTTTAGCATGGCTCGTCACACTACCGTAATATTATTGATGCTTCTACACCTGATGGTTCTTTGACCAACTTTTTTATTTTCAAGTCCATCAAGCTCGACCTCTTACTTCCCAAGTCTAAGTTTTACTAAATTATTTAAACAGTACATATTTTTTGATATTTTAACAAAGATGATGGCAAAGCCACTTGAATTTACTGTCAACGGCTATATTTTTTGTATTTTATTCCGAGTGAAATTCACCTATCTTTTTTTAAATCCAACTGTGAATCTGATCTTTGAGGAGATGCTTATCATTGATATCTCTGATTATGCTATACTTTTGCATTTCTACATTGTCAAACTCTAGATTATTTCTGCCATCACTAATAGAAAGGTTTTCAGTGACCATTCCCTCATATTATTCAGTCAGTTTGGCTTTTTTTTAGAGCAATTATTCAATTCTTCTTTAGTGTTGGTTGATAGACCCAAGTAAGCTTTAAGCTGTTTGCTCATACGAGAAGAATTTGCTGGCCAATAACTGAGGTTCGCTAACACACTAAATAAAATAAATGATACTGTTTTGAGTTTCACCAGATGAAAGGAACTCTGAATGTTGGCGTACTTTTTGATCAAAGTACTTACCTTTGACTCTAAAAGGCTATCTGCGACTTTATGAGCAAGAATGATCTCTCGCATGTGAATATTCTTCTAATCGAGGGTGTCATTGAGTTCAATACTCTGTAATTCATAAGTTCGTTCTTTTCTCTCCTGAATGAATTTATCTCTTTATTGCACATCACTGATTTTTCCAGCGAAATCTTAAAATTTTTTTTATCTCAACTCCTGATTTTGGTTGTAGTAAGACTTGCATTAATTTAGAACAGTCATGAGTTTTTGAAGTTTTTCATCTTAATGGATCATGTTCTATTCCAAGAACTTAGCCTCTTTGATTTTTTTTTTGACTTCTTCATCTCTAATTCTTCCAAATTGTTTGTAAAAAATCTAGTCTTTTTTCATTCTATAAATAATATTTTCGAGTGTTTTTGTTTGCATTTTGGCGTCTTCATAGTGATCCTTGATGTCAGAGGTCTATTTTTATTTTTATCTGATCTTTTATTACAGTTCTTCCCTCTGCTGAGTAAATACTTTGTTTTTCATCTTCATGAATTAAATCTCTCTCTTTTTAAGTTTCATGCTGGTCAATTACAGCTTACTATTTTTGCTCATTCCATCAAAATCCTTGCGAATTGAGTTTAAGTAGGTAGAGACGATAGTGGTTTCATCCAATTTGCAGGCAGATCGAACTTTCATAAGATGAGTTTCGTAGGACAAGTTTTATTTGGAGTTATCCAATCCTATACCTCGATTGAGTAATGGAAAATTGCTATGCATGGTCTGATTTAAATCTTTTGTATCATTTTAATGACTTACCAATCGATTCAACCGTTTAAATCTAGGCTCTGAAGTTTTTAGTTGTCTTTGTAGGCTGGACGTGGTGATTTGGAACATTAATTGTATGGAAATGTGAAATAGAAATAATGATTTTATAGTTTCAAAATTACAATTAGACCATTAAAGATAAATCTGAAATTGATGAGAGGATAAAGAACAATTATAGAAGATAATTGATGATTGGATAGGTTTATCATTTTTTACCCTTTGCCTTGCCTTTGCCTCCTTTTCCGCCTTTCTTATCATCTGTTTGTAGTTCCTGTTTCGTTTTAGCTTATTCACTTATCTTTGCCCTTTCCTCTTCTTCTTATTCCATGGATTCAATGGCGGCTCCGTAGAGTCCATCCATCAATTTTATACATCCTCGCTGAGCAGGTCGACTCATACTATCTGAATTCATTAAAATATACCACTATTTCTGATGGATTGAATAACTTCTTCTGATTAGCTGTCGGTGACTGTTTATTCATATTATTCATCCAAATACGATTAAATTTAACGATTACGATATTTCTTTTCGAGGGCAATTTCCTTTTTGTTCTATTTTCTCTATTTCTAAGAAACCCTGACAGGCTTCTTTGTTTTTTGATTTTGTTTTTTATCGGATTCTGATGCTGGGGCTGGTGTGGTCGTAGCCTACTTCTTTGGTGATGATGAAAATTATTAAAAGTCTTATTCTTTTCTCTTTTTTTTATTTGATTGCTTCTTATCTGTTGCTGTTGATTCGGCGGTAGTAGTGTCTTGGGATTTTGTTTTGGCTTGCTGAATTTCTTAAAGTTTTCTTTACTTTTCCTCTTCGGAAAGTTTAATTTTCCGATATTAATGGCGCTCCTTCTCTCGTTTTCTAAATGACTGAAGAAGTACTAATTAAAAATGAAATCAAGCAAATTGTAGACTCCACTGACGGATACCTCATTAACATTATTATTGAGAATATAGTACATTTCCCTTTTAATCTCATTGACTGTATGAATATCCTCTTGGAACCTTAAGCAATGCTACAAAAATGAAGAAAAGGAATTAGCGCTATTTTAAAACAGAAGTACCTTGAGGATCTTTTAAAGACGACCAACGACTGAGAAATTTGATTGTTGCTCAGTATAATTCTATTTTTGAAGACTGTTGCCTCAAGCATCTTCTCACTCAAATCCTAGAGAGGCGAAAAATTGCTCAGCAGAGCTTTCAGTAAACAATCATACATGAAACTAGTTCCTTTTTCACCATTATTTTCCAACAAAGTCAGTAATTGCTCAAACTATGGTCGTTTTTGACAATAGCACACAAAGGCATACCCTAACTCTTTCTCATTTAAGACAGGCTTAAGCTTCTTGTAGTCATTAAAAAGCTCATCCATGTAAGTTGGAACCTTATTCTCAAGACTATTCACGATAACCTCAATGAGTTCGAAAAAGAGCTTGATGTAGTTTTCCTGTTCTTTTTCTTTCCATTATTTTTCAAGAGCTGAAACCGCTTACAATTTCATTGAACTCTCAACTCTGAAGGGTTTTGGTCGAATTTACACCAAGATTGCGGTACAAACAAGCTGTAGTTTATCAAAATTGCCCGTTTTTATGAGACTTTTACAATAGCTTGCGTAATATTAGGTCTGCATGGATATCTGCATTTTGTGGCAGTATTCTCTTAAGAAAGAAAGCATGTCCTCGTTGATAATATCAAATTTATACCAAGTGCGCGTGACTCTTTGCAAAGCTGCACTAGAAATGACAATGGCATTCACTTTGATAAACTGAGCAATTTCTACGAATGTGTATCCAATGGCTTCCTTTTAACAGATTTAGCAGAGAGTGTTAATGATTGAATCTCTGAGCGTTTGTTTGAAATTTAAGAGATGAGCAACAATTTGTTTAAATTAAAAGCGATTATAAGTCTTGAGTTGATCCAGCAGCATCTATTCGTAGAAATCATCATCCAGCTCGTAGTTAAAAAGAGAATTCCCTACATATTTTTCGTAATTGGTGGTTCTTGTGCCAATGGAGGACATAAACTCGATGTTTAGAGTACGGTTAGCATTTAATGACAGTCCTCCTTCCTTTTTACTGTGCAAAAACAAGTATTTCGCAATGTTTGTGCCAGAACCAATCTGAGGAATATTCACTTCAGATTTCATCAACTAGAGAAAATTTTGATCAATGGGCTTTGTTCGATATTACTGAATATGCTAAAAATCGAATAAATTTTATTCGGCAATTTCTACTTATTTTAATGGCTGCACTTCTGTTGAAAACTCGAATATATTTCTTCTGACAATCAGAGGTTTGGTGGTTGAAAACTAATTTTTATTTTTGCTAAAAAATTTGGGTTGTTCTGCTGTCTATTAGCCTGTTCTTTTTTTATTGAACTTATATTACTGCTGTGATCTTTATCCTTCTTGAGTCTTATATTCTGTTTTGAATTTAGATTTAGGTTTAGATTTTTGAGTTCCGAGCTAAAAATATGCTTCGTCAAACTGAACTAACTAATGGTCTTTGATATGTTCCCTTTCCAACAAGGGAGATGTGCCAGCTGCCCTGATGATGACTGATGAATCATCATCAAATTATTCTCCTTCTAAACCCTATTATTAAACTTCGTATTCTTCATCATCAACAATTTATTCATACGTATCAGGGATGCTCTCCTAGTTGTCCTATTCTCCTTCCACGAGCTAATTATTTTAACTTTTCAGAAGTGAAGATGCACCTGCCAGTGCAGCTAACTATGCTTCTGGTTCGTCAAGTATTAAAGATAAATATTAAAAGATAGGCTGCAAAGATTATTCAGTTAATGGTGCTTCAACAGATTCATCCTCCTTTGGTCGAGGCTTATCTGTCATCGTATTGTCCGCTAACATCATTTTGTACTTCAAACTTTTAAACTTTCGATCAATATTTATAGGCATGGAGGAAAACTTTGGATTTTGTTCCAGTACACTCATTGTTATAAAGTGCTCTTTCTCTGTTTGCAAATAGTCCGAGTTGAGGGGTTTTGGCAATGAATCTCTGAAAAATATCTGAGTTGCTACTTTTAATTTTAATAGGGCCTCTTCATCCTTGCTGCGGAAACATTGAGTCTTATCAATATTTTTTATCGCGTCAGCGAATTTGGATGCCAATTATGGATCAGTGTTCAACGCAAAGGTTGTCATGAAATAGTCAAGAACTTATTGATATTTGCCTTTCAGGAGATAGTTTATTATCTAACTTTGTGTTTTAATGGCCAAATTATTCTTTACGGTTTTTTAACGATTTAACGTGATAATTGACCTGGCTGTGTTAGACACATCTGATCTCTGTTCATAAACTATTGTAAGAGGCTCCTTGCTCTTTTAGAGTAAGAGGGAGAGAGGAGAATTATAATTAGAGTGGCTTGGTAGTGAATAGTCTTTCAACCAGTAATTATAGCATCTTTTATAGTTTTAGTAATGAATGCGACTGTGATCTTCGTGACTGAGCAGTTAAAGTATAAATTTGCTGAGCAGGAGATTTTTTTAATGCTTAGGAAGGTTAAATTAAATTAACTGCAGTACAGGATGAAGCTCATTGCTATTTTTGTCCGAGAGCAGATGTGGAATTGACAGTAGTTTAGACAGCAGTATGATTGACAGAGAGTAAGCGCGGATAAAACTACCAAACGTTTTGGCCTACTTTAGCAGTTTGGAAATAAAGGTATTGAAAGGAATGGGAGAGAAAGCCAAGCTACAAATAAAGTTGCTCTCCTTTTTCACTGCCAATAGCTCACCAACACTATCTCTAAAGCTCACTTTACTGAGTTCATGAATGATATCTCCGATCAAGTTATTTTAATACAAATAGAGTTTACTAAAGCTCCAAAGCAGCCTAAGTTTATTGAGTGTTTGGGAGCGAGTCAAGCGGCTCCGTAATCGTTCCATATCCATTCTCATATTTTTATACAGCATTTTATCTTTCATTCCCACCTCTCCTTTCACAAGACTGCTTTCATAGTTCAACACATTCAGCAAAAATTCATTTCTATCATCATAATACTGCATTTAAAACAATTGCCTTATTACCTTTGGACTAACAAAATCAACGTTCTCGAATGCCCCATTTTCCAACAACTCCCGAAGAACACGAATTTTGTTGCTTTGGATCACTAAATAAAAATTAGTCTACGTTTGTAAAAAGAGTCTTTGTTTAAGAAATTGATTCCTTGGTTTAAGAAATTTTTAGTGAGGGGGGTGACGGAATTGAGATGAAATTCAGCTAATCTACTCTGATAATATTACTCATTATAAAGCTTAGATTTGAGGATATCCATGTTCAATCCTAAAGATTATTAATACTCCTTGAGGTGTTTTCGAGCAAGATCTTCTTCAGGTTTAGTTTTCACGATATGAAAGCTGTTCTACATCAGATGGTCTGCTGATAATTCATACTCATTTTGCAGCATTTGTGGCAATTCAGCACTATCTCTCGTCATGGAGCGTCTTCTATTTTTGCCATGGTGACCTCGCGAATTTTTCGCAAACTGTTTATCTTTGCGCTCAGATGAAGCTTTAGGGACTGCATGCTCATCAGCAGGGTTGTCAGTCTACATATGAAATATAGTACATTTTATTAATGTATGGGCTACGTATCGTGAGCGTGATCAGGGGCGGTTGAGAGATAATAGCGATTTTGGGCGAGGGTGCGTGCGATAAAGTGATAATTGTTGAGTAGCAGCCTCATCACAATTAATCAATTAATATTTGTAAAAATAATAAACCTTTTAAAATAGAAGACGGCAATTGTCGCACCACAACTTTCAATAAAGTGTGGATAATGATAGAAATAATCTTTTAAATATTGGATATGAGTTTAACTGTTTCAGTGTGAATGAGAATTCATCTCAATATTCATATTCAATATAGAATCAATATATATCAAAGACGATTTTTAAAATCATCTTTTAGTTTAAGCAGAAGTCTTTAAGGTTATTTCACCCTCACTAATCAACATTCTTTCTACTCATTATAGCATGATTGTCAAGGGAGATTAAATCAGGGTCCAAACTATCCACCTTCAATTCTCAGAAAAGTTAATAACATCTTCAATCAAATAGAATGAGGGACTGCCATTTTTTGATTTTCGTGATTTGATATATTTGAAAAGTACGCCCATTTTTCCAATCTTAAATTTTGCGCATATTTTGGTTTAATTGGGCATGAAAACTTAAACTAGGAGTATTAGCCGTGATGGTGGGGCCGTTTATCGGGAATTCTCACGCAAAAGGTACAAAGAGCTTAAAGCACGCTCTCCAAATTTGAGGGAATCTGAAATTGTTCAAAAAATTATTCAGGAATGGGATGGCCTCTCAATGGAAGAGAAAAGCCGCCTCAGAGTCAGCGGCGAGTTGGATAATGCTGCAGCCACCCCCGTGAAGCGCAGCATGAAACTGGCCAAGCCAGATAAGGCTAACCTAAAGACAACCGGAGCTAAGACCTTCCCTGATGAGCCTGACAGATCATAAAAAGCGTCAGATTCAGCTAACGTGCAATAAATTGAGTCTTCCTCGAAAGTTCTTTTCCCCTCAGTGACAAAAGGCATTAAAAAGGCAGGTAAAACTTAAGACTACATGACTTTCTTCAAATTCTATTTTGACAGGACTATGAAAGATCACCCTAACTGGACTTCCAATCAAGCGACTATCATCATTAAACTTATGTGGAAAAAACGTCTCCTTACCAAAACTAGGAAAACTAGAAATATCAAACCAAGGACAGGAAGATAGGCATTTGGGGAAGCTCAACGCAAAAGAGGATTTTCACAAGTTCAGATCCTAAAGAGATGGAAGCACTTACCTGTTGAGAGCAGAATGCTTTGGAGACATGCCGGAAATCCTTTAGTGAAGAAGGCTGAACCTCGCAATGTGTGCTCAACGATGAAATTAAGCACAAGATCAGCACAGGAGAGCAGACGAAATGATGATAAAATGGTACCTGAGGAGATGGAGTCAAACAAGAGCCAGTTCGACTTCTTGAAACGCAAATGATGGCTAATGACAGGGACTTCTATAATTGAGTATGGAATATTTGTTTTTATTTGTATTAATAGGAATAGGTAGCCCGTCTAGCTCAGTTGGTAGAGCGTTAGGCTCTTAACTTAATGGTCGTGGGTTCAAGCCCCACGGTGGGCGCTTTTTATTACTTAGCCTTTCACTTATTCCCTTAATAATAAAAATTCATCAATTCATCCACAGTGGCCAAACGATATTTGCTTCGCAGAGAGCGATACATCTGCGATGATGATCCAGTGATTTCGATAAAGTGTTGTTAGGGGTCTAGTCGCTTTTGAGTGGCCTTTTCTTTGGTTTTTTTATTCAAATCTTCTTTCATCGCAGTCTTATTGCGAAGATATAAACCCTGCTTTTAGTCTTTGATTTTGATTAGGGGATGGGTCTCATTATGCTAATAGTGACGATTGCCCTCACACTTTTGGCAAAGATTGAAATTTGGACATACAAAACATTGAAATCGATATCCTTGGATAGATTACTTACTTTAGCAGCAGCCTTGACAATATACACCTTAATGAATTGCTTTATTAATATTTTTATTATCTAATTGACTCTCAATGGTTGATATTTTGGTCTGAATTTATTTTTTGACTTCATCCTCAATTTTCTTTCCAAATAGTACTAAATTTTCAATAAGCTCTCTTTTTGCTTTCTCAACACATTTTTTTACAAGAATTTGGTTCTACTTAATCAGATCTGAATTGATCGGTAGCCAATGATTAAATTTATTTTATGTTGGTTCCAAGTAGTATTTGCGACTACAATTCTACTTGATAGTGAGTGCGATATCGTTGCATGGAAAAACAGTAATGATTTGATTTTGATCATTTTTGTAATAGAAATGGTAGAGCACGTCCGGTACCAAATCAAACCTTTCCTTGATCTCAAGAATCACCTACTGGTTTGAAAGTCCATTAACATCAATGATCTTTTTCAGGAACTTATCATTAACCTTGAAACATATTTTTATGTTTTGACTCTCCATTCGCAAATAATTATTGTATCTATGCAAATTATCATCCAAAGATATAATTATGTATTTTGCCCAATTTTATGGTTTACGAACATCATTGCCTAATAGTTGGTCTATTGTTTTCTATTATATTTTGATTATAGAATGTTCCGAGCTATACCAGTCAGCAATAAAATTTGCTTCGACAAACAAGTCAAGAGATCATGGAAGATCCATTAGCAAAAACTCAATCAACTTAAGAGTACTCTCAGCCAAGAAAAACCAGAAAAATTCGATTTTTTGGATCAGCGCCAGAAGAAGGTAGCACTTATGGAAGTACGAAATATGGAAGTTGATCGAGAAAACAACTCTCTCATGAAAAGGATGAAGTAAATCGACTCAAAGGGTAATCCATACTCTCACCTAGAATACAAGACCTCATACACTCGACTCTACCAAGATCTAAGCGAACAAAAAAAGAAGACATTGAACGAACCCTACCGCAAACGAGAACTTATGAAAGTGATCTAAGAAAATCAGGAAATTTTGAAGAGGCTGCAGCATAAACGCAGCGAATATAGCATAAAGAAGATGGAAAAGCACCGAAAATTGGTTTAAAAGAATATCAGTCTAATCAGTGAGTTTCCCTTCAAAAAATATCCAAACTCTCACACCCCCGTCAACGTACCTTTAGATTGAGTTAGTTTTGGGCAAGCAGTGATAGTTTCTATTCACGCAGTGTCTCTCATCCTCCTGAACTCGAGTTTACTTTCAAGGGGCAAAGGATGATTCAAGAGGTTAATTTTCAGATTACAACCTATTTGAGTAAAGGGTACATCACTCATTATTCAGCAATTTTTACCTTGAAATGGAGGCAGTCGACGATCGAAGCTAAAAATATAGAATAGAACTGCCTGAACAGCAAGCCAAGGATTTACTTAAGGTGAGCTACGGAAGCAGCATCTAGCGCATGATTAGTCACCTTAGCATCGATAGAGACAAGCAAGTGTGCTTCCTGAGGTATAGTCCCACTCCTATGCCTGAAATAGAATAATTATGATTTGTGTATTCGATATTTACTTAAATATTCAGTTAATTTGTTTTTACAATTATATCCTAATATAATGAA
>Ga0302188_10002339_pt1 | contig 13921 bp, 3 predicted proteins | sample II_Bog_E2_1_FD_198783 | JGI IMG/M metagenome (GOLD analysis project Ga0302188, IMG submission 198783) | Peat permafrost microbial communities from Stordalen Mire near Abisko, Sweden - II_Bog_E2_1 | ecosystem: Environmental > Terrestrial > Soil > Wetlands > Peat | place: Sweden: Abisko, Stordalen... | reverse complement strand
GGTGAAAAAATCAACCTTCACGAGCATGACAATTTCTCACATTGGATTATCGAGGAACTCTGGGCATAGTTTGTCCTCACTGAGTATAGTACACACTACTCTTATTAAAAAATCAATATTCGCCTCTGTAAAATTATGCAGATTATCTTTCTTGTGTCTGAATTGAATGGGAAACCTACACTGTCTTTCCAAGAAGGATAGTATGCTCTTAAGAATAATCACGAGTAGGAATATATACAGGAGAGTAAACTGGTCTTTTAGAAGCAGCTCCTCTACAAATAATATTGATTTTTTAATATGTTATTTCTAATATATGTTGTTTTGAATTCATATGCCATCTATTTTGACTGATGAATTAATTATCAAATAAGATTCACGAATATTAAGTTTAGTATTTTATCATTAAAAGCTTATATCTTATTTAAAGAAATTTTATTAAATTATTAACTATTGATATCACCCAATTTGGCTATTATTTTCAATCAGTTTTAGAATGGAGAACCTTTATCCTTTATAATAATCCTATTTATATGTAGATAATAAATTCTCAAGAAAAACAAACTACTTATCGTTCTGAACGTCAACTATACCTGATTGTTCTGAATATATCTCTTTCCTCCTTTTATGTAGGATATGTGCTCTGCTATTTTAACTCAATAGCCTTGGCTGATACCATGAATATTTTTAATATTACCTTAGATCCGGCATTCACTCAAGGCTTTCTATCATTCTGTATTCCCATTGGAGCTGGAATTGGAGCCTATTTAAGTAAATATTTGCTAAGAAATTCTTCAAGACGCGGATATATTTTGCTGGTAAATTACTTGGTTATTGGATCAACTATTTTACTGCAAATACCGCATTTTATGGTGCTTTTCAGTTTGAGATTATTGCAAGGATTTTGTTTAGGCCTTTATACCTGTATATGTAGTCTTTATATAAAAGAATTTGTACCTGTTTAAGTTAGCGGAAGGATGGGTTCTGTTCAGCAATTAATGAAAGCATTTGGTCTCATCTATGCATTTGCTCAAACCTATGTTTTGGATAAGTTTATGGAACCCTAAATATATTGGAGAATAGTTTATATTGTTCCTTTACTGATTACTCTTCTCCAGACTTATAATCTCCATTATAAATACAATTTCGAAACACCAAAATACTTACTTTTAATGGGCAAAGATGGAGAAGCGCAATAGCTGATGAATAAAATTTATTTTCCTTAATACATAGATAATAGACTATAAGAATTAAAAAGAGCAATCAGACTTACAAGCAAAAAAAGTGAAATTTAGAAATAACTCCTTACTTAAGATGATCAATCAACAATTCATTCTTAAAAGCAAAGTGTGGCTTCTAATAATATGCGGAGTTTGCAAAGCAATTCAATCGCTGTGGTAGCTGCAGTTCATCTGTCAATTTTGCAATAAATGGCTGGCATGCAGATTGTAGTTGTCTATATACCTGATTTAACATCACAAATCTATCCTGATTTAACCAAATTGATTCCCGTGATGATTCATGTGATGGGTGCTGCATGTAGCTTTTTGGCGGTTTATTCTATTAAGTATATCGGTCGGAAGACTTTACTTCAATTTGGAACTTTTACTTGCACTTTTCTTCTCCTTCTTCTTGGGTACCTCTTTTTGAGCAGAGAATAAGGCTAATCTAATGCAGTAAGAGATTTTATAATAATGGTTTCATTATTTTTGTTTCGAGGAATGATAGCTTTTACTTTAGGACCAATAATGTGGTTATATATCCCTGAAATAGTCGAACAAAACGTAGTTTCAGTAACTACTTGCTGTAATTGGTGCTCTGGAGCTTTGATTACTTTCATTTTTCCTATTGTTTGCGAGATGATGGACAACAACCCAGGCGGCATCTTTATTATTTTATCTGTCTACTGTTTTTTGAGCTTTATTGCAAATACCTATTTGCTAATTGAAACTAAAAATAAACCCTAATTTCAGATTAGAGAAGAGTACGACAAAAAACTAAACTATTTAAAAGGAAAATGATACGTATCATCAATTATTGACTGTTTTAATCATAGAACGACATTAAATGATATTGATCTTTAATTTTTATTATTTTAAGATTCAATGCATAATATTTTGATGTGCAAGGGAAAATTATTGGTGATTTAGAGAATAATATCATTTTTTTGCAGTTTTAAGAGCATCCTATTTCAAGCCCTCTGTTTTTATATCGATATTATTGATATCATTGATGTTGGCAGAAGTCATTTCTGAAATATGAATGGTTTTTGGTTCAGGTTATGATTATGTATTGGAAGTGCGATAGAGGGCATAATTAAGAGAATAGTATCCAAGAACAGTTCCAGCCGCTAAGGATAAGAAGTGAATTATTGGATAATAAGTTGGCTTCATTTATAATTAACAAATGTTTTAATAATAGCAGCAAAGATAATATTTTTAAAAGATAGATAAGTGAGGAAATTGATAATTATTTAGTTTAATTTTACATCTGCATTTTATTAATTCCATTGTATGGAATTATTATTATTAATTGAATTTCAATAAACAACATTATTCAATCTGATATAAACCTAAAATGATAGACTAGATTTCAAAGAATCAAAAATTATCATTTTGGGTATATAAAAAATATGTTGTTAAGAATCTGAATAATAGATAGTTCAAATTATAATAAAATATATTAATGCGCCGGGGGAAACAAAATTCAAAAAAAGAGATATAATAAAGCATAGAGAAGGATATTTCACTATAAAATCATAAGGATGAGGGCTCTAAGATCATGAGGATTGACAGCTAGAACTTCGTAATGTGTAGAGTAGGATCTTTTGATTCCCATTATACTATTATTGGAAAAATTGGATAGGGATCCTTTGGAACCGTTTATCGTGTAATGCACCGCACATTAAGAATTTAGCGCGCCCTGAAAACCATTAAAAAGCGTAGTAGCGAGCATTTCTCCAGTTTTTAAGAGATTTAGGTCCTAAAACGACTCGATCATGCAAACATCCTTAAAATTTATGAATTTTATGAGGCACCTGAGAGTTACTATATTATTACAGAAATATTTGATGGTCGCGAACTGTTTGATGTTATCCTTGAGTACAAAAATATTAACTTAGGCAAAATCAACTCACCGAAGGAGATGCTGCGAATATTTTAAAATAAATTTTGAGAGCACTTAATTACACTCATTCTTTGAGGATAGCGCACAGAGATATTAAACCAGAAAATATTCTCATTCGTCCAGTTGGTAAAATGTATCGAGTCAAGATAATTGATTGGGGTCTTGGCACACTTATGGGTGATCAGAATGCTCAAAGAATATGTGGAACCCCATAATACTGTGCTCCTGAAGTATTGCGTGGGAATTATTCTTTAAGCTGTGATATGTGGAGTGTTGGAGCCATTGCTTTTGTAATGCTAACGGGAGAAATGCCTTTTACTGGTGGAAATACTCAATAAACAATTGATGCTGTTAAGGGTGGAGCTTTAAACATAACTTCATCTTTTAAAAAACTTCCAAGCTAAGCTAAGAAATTTATTACTGCTCTTATGAATAGAAATCCAAAAAATAGACTCACTGCTGAAGATGCTTTGTAACATCCTTGGATTAAAAAGCATTCAACAGAGTAAGGATAACCAGTGTGCCTCCGCGAAACCCTCTAAAGATTAAGATAGTTTAAATTAGGTAACAGCTTCGGAACTGCAGTAATTAGTTTCATTAATAACCATCTTTCCTAGGAAAGTTAGAGATAAAAATTAGAGGATATCTTCAGGCATCTCGACAAAAACAATGATGGTGTTATATCTCTTTAGGAATTAACTGAAGGTTATCAATAATTTTATGGTAAAGAGGTAGGACTTCAAATTGCGGAGGAGACTTTCAGTAAACTCGACATTAACCATAACGGCAGTCTATAGTTTAGTGAGTTGGTCACTTTTGGATTGCAGCAGCAGAAACAACAACAGGAAAGTCGATTACGTGAAGCTTTTAATCTTTTCGATCGTGATAAAAATGGCAAAATCAGTAAATAATAGATTTCATTGGTGATTAGGGGCAAGGCAGATGCGTCAATTGAACCATAAATTCAAAAGGTCATCGCTGAGTTTGACAGCAATGGTGACAAATAAATAGACGTTGAAGAGTTTATGAAATCAATTTTCAAAATTTAGGAAGATAAAAAACCATCTATTCTATAAAAAAGCAAGTGTCCTTCAAAATCATAGAGACCATAAAATCAAAAACAGTCTAAAACCCTAAAAAACAGTAAGGTAAAAGAAAATTAAAAGGATAATTCATTGAAAGTATAGTAAATTACAAAAAATAGTTATCTTAAATAAACTCGAGGATCAGCAAAAAAATCTTTAAATGGCAGTGGCCTTTGATATTGATATGTTGATATTTATTTATAATTTATCATTGTTCATTCTTTCAATTCCAAATTTCATAATTTAGAACGAAGCAGTATTTATTGGTGTCCATTGTGATGAAAAGCAGCAAATCCACAGTATTTTATGTCCGAAAGATAATTTGGGACTTGATTCATGCGCCAACTGAGTTATCGCACCACAAATCCATGAGTAACAATGAGTAGACATTCTCCTGGACTAGGAAATTTTATTTTCTATTTAAACATTCCTATTCTCTTTTGAAATATCACATAATTTTCAGGAAAAGATAGTGGTTTCTCTAAAAGATCTTCTTACCATTACCAATTTATATACTTTTTTAGAAAAGGAGAATGATAGATTAATCCCGCAAGTGGATATTATTGAAACCAGTCGGGCCGAAAATACTCTGAGAGTTCATTGTTTATTATTTTGGGATCTGCGATAATGATTCCCTCATTGATAAGTTTCTTTCCTATTTGTTCAGCCGTCATTAGACAACGTAAAAATTTAGAAGATACTATTCTGACTGTCTTGATATTGTTTGCTTTGAATAGCTACAACAATTCTGCTGCAGTATCTGTTATTGTTTTTTAACTATCTGTTGTAATTGGAGGATCATAGCTAATTTCTGACTATTGTCTTGGAAATTAATTATCTCCTCTTTCAGCATGTCTAACGTATACCAACATTGTTGAATCTCTTAAGTCTTTTATAATTTATTGATTCAATATAATTTGCAAATATGATAAAAATTATTATCTTGTCCTGAAACGTTCAAACGTGATTTTATCTATAGTTCTAATAAATATTTAGCAATCTAACAGAAAGGTTTATCTCCAAAGATTAAAAGATGTCAGCTTTTTTTATAAACATTATGTACAAGGAATTATAACAATATATCCCAACTCCAATCAGAAAGTGTAAGCTGTTATCGTTTCATAAGTATTACTGTCGAACTCTATCTAACAGCCCTTCTCGTTCCCTATCGGAATAGCGGCCTTCCTTTATTGATGGCGCCTTTATTTAAAAGATTGATAGTATTGTCCCTCGCAAAATTCACCGTCACATCAGTAGACAGTCTAATAAAGTGTAAAAGTTCCGCACTGAGCAATCGACTACGATTTCCAATCATTTGCCTTAGTTTGAGCAGATATACTAAAAGCTGCGTCGCAAATCTCTGAGAAAAGCTGAGTTAGATGTGAAGCTATAGATAAAAGTCATGAAAAAAACCCTTGGAAAAAAGAAAAATGTAGAGGCAAATTTTTTTAAATACTAAGAAATGCCTTGGGTGTAGAAAAAATGGGGTTTTAGCGAAAAAAAAGGAAAATATTCATAGAAATTGCATCCAATGTGCAATATCTATGAATAATTTGCAGAGAGAGTTATTTCAAATAGATTGCATCCACCCAATCCTTTCGAAGGTTACAATCCAATGGAATTATGATACAATTTTATTAACAGTCTTAAATTTGCAAAATAATATTTATTGACGAATAATTGAGTCTTTCATTTGGTGAAAAATCTCCGCATTTTATGGCAAAAACAAAAACAATCATAATAAGATTCAAAATCACTTCAAATTTACGAATTGAGTTGATTTATATTCATTAATAGCCCTTATAAGGCTTGAGGCAAAGGGATGATATATGTCTTTCTCATAAAGTAAAACATCAGTTTCGGAACAGTAGCTCAGTTGGTAGAGCGTAAGACTGCAAATCCTAAGGTCGCAGGTTCAATCCCTGTCTGTTCCTTTTTAATTATTACTTAATAAATTGATAAGTTGAACGTTTGAATCACAAGGGTTTACCAAGAATATAGTTTGGAGTTCTTTGTGGAATTCCTAAGCCGAGCATTCCTGGATACAGTCCATATTAAACAATTATCACCTTTCCCAGCATTGAATTGTCAGTGTTGTTGAGATTATACTATTTAGAATCGATTTATTCTCCCATGCTGGATATTGATCTTCCACGAGAACGGCTACGAGAACGGTTGGAAGCCGAATCAGATTCATCTCTGGGATTACATCCTGTGCATGAACATATTTTGCACCCTTCTGAAGGTAATTTCGTCTTGCGAACCTCTTTAGGGACTTGACAAAGACATGATTTTCCCAATTTCGAAAAGGCTTTCATACATTTACGGCAACATCCGTTCTTGCCGTCAAATTTTTATTCCTCTAACTTATCGTATAATCTACGATCAGATTCCTTTGTCTTAGGCTTATATTCTGGGTCTTCCCCGCGATGAAGAAAATCCTCAATAGAGCATCCCTTGCATCCGCAGGTCTGACATCCTTTATCTCCTATTTATGTTCTTCTTTGACTGAGGGGAACGACACAAACACAAGATTTGCGTCCACCTTCTGTATGCTTGCAATTTCTGCAGCAATATTTATATCGTTTCTTGCCATCGTTTCGATCACTCCTTTCAGCGGACCTATCAGATCTTGGAGAATGAGATTTTTCACTCATATTTGATATATTGAAGTAGATTGTTATAAATCACATCAAATATTAGGTCATGAGCTTAAAGCTTATACGACAACCATAATTAACAGAAATGTCGGCATAAACTCATAGATTTATCTTTTAATAAAAATAGAAGTATTCAACAAATATAAATAAATTCAAAAAATTAGACTATGATTACAAACTGATCAAATAAGAGCCTTGAAACAAACTAAAATTGTGAGATGAATGTTGACTGCAAATTTGTTGTAAATTTAATGATTCATAATTATTTGAGTAAATATCGAAAATAATATTTAAATCACTATTTTTTATTTTATTGAAGAAACTCATCCATAATGTCAGAGTTTTTGTCATGCTAATTTTGAATTAATTGGCACTGAAGGATCCATCTTTTCATGACTTTGGCTTCACATTTCCGTAATGCTTTAATTTTGTTGATTCGGGAAAAAAATAAGAAATGTTCGCGGAGTTGCTGATTGTTAGCAATTGCAGTAATAAGCTCGTGCTCGCTTTTATAGATCTCCTTAATTTGGGACAGCAACAATCCGCTTTCTGAGAAGCTTTGATAAAGCCATTTTTCAAATAACCCCAAAATCATTTTTGAGCTGAAGGAAAGATAATTTTTCTTAGCTTTGGATGGATAAATTTAGAGGGGTGTCGAGTTGGTACTGGTTTTTGTTTTGTTGTCCTCCTAATGTGGGTCTCGTTTGATCATCAATCGGTCTATCAAAGTTAGCAACTCCTTGCCAATACGAATATAGGTGACTTTCACCAGTTGCGACTCCTGCCTCAGACAGAAACGATTCTCAATAGAAAAATCCCCAGAAAGAGTAGAAGAGTCAGGAGAAAGCGAAGAGAGGCAGAGTTAACTTTGCATAAGCATCTGCTGTTGAGCAAGGGTTATGCTATGTTATTAAAAAGCAGGAGGAAGATGTTATAGAATGAAGGAGTTCATTTATTATAACTCAGAAAAAATAGCATGGATTAGAAGTTAAATAACCGTAGATTAATAGTAGAATATCAAAATTCAAATACTGTTAGATCACATACTAAATTAATAATTACCATTTGGGATAAAGTTAAAATTGATTTGTTTCTTTACAAAAAATAGTTAAAACAGTTTGAACACTTGAGGAATCGACAGACCTGTGACTGGCTTGATCTTTTTATATATTGAATCTATTGAAAGGCTCTTTTAGTTTCTGAATTCATAAAAAACATAGAATACTCATCAAGCAAATAAACCTAATATTGGATGAATTAATGAGTCAAAATTTATTGTTAAAGTTATACTCAATCAATTTCTAGCCAAATAAACTTTTTTCAGTCATTTTGGAAGTAGCATTGCTCCATAATCCTCTATATTCTTTATTTATTAATTTTGAAGGATTTAGCTTTGTCTGCAATAATTAGTCATTTTATTAATTCTATTGGCTCATATTTAGTCTAAATGAATCGCTCTATCACAATTTCTTTCATTTTTAGGTCATATGTGATTGGTTTATGTCTGCAAAAAAATCCTTCAACCAATTATTGTTTTTTACAAAATAATTGCAATAGATTTGAAGAATTTGATGATTTTTTCTCTTTCCTTACTCTTTTGACAATAAAATTGTCAACAATATTAGCAAATGCTTGAGACCATTTATATTTTTTTTTCTAGAATATTCGAAATAGTCAAAGACAAAAAAAAAAAAAAATAGAGAAGAACATGAATTTTTACATGAAGTAAATGAGCGATTCTCATTCTTAATTTAAAACCTTTTTTAAAATAATTAATTTTAAATTTAGTCAAAGCAAAATATCAGCAAAAGACCATATAATATGGCTAAAATATCAATGATTTTGTTTCCTTAAAATTACAAGTCAATATAAATAAGCAAAAAATGTGAAAGAGAAGGACTTAATAAGAAATGTATTTAATTATTAAACTGTATTAAAGGTATTAAGTTATGTAATATATAATTAGAGTTTTACAACATTATCAAATAAAATTTGTATCAATCCATTGATAAAATTAATCAGAGAAGGAAATTAAATAATTCAGAATGTGAAAGGCTCAATGTTTTATATTGTATAAATGGTTATTCTTTTCGCAATTATACCTTTTTTACTTGCTTTTACTTTTAATTCATTTTGTTATTATTTTATCAGCTTACTTTAGGATTTAAAATCTTTGTTACTTAAATTTTTCTCTATTACAGTATCTGATCTCTTAAGTGGAGAAAATTATTCAAATATTCTTGTTTTTCGAAGACTGTTCTTTTTAGGTGATTATCCTTTTAATGAACGATTCATTATTAACTGCTTTTCCGGATTATAATCAATCTATTCATTCTTCAAATCACTAACTTATTATTTTTATAAACTTTGATTCTTTCTAATAGGAGGCTCAGCAAAAATTTTATTTTTGCGTTACCATTTGGGAGTAGTTGATTGTTAACTCTCTCTTTTAGTTTTGTCATGTATCTCTTTTTAAATTGTTTATCCTTATTCGGGTGGATTTAATAGCTTAACTGGAGTCAAAGTATTTTATTATCTTATCCTGGAAAGCAAAGCAGCATGAGAAGATCTATAAATTTAATTTTAGTTGTTTTTAAAAATGGGATATTTTTTAGGACTGACAGTAGCTTTTTCCTTTTTTTAATTTGCTGATTTAATTGTATCTATCTTAGATAACTCATGCATCTCCATGTTTTTCTTAGCAAAAGTTAACTAATTTGGTGATATGTTTTAGATAATAACGCATGGCTATGTTTTAATAGGAAAGGAGATAGTTCTAAGTTATTATGGACGCTTTCGAACGACACCATAGGCTTTCATTTGGAAAATAATAAAAATTATTATTTCGTTTATTAAAATCGAAATCTATTCATAGTTTATAAATTACTAATATTTTAAATTAATAATCATCAAATAAATAGACATTTCGTTCTTTATGAGATTTGTAAAATTATCTGGTAAAAATTTATCATTTATCCTATAATTATAGTTCATCACTGATTACGGTCTTATTACTTAGACTCAGCATCCTTTATATCTTAGATGATCCATATTTTTAAAGATGTTTTTCAAATATTTAAAATTCACATTGTATTACTTTTATTTTATATAATTCGCGTCGTTTATTCATGCTGGCTAACAGTCTCAGTTGTTATAGCTGTGCTCTTATACTGATTAATTTTGCAGTTTACTTTTAATCAAACTCAATTACAGGTATTTTTTGATTTTTTGTGTTTTTTTTGATAGGATAATTATTCTATATCTCCTTTAAATGATATAGACTTTCAAAATAACTGGCCTTTTGCAATGTTTAGATATTTCCACCCAATTTAGCATATATAGTCTTTAATTTCATAATAATTCCATTTCTAAGACAACGAGAACAATTGCAAATTCCTTGACAGTAGGGGCAAAAATGATCAATTTTGAATCGATGATAAGCCTTCAAACATGAGTTACAATAATATCTTTCGCAGTGATATTGTCCATCTTAATAAAAATAAGCCTACCCATGAGTTTATAGTGAAAATATGAATTTTTGAGTTAGTGGCGATTATTTATCTTCTTGATGAATTCAGGATTATAATGCTAATCTGAATAATTCATGAACTACATTTGAATATTTGGAAGATGTAAGAATCATAATAAGCCATTTTAGGCAGAGGCTATCCAGATTATTTTGATGTATATGAACATTTTCTTAAATTTACTGGAGAAAACAGCATTCTACACTGATGACAAATCTCCATCTTGTCAAACTAAACATTAAAATTTTCCAGTAGAGGATCACCCTAGTGCTACTTTAGTGTTTTTATCGAGATATTTGATATTTGGGAGGTTATTTGATGCTATTTTTAGTATATTTGCTTAAATCCCAAGTACTAAATTATAATATTTTTACATTTTGAGAAGTGAAGTTAAATACACTTTTGCAGCCGGTGTAATAATAATTGAAGAGAGAGTACTCTCGTAAGCTATTGAGTTTCATAAAATCTTTTTACGATATTTGTTTGAAATGAAGATCCATAGCTGATTCAAAATCAACAATCACTTTAAACTGGGAATCACTTCCTTATAATTTTCTAATTTTAGTGATGGATTCAGCGACTTGTTTCATTTATAGATTTGTTATTTAATAACTAAGGTAAATTATTTCTGCTTTGTTATTGCTCAATATCTAAATAGATGACTACATTACATTATTGAGGATTGTCTTATTATTGCATGAAATAATATGTTTTTCCTTGGTTCCATTTACTAATGTCTCTTCGAAATGTTCCTATTCTCTGAGTTGATTCTGAATTTGTGCAATTATTCTCTAACCTTATGCTAAGATATTTATCAATTAATATTATAAATCTTGTATCTAATGAGTAATTTAGTCTTCTGAAATTTCAATATGCAACTATTAGCTTAGAAATTGATTTTCAACTATCATTTTCTCATTGTAAGATATGGATTTTTCTCTTATTTGGACCAACTTATTTTTAATGATATTAATCTGATTTTCTTGTTTTTTGTTTAAAGTTTTGTTTGAATTCATAATTTTCCAGTAAATATACATAACTTTTAACCAATTTTGATAATCAAGAAGATTTTATTGGATTTTCATCTTAAGATAATCTGTCTTAAAGATGGTTTAAATCTCTTTCCAAAATTAAGGTTCTAGCTAAATTTGCTCGATTCCTAAATTGTTTGCATCAATACCAAAGTCATAAATATAAGAGGATAAATTCGCAAAGTAGTGAACGCCTTGAACATCCATTGGCAGTTCATATTTGAAGTATGACTCATCTAACATCCTCCAAAGTATTCTCATAGTATCTTCATAAGTATTGGGCTCTGCTTTGAAATAAGTGATTTTTTTATCGAAGGTGAAACTAAATTAATGAAGAAGTAGATGAAGTAAACATTTAAAAATCTTACCTTTGGATTTAATCACCATAACAAAATTTAGTCTGCCTCTTGAGAACTTGAAAAAGCTTGTACAGATTATTGATGTTGTCAGAATATCCCTCTTCCTCTGATTGGACGCGATTTGCTAATTATTGACTCATAGTAGCCAATATTTATAGACTAACTTAACAAAATAATTATTATAAATTAGAATCTCATCATTAAATCAACTCTTGATATCTTTTGATGTTTGTTTTCATGTTCCGGCAAGGTCTACAAGTATCTCCTTCTTCACAGCCATTTGCGCCACAAACAAAATCATCTCCTTTTTTGTAACAAATTTGGCCAAATGAATTTACCAAATATCCCCGAGGCAGGCCTAAACGTTTTATGTCTAATTTCATGCAAAGCAAGCAATTTTAGCCATTGTTGGGTCCACAGTACCCATTGCAACAAGTACACCTGGTTTATAGTTTCCCCTCACAATAGAATTTTCCATTTTATCCCAATCTTGGTAATTTATTGACTTTCGAGAGATATATTTTACTTTCGTTGATTACCTTCTTTGCCTCAATGATAGGTGGAGAATTTTCATATAAAAGAGTTATTATTTAATGTATTTTATCAGAATGCATTTCTTTTGTGTGTTTGACTATTTTTTCCTTAGAAATATACTTTTGACAGAAATGGCATATTTTTCTGTCCAAATATGAGCATTTAAATTTATAATGAAATTCTTCCTCAGCGAGGATAAATTTCTCTTCGCATAATTAGCAAATAATAGTCTTTAAATTGATAGACTCCCTATTGGGACTTGGTAAGCATGAAAGTGGCTCCATTCGGCAAAAAGGACATTTACTATTGACTTTATTCCTTAGGTTTTGTGGGCAAGATTCACAAAAGAGTTTATTGCATCGCTAGTTGCTGCAAACAAATGCATTTTTTGCATACCCAAAGCATATTTGGCAATAAATATTTTATTCCTCTTCTATTTTTGTCTTTTTTTACAAGTCCTTGACCTATGGATTTGAAATTAAAATTTATGATTCAACCGATGTCATATTTTATTTGTTTTTTAAATCTTAAACTTCCTGATTTTAGACAAAAACAATTTCTGAAGCAGAAAGTTCGTTTTTTATTAACTCATTTTTCTATACTTGTTATGCACATGTTTTCTTGTTTTACCGGCTCTATTTTATTGTATTGAAAATAGATACGAGCATAGACGGCCAAGAGAGCTGACTTGAGTTAGTGTTGTTTACATCTTCTTCGATACCCTCGCTCCAATCCATAGTAGCTAAATAATTAGTATTGTGATGTAATCAAAGAATTGTTTAGTATTATTATAACCTCTTCTTATCTAATCAAAACTGAATGATTTAAATATAAATATTAGTTAAATTCTCTTCCTATTTTGTAATGTCAAAATCCAAATTTATACATTTTTGAAATTATATCATATTTTTGTGGTTATGGTGCATTCTTAAAAGAATAGTTTGCAGAATACCAAAATATTTTTTTTTTAATAATAGCATCATCAATACAAAATATATATTATTTGTCTATGTGAACTAAATATGCATATCTTCCATATTTATTTATTGTTAATCCAAAATTTAAATTATAGTTATGAAATTTAATTGTAGTTGATGAGCATCAATTCAGATCAAGCAACAGAAGCTTCAATCTTCTTAACTCTTTATCAATAAGCAATTACGACTTTAAAGTACAGACACTGATAGCTAGAATCTCTGCGATAAGGGATCACGACAATGAAATCATCGAAGATTTCACTAATAGAATCAATCAAATATATTCAAGCAAAATCTTCAGAAAAGTATGAAGTGAATCATTCAGATTTGCAATCCATGGGATCCAAATATAAATCATAATAATTCTCAAAAGCACATACAACTTGTAAAGGATGTTCGAACTTTTCAATATTCACAGTACCTTTGAAGAGACTCAGCTATATTTTTGCCAAGTATTTGCCCGATTTTCTAAATTTTAAAGGTTCAGGCGAAACTTTAATTCCTTATTTGAAACAACAAAATGATCGACTTCAAAAAGATGTGGAAGAATATTGAAATTGATGTAAATATTTTGATAATACAAAAAAATCTACCCATTGATAGCAGATATAGATAATTCACTGTT
>Ga0302188_10002338_pt1 | contig 13922 bp, 14 predicted proteins | sample II_Bog_E2_1_FD_198783 | JGI IMG/M metagenome (GOLD analysis project Ga0302188, IMG submission 198783) | Peat permafrost microbial communities from Stordalen Mire near Abisko, Sweden - II_Bog_E2_1 | ecosystem: Environmental > Terrestrial > Soil > Wetlands > Peat | place: Sweden: Abisko... | reverse complement strand
GCAAGTTAAATTGTTCAAAAAGCAACAGCTGATTCTTGACTTTATTGCTTGGGCGAAAAAAATTATCAGAAACAAATTATCTTAAAATATTTTTTCCAATAATAATGATTCGAGATATCATCATAAGAAACGATAATTTTTCATTTTCATCCTCTTGAAAAATCTGGCCATCGATTCATTCATTCTTGGAGGACCGCAGATCCAAAACTTCGTGATCTTGGTTTCATTAGTCAGCGATTCGATAATTTATTCAAACGGTTGACTGACTAATTTGATGTTATTGAGATGATTGTCAAAATTTGCAGATACTCTTACCTTCATAGTTACCTGAAAATACTCTTCTGATGCCAACTCTTGAATTTGCATGAGAGTTATGGGATGAATATCAGCAATGCTGACAACTGCCAACAGAAGCACAAATGAAATATTTTGAAAAGGATGATCTGCTAAAATTGGAGAATTCTTTATGATTTAGTTAGCATGTTCTGGTACTTTGTTCATGATCTTTTCCTTATACAACAAATCGATAAGGTCGCAAAAAGGGAAGAGGCCTGTTCCACCAGCAATGATACAAAATTTACCACGAGTAACATTTCTCAATTTTAAGCCTTCTCCTCTGCCAATACTAATATGCAAGCTATTGACCTTATCGTTAAGTAGTTCGCCCGTCATTTTACCTTTATCATATTTTTTAATTAGTAGAGGAATGGAAGCAGGAGAGCTCTCAGCAATAAGACTTTATGCCTATTCTACATTATTAACTTCTTGCTCACTTGGTGGTAATCGAACATCGCTGATTTCAGATAAGTTTTAATATTTCTATAAATGAGTTATCTGTTTAATTTTATGCGGGGCTATTCTTATAAGGAGAGATAGATTTTTAGGTTGCAGAAAATGCACATAAGTGTATAGTCTTGTTATTTTTTTATTCAGGGTAAGAGCGTAGTGCCTTCCCAGTTGACTTTTTTTTGTATACCCCATAAACTGTAATTTATGTGACCCAATTGGCTATAAGGTGATCTGATAGATCATACTTAATTCAGAAATCATTTTAGTTTATGACAACTTTACATTTAACATCTCATCATTAAAGTTATCGTAAACTTAAGGAATAACTATTTTTGCAATTGGCCGATCAAGAAGGGCTAAACTTCTCAACGAATGAGAGTGGTTGGGAAGAGAAGGAGTTTTTTCAGAAGTATACATACCATAGAGAAATCTGTCCACAGATCTTCCCTTTACTGTTTTGATGACTTGATATCCTATGGGATGATCACGACTTAATACCTCCATTTCATAAACATAGTTGGCAAATACAATGTATAGATTACCATTTAACTCATCTAACCCTTGAATTTCTAATATTTTTTATTCAAATTTCAAAGGTAATAGACTTTGCTATAGAGTTTTTCTAGTATTTTTCCTCCAAATGTACAAAGCTACCAAGATAATATTCCAAAACACATTAAATATAAATGCATGATATTCATAGTGAGCTTAGTAGATATCATCTTTGTATACATTATCGAGTATGGTCATAACTTGTATTTTTCCCAACAAGGCTAAAAAATAGCCTAATATCATATGCAATTTATTAATTCGATATATATGAATAGACTTTAAAAGAGTCTTTGATGTACGTGAAAGTCCTCCCAAGACTATTTGAAAGAACATCACAACATATATGATTATGCCAATGATGTAGTGATAGAAATCGGGGTCATCTAATGTCAACTCTTATAAGTCCAGCAAAGTTGGTAATGATGTTGCTAAAGTCAGTGAAATGCAGATCATTCCGCCAAGAACATGAAGCCATTGAGCATAGGGTCGATATTTATAAAAAGCGAGAAAAATTGTCAAATCGATTGCAATAGACCAGATAAAGGGCATAGAATTGAAATGCAGGTCCAAAGAGGGAAGGATAAGTTAATCCCCTCCTCCATCGGTTGAGTTTGACATTGGTGAGTATAATAATATTTAAAAATATTTGAAGAATATCATCTTTACAATATTGATGGCTAATAATTTTATGAAATATGTTCCTCCTGAAAATAGAATTAGTTGGACTATATGCTGATTCACTTTCTGATTGATGTTGATAAAGTGGATGTCATAACTGAAATAATCTCAATTGTTATTGATAGCGAATCAATTTATGAGAGATGCATTGATATAAACTTATATTTAATTCACTAAAATGTTCAGAAAAGAGATATTTTTTTCTATATAATAAGAAATCGTATTATTTATTGATTACAACATATTATTGAAGAATTTAGTCATTGAACGATTCAATATTTATAGAATATCATTTAAGAGAGCAATAATTTTATCACCAATAATTGGAGATTTAATCTTATTTTAGGATTCAATTTATGATTAAAATTGAACATATTTAATTTATAAATGGCAGCACATATTTTCAATCAGGGACCACTCAAACTTGTCTTGAAAAATGAACTTCAAAGAAGCTTTATCCTTCACCGAGATCTAAAATCGTGTCTGTCCCTTCGCGAGGCCGAAACTATTGTCAAATAGAGAGAGTAATAAATCAAGACGTATGGCAAGACAGCTTTCTTGTAATTTCTAAACAGCTTTCCCGTAAACTATTCTTACAAGTTAATGAGCTCGCCGATAAAGATCTATTACTTCGCTTTATAATTGGAAGGATTAAATATTTACGAGGAGCAACTCAGATACTCGACTCTTCTGAAATTGAAGGAATATGTCGCAAACAACTAAAAATTTAAACTTACCTCCTTAATATAGGTTCAGGAAAATAGGCTTATCGAGCAAATAAGAAAGCAACCATATGATACAGTCCACGCATTGAACTTTCTTTTTCTTCAGAAAGATCTAAAGAATAACGAGCTTTTCTTGCACTGTCTAAATGTCCTCTACCACTCAGATCCAGTTTTGTTAAAAAAAGTATTTCCTCGAGTTGCTCCTTTATTACTAAAAAGTAATTAATGAATAACATGCAGGATTGAGCACCAATGAGTGGAGTATTCTCAGAAGATTCAAACATTTTTTAGAATATCTAGTTTATTAATATCTTCCAGACGAAAATTTTAGCAATAGGAGTATAGCTACTTTGCAAGTAACACTTATAATATGCAGGACTTAGCTAGTTTGCAGCTTCATCTCGTCGGATACCAGCAGATTCCTCCGGCTATTGATTATACTCTTGGACAGGCTTACAAAGTAGCAGAAAAAAATTAAAGTTTCGATATTTCTCTTCTTCATAAGATACTGCAAGTATTTGACCTCCTTCCCCTGTCCTTTAATGAAAAAGTTTTTAATTTCTTTTATGAAAAACTTCTTGCAAGAGCTGGCAAGTAGCCTATTTACTTCAACTAACTACCTTACAAAAGAATGAGCCAATAGCAAATTAACAACCTTTTTTAAAAAGGGTTGAGGGTCAATTTTTTTAATAATCTGCTTTATTTCGCAAATAACTTGGAAGCCCGTAAACAAATACTGAAATCTCCTTCATGTTTAGACTTTATCTTCAATCAATTTATGGAAACTAATATAATAAATTCAAAGCAGCTCTCGAATTAATTAATAGCGGCCAGTATCATTCTCGAAGCTTACAAATAAAAGAAATAACAAATAGGAATGAAGCTACAACAGAAGATAGCGGATCATACTGCTAAATATGACTTAATTTCAGAAATTAAAACCATCTCCATTTGTAACAATTTTCATCTCATTCACTTAAACTCACAACTCAATCTTAAGCTAAGCATTATTAAAAAATTGGAATAATATTTAATTAACAGATCCAACAAATTCTATTAAGATAAACCCTTCTTGACAATGTTAACAGAGGCCATAAAGGTATATAGTGATAGCACCAATCCATCAATCAAGATGTTGATTTCAGAAATAATCTTGAACTTCATCAAGCATAGCAACAAATTTCATTTCAAGTTCTACTCTTAATATCTTTGCTATTTAAGTAAATCAAATAACAGTGATTTTTATCGGCCTGCAATAGATGCCATCTATAGAACCTTGCCCGAAGAAGACTGTCCCTATTTTGTAGAGCTCTATAATCGATTTTAGCATAAAAACATGAAACTTAATATTTCTTTTCTTAAAGCAATTTGGAAAAAAAGCGCTTCTTTTCATAGCATTGGTAAAATGATGGCTTTTTGCTCTTTTGGTCATTTCACATCGCCAAGAGGAGAAATAATATTAGAAATGAAAACTATCCTTGAAGCTGTATAACCTCTCCTTGGAGTAATATGTCTTATATTTAGATTTAACAAATTGAGGTATTTTTGATTTCATAAATGACTTCGATACTGCGCTTTTGCCTTCATTTTTACTCCTATATCTCGACTTTTTCTAGAAAGTTTCTATTGATTTCACTACTTCATGCCGAAAAAATGGATCTTAACAAAGAGAATATTAAATTGGTTCTATCTTTTTTGCAATAAGCCACGAAGCTCCATCTGTAAGCCAAAACTTCCACTGAAGTTTCAAACAAAATTATAAGTTTGCTTAATCGTTTCGCAGATGTTGATTCAAATTCACTGGCTCTCAAAACTATTTCCATATAAATCAGGTGGCTTCTTTAAATTACAGATAACGAAGATAGGAAGTCTTTAATTGTTGAATAAATCTTATAGAAGTTGGCTAATGAAAATTATACCTTAAAAAAGGCAGATGTCATGATTAATCTCCTCAAATTGCATGCTTTTGATATTATTTCTCTCAGTAAGGTTGTGTAATAAAAACTTGGCAACTTGGTTATAACCGCCATTTAATAGAATAGTTTAAAAACAACTGATCTCATCAATAATGCCGCCCTCCCTTACAGCAAAGGAGGATTACCGATAAACCCATAAAAAATAAAAACGATGATCTCCATTCTGAAGGTTGGTTTATAAAAAATAACAACGAAGCATAATTTTGAGGTCTACTATTACTTTGCCGAATTTGGAAATCTCTGCAAGGATGTATAACTTGTTAAAAAAGCCCTTCGTCGTATCTGCAAAATAAAGTTTAATTCTCCTCAAATTAGAAAGCTTCTAAATATTCTCAAGTACTATGGAAACTTATAAATACCCTAAATATATCACTCAATTGCTGAGCAGGCCTACAATTATATTAATATGATAAAAAATGATCTGTCCTAAATACTGTATGCCCTACATTTAGTCAACAACTAAATACCCACTGACCAAATTCATCTCTATGAATAACTATTTAATGTCAATAAAGAATATCTTTTGAGTTCCCTCAATTAAAGCAGGAAATATATTGGTAATAATTTTGAAAAAAATAATCTTCAATAAAGTAGGCTCATTATTTCGATATTCAAATTTTTGTGGGTTGCGATTAAAACGAATAAAATTGATGATAAAATAGGCAGTCTCTTTTAGTATATCCTTTAAAAACAGGATTATCTCAAATAGAAAGCAGAAAAGAAACATAATTTGGCTCTCAGTTACGAAAATATATACCTTATTCATTTAGCCTTTTTAAATGGCTACCATTAGAAGAATCCTAAAATTAAAGAAGCATATGCGTCATTAAAAAATAAAAAACAGAGCAAATATAAGAATTCCTACAACCTTTCTCCTTCCTAAAATGAATATTGCTTATAGAGTCATCTTAATTTGCTTCAACAATCAATCAAAAATATTCCTCGCCCAATAGTTGATTCACTGATCATTGAGTAAATTCAAAAATTAAACTTAAATCAGAGAAAGAACTCGAATTCTGGATTTATGAATAAGAGTGCTGATAATTGTTATATAATTGATAAGGAAATTAATGGAGTTGCCGTGAGTTGTTGGATCAAAAGAAATGGGTAGGAGTCTGTCTTGATTATTTTAAGCAAAAGTGATTATAATGAAGCTAATCGACCAAGAGGAAGGATTAATTTTATTGCCAATGCATATAAAATGATAACTGGAATTAAAACAATTGTAATAGAACCTGGAGATAAGCTCAATTTAAAATGATTCTACAGATAAACTCATTTCAATATATATTAAATAGTTTAATTTGAGTTTAACTATGACTTTGATTGATGATTTGTCATTCATATTACTAAAAAAACCAATTTAATAATTTGAGAGGCTCCTTAGCATAAATGTTAAAAATATTTAATATGTCCTATATATTAAATAATCAGAAAATACAAGATCCATATGGAGAAAGATCCTCTCGGATAATTATAAATAATCTACAATAAACTAATGAAACAAGTAGCATTTGAGTAAATCGAGCATGTTCCAGATCAATTTATTACATAAGAGATATCATTGCAATAAAATTGTCTTTGCATCACTCATAACTTTTTCAATAAGTACTATTTCATTCTTATGAACAAATTAGCAGGGGCTCATTCATAGTAGAAATTACAGTATCAATGGATATGCGAATTATTATTGGCAATGAATGGTGAAAATGATAAGGCTTGGAACTTTAAAAAATACCTGCTGCTAAATAATAAACTGGACATTGAAAGATAACTGAAGTTTAACTCTGCCGTTTGTTTTAAAAATAAAAAGAGTAGTTCTTACTATGATTTTCGGATTAAATTGTATCAACAGTTAATTAAAAATGGAATATCCTCTTCTCATCTTAAATCAATATATTAAGAGTAAATCAGATTTATAGCCAAGATCCTAGGAAGGTTTTTTAGAAATTATTACTGCTGGATGTATCGTAACCGTCTTTTTTCATTGTTTCTGCCTCATGTTGGCTCCGAATTGATTACATTGGAGATCATTTGCATGCACAAATTTATTGATACAAATCCGAATGATTATAGCGCTTATAGTCGATTGATTACGATCATTAAAAAGCATCCGGAAAATATTTAAGATGAATATAAATGGCTTAATTAATTGGAAGCATTTTGTATACTGGCCTACGAACACGCTAACTCTTACATTCATATAACTACTTATCGAAATTTTCTAAAAAGTTTCCCGCAAAAATAATGATAATTACAATAAAGTTATGTTTTAACTTTCTTATTCATTTTGAATGGCTAAAAAGTTAATTTAATAATAATTAGCCTTCTCCAATTATTTGCTTGGCCAAATTATAATAAGATAATGATTCATTTATTTCTAATTGTAATAATTTTATGAAAAGTTGTAATGAGCCGATTTTATCTGGCAAGGGGAGCTGCATTGCAGGAGATAATTCAACTTAAAATGTTAAATCTGGACTATTCTTCCCTCTTATATCCAAAAATAATAACACTCATATAGAAATACATTTGCCACTCTCCAAATTGAATTAACATCTCAAACAAATTCTGAGACAACCTAAGGATCACTATAGGAAGATAGACAGAGGCATAGGAAGGTCATTGAGCTATCTAGGCAAAGGCAAAGGAAATGAAGAAGCCTTCAAATTCAAAATCCTATAAACTTCAAGGTAGTAATCTCCCTCTATAAATAAGCTCACTGTAAAAAGCGAGATAACTAAAATTTTAAATAACTACGAAAGTTCTTTGCTCGACCACAAGCAAAGCCATTTTGCCAAGCGATTAAAAAGGCCGCTTATTGATAAAAAACTTATCACTCTGCTTCCTTAGATTCCTGATGGCAAAAAGCATAAAAGAGACTAATATATATCCATTGTTGATCGATACAGTCAAATTTCAGAATAATATCAGTCTCTTAATACGATTGAATATCCAAATTATGAAGATTTTAATAGAGAACAATTTCAGATTGAGCCAACAATTGATTCATTAAAAAAAATTGAGATTTTAAAACCAAAGGAAGAGATAACTAAGGCTAAAAACAAGAAATATCAAAGTCTAACCCTTTAGCCTCGAAGATCCTCTACCAAATTAAAGAAATAAAAGAATGAAGGATCAATTCAATTGAAATAATAGGATAAATATGAGCCATGGAAATTGGAATATGAATAAAATTAAGATTTGTTTTGATTATCTAATAACTGTTTTGTCTACATCATATAATATATAACATATTCTCATTCATTAAATAACCTGATAATTAATCAAAATTTTCGGGAATAACATTTTAAAACTGATCGATTTTTTGTTTTATTCAATTCCTCAATTTTTATAGAGGAAAAGTATGATATTTTTCCCTTACGATATCTTTCAGTTTTCCAGAATTTTGGGGAAAAGTTTATGGATTTATGAAGATGTTCTTGAGCTTTATCTTTTTATCTTTCTGTCGCTGTTTCTTTTTCTCGAGAAAGTTCTTTGGTAATGTGATCATTGTGCGTGTGCCTTTCAAAGATGTTTTCAATAAAATTGTTTCTATATACTTTTATCAGTTTCTGGTTATTGATTATTTGCTATTACTGTTTCTTTTGTAGTGATTTCTTTAATTTACTTGGATAAACTTTTATAAACTTCTTCCTATCGCCATCTTTCCCTCGTGATCTAGCTGTTGTATTGAATATACTAATATTTTAAAATGAGGAATTGGTTAAAGATTGCAATACTTAATTAATGGATGTTTTATTTTTAATATTTTTTGAAAATATGTATAATTTATCCTCGTTTTGTGATTGTAATGGTTACGGGCTTACTTCAGTTAAGTTGGTCTTCAATAGATTGTCTTTCTTCGCATGGAAAATGTCTTCCTAAAATTTCTCAAATGGAAAATCGAATTATTTTTAATGGATGCTTTCCTTTGTTTCGTCTGTTTTTTTCTGTGGTTCAAAATTATATCGTGTTTTTTCAATATTTTTGTATTTTTTTTTGTTTAAACAGATTAAAAAAAACTCCTGTTCTTCTTTGGTCAGGTCTACTTTCATTTTTTTAATAACATCCTCGAAGAATTCCTATTTTTATATCTCTTCTTTGATTGTTTTCTGTGTTTTTAATTTTGTAATGGATTTAAATGTTTTTAAATGATTCATTGTGTTTATATTTACAGATTTATTATATTCTTCTATCGAATAAAACTAATATATGGATCATTTATTATCGCTTAAACAAGGAAGGATATGACTATGAATCCAATTTATCGAAGCAAATGTTTAAATATCATTAGGAATATCAGATACAAACATAACTCTAGCTCAAATTAACATTAAACGCTTTTCCAAATATTTAAATATTTGAATATATAAAATACTGATAAAAATATTTGATGCCAATGAATTGTTCTGTATTTTGATGTGCTTTGGTAAAGGATATGTATGTTACTTGATATTTGTCGCAAAAGTAAGTTATTGTAAATTTTAGTTTATTTAAGGTAAATAAATATATTAAGAGAGTAGTATTAATCGCAAATATGACTAGTCTTGCTGAACTAGAATTGGAAGGCTGTTTCTATTTTCTAAGAGATAACATAACATTTAAAGAGTAAATTAATTTGTATTAAGATATGCATGCAACAGAAAAATATCAAAAAATCCTTTCATTTTATTTTTTACTTTACTAAATCGATGTTTTTCTTCCGAAGATTATCTGGCGAACGAGTCATAAAGATAAACCCTTTTCCACAACATTTATCAGCGTGAGCCAAGCAGTATTTTCTTTAACATTCAGAGCATTTTAAGATAGAAAGATACTGATAGTATTTGCATGTTTGACAAGAGAGACGATCATACTTTAATTCCGGTTCCACAATTTCTATGGAATTAATTTTATTGTTCTATAAGCATTTTTTTAAGCGAGAATACTCTACTGATACAATTTTGCTGTATTAGACTTGGATCTGAATAAATTAACTATTACGATTTCTTGATTGATGGAAGGGTTTTTAAGATTTGCAACAATTAACCATTCATAACAGATCACGGGCGGTTTGTGGTGCTTTTGAAGGGCATTAACTTCTTGAGCCTTTTTAATTACTTTTAAGCTATCAATGCTGCCAACATTGACAGCCTATCCAACATTATATCCTTGAGAAAATCCACAGTGATAAGCATTGAAAAGGGTTAAAATATACTCTCTTGGTCTCTGATAAGCTTTGTATACCTTAATTTTATGCTCAATAAGCTCCATAGGATCAATCATGAATGTAATGCTATTTAAAAATTATCTTTTTCCAGTTTTTTCGAGAACATATTGATCAAATTTGTCTTTGTCGGACTCGGGGACAATATACCAAGTTTTGGTTGCCCCAGTATGACTATAATTGATGGAATTGAGCCATAGATCTTCGACATGCCAGCAAAAAGAAGAAAAAAGCATGCCCATATAAACCCAGGGAACAGTAACTCCACTAATTTTTTAATTATTTTGATCAGTGATTTTCAGAATTGAAGATGGTGATTTGTAAATGTTATTAATATTAAACAGCGAAGTAGCATAATTGAAATTGCTGTCCCTTGCTTTAGATGTTTCAAACAAAGGAAACCCAGAACCATATTTATGCACAGGTAAATCAGCAGCATATTAGATGGTTGTTTTATATTTTTACTGAACTTTTGAATCAGAATTTTCCACACCTTTCACAATTCGCCAGTATTCAAATTCTAGTTGAGTCTCATCAGTTTTGCCCTTCTTGGGAAATTTAAATTTATAGCGTCTTTAGAAATCCTGAGCATAATTGGTAAAGGATTTGATATTATATTCTTCTAATTTCTCGTCGAAAGCCTATGCTATAACAAATAAAAAAACACAAAACGATAATTCTCGAAAGACTTATCATATAAAACTCTTACTTTGCCCTGCTTGAGTTTGTGGATCTTTTGTACTCGCGTAGTAATGCCTTTTTATGTATATTTAAAATTAAAGGGGGGGTTCCATTATGGGCAGCCTTTTATTTTAATTGCTCCGTATTCTTTGTATTTAAGCTGAAAAGACATGATTAGCTAGATTGGATCACTGTTCATTTGCTAAAGAGTGAGCTCTATTTCAGGAATGGCCTTAATTTGTTCATAGGGGTTTTCATCCTTGATCGGAATAATTTTATCGTGATTTTTTAATTTTTTTTGCGCAGAACCGAGGATTTAAGCTTGATCATGTTCGTAATCAACGACAAGAGTACTTTTAATTGAACTTTTACTGCAAACAACTTTTTTCCGATAGCGTGCTATCATTCAAACAGTAATTAATTAATTATGGAAATAATATTGATTTAAAGATGCAAATTCTCTTAAAAACAGGTTTTGTATTAATTGGATAGAATAACATATTTTAATGTTAGTTCAGTTTGGATGTGATCTTCATCGAAGGAGAAAGAACAAACATTCCCTATTTTTAAGAATTATTAATTTTCTAACAAAGAAAAAAAGTTATTCAGACTGATCATTATTGTTAATTTACTTATTAGAAGTTAGGCAGATAACAAATATGAGATTACTGAATCATTGATATAAATAAAGATCGAATTAAAAGATGAGATCAATGGATATCCTATGGCCAAGGTCATTCTCAGTAAAAGAGTTCATTAACTAAGTTGATAACATAACTTTCATCTCATTAATTTAGACTATGAATTAATTTAAAAAAATTATCAAAGATAAAGTTATAAACAATATTAGAAAGTTCATCTACAAACTGATTCATTAAATATTCAATTTCATTATTTTAATATTCATAAATATTAATTAAAAGTTATGGCTGAACAAGCACCAGTTGCTCAAGTCGTCCCCCCTGTCCTTGCTGCAGGCTCTGCCCCCGCAGCAACTAAAGAGGGAGAAAGAAGAGGATTCGCCAAGGGTGGTGATAAGAAAGGTGGAAAGAGACCTGAGAGAAAGAAAGAATAGGTTGAGTGGAAACCTGTCACTAAACTCGGTAGATTGGTCAAGGCCAAACTGATTGACAGCATTGTTGACATTTTCAGATTCTCTATCCCCATCAAGGAGCAAGAGATTGTTGATGCTTTCTTGGGAGGCAATCTTAAGGAGGAGGTCATGCAAGTCAAGTCTGTCCAGAAACAAACTCAAGCCGGTCAAAGAACTAGATTCAAAGCTTTCGCTATTGTTGGTGATGAGAAGAACTATATTGGATTGGGATGGAAATGCCACAAGGAAGTTCAAGGAGCCATTAAGGGAGCCGTCACTATGGCCAAACTTAACATTATTCCCGTCAGAAAGGGATATTGGGGAAACAAGATCGGTGGCACTCACACCGTTCCCAGCAAAGTTACTGGAAAAAGTGGATCAGTCAAGGTAAGATTGGTGCCCGCTCCTAGAGGAACTGGTTTGGTTGCTCCCCCTGTGACCAAGAAGCTTTTCCAGTTCGCCGGTATTCACGATATCTACACTAAAACTGAGGGAAAGACCAGAACTAGAGGAAACTTCATCAAGGCTGCCTTTGATGCTATCAAAACATGCTACGAATTCAACTCTCCTGATTTCTGGGGAAAGAGTGCTGCCAGTGAGCATCCATTCGTGGTTCACAGAGCCCATCTTGAAGCTGAAAAGCTCAGAGCTTGATTATCATGAAATACATTCCACCTATGAATTTTCATCATTTTTATTTAAAGATTGAATAAAAAACTATTGATTTTTTGCTGTTAAGATAGGTTCATCTTGATGTTTACATACATTGGATTGGTTATAAATAAACGAGGTATTAACCTTGATCTTTCGCAATATAATTTTGTTGACTTGCCTCTTTAAAAACAATGTGAATAAAGTTGGCCACTGCGTGGTTAATTAATGACCTCTGCATGCATAATAAATAAAATTTCCAAATAGATGAAGAGCTTGAATTTGACTTCAAATTTATAGATAAGCTCTTTTTTGGATTTAATTTAAATTAAAATCTGATTTAAGGATAATTAAATTTTGAAATATCTATGGCAAACTCTGAAGCTCAAAATGTTCAAAGAGGTATCATAATGCTCTGGTTTTTAAATACCCTGCTCATGTTTATATTTGTAGCTATTCGCCTCGTTAAAAAAGAAATTGATCCAGTGGACTAGGAAAATGCAAAATATGCAGAGAATGCAAATAACGCAGACGCTCCCAAAATTGAGGAGCCAGAAAAACAACTGCCACAACCTAGAGCAGATAGTCATTAAAATTTGGAAACCTTCGATTAAGTGGCCGTTAAGAGATCAGAAATCAAGGTCGATGCTACTAATTTTTAAAAAGTCATTTACGCTTTTCATTAGATCAAAGTTTATTATTCTCCCCTTTCCATTCTGCTGCCCCTCAACATTCTCACAGGAACATCGTTTGCTTTCAGTTTGGCTCTCTTCTGCATTATATTTGTAACTCTGATTCTCTTTAACAGTATAAAAATTCATAGAAAATGCTGTGATAACAAAGGTTTGATTGTGGTGTGTTAGAATTTATGGATTCTGATGACAATCTTCTACTGCGTGAACGAGTGGGCTGCAAGACCGATCACTATGCCATACATAGTTCAATGATTCAAAGATCTAATGCAATTTATGTTTATATTATTAAATAATATTTATTGGTCTAATATGCCATATTAGTCATTTGCGTGGAATTATCTGATATTATAATATATCAAACATTTATGAAAAAAGGGAAAAGGCAAATTGTAGAAAGAAAAGCCTTTGGGGATGATGAAACAATAGAGGGGGAAATTAAGATCCAAGGGGCAAGTTAATTTTTGGTCTTATAGACCCAGACAACCTAGTTGGATAACCATCCTTCAACTACTAATACCGAAGAAAAAAACTAAATAAGATTAACTCAAGGAAAGAGAGCTCAAATTTTGCAAACGTCGTATTAAGTCAGCAGTATTTTGCCAAGGAAAGAAGAAAATACAAAATTATCTATCAGGGATTAAACATCTATTTCACCAATTTCAGAAGTTAAAAAATAAAATTAGATCGCAAAAACCCTCATTTCTTCAAAAACTAATGATGATCTTAAGGTGAGCAGCAGTGGGATTATAAATTCAGCTGATGAAAAGAAGAATCGAATTGAGCTATTAAAGCAAAAATATTTAAAAAAAGGAGGAGAAGTGAAGGGATATACAGGTTTAAAAATAGAACCAAGTGTTATATAAACAAGCAGTA
>Ga0302188_10002333_pt1 | contig 13928 bp, 6 predicted proteins | sample II_Bog_E2_1_FD_198783 | JGI IMG/M metagenome (GOLD analysis project Ga0302188, IMG submission 198783) | Peat permafrost microbial communities from Stordalen Mire near Abisko, Sweden - II_Bog_E2_1 | ecosystem: Environmental > Terrestrial > Soil > Wetlands > Peat | place: Sweden: Abisko, Stordalen... | reverse complement strand
AGTAAAACCTCACAGCCTAAAGTTTAGCAAGCAACACTGATTAATTGAACATTTAATAATTATTTTCACTCCATCTATATAATATGAGTTGATGTCAATATGTCTTTTATACCCCTATTTAATCAATTTGTGAAATATAATTAACTATTATGGTCTTTTCTAATATCAATATTCGTTGAAAGTATGTATTTAATAGTCTGTTAACAAATTAACAATCAACGATCATTGAAACAATTTATTCTATTCAAAAGCAGTGAGGATTTCTATAAATATATTTCCCTATAATCTTAAATATTTTAAATTTTTACAATTAATTTAATTTTAAAGTCATATATGGAAAAGAGGACAAAATGCTGAGAGATCAAATATCATTTATAATATTATGAGATATATATCAAAAAATATTTATCGATTATGACTCAAAAATTAATCTATCTAAATATAAATAATTGAAGGTTTATCGCCTTTAATTCCCTATGTAAACAGATAAACAAAATATAAAATAATATGTTTACTCATCGAATACAGGTTGATGATTACATTTTTGTTGCATTCAATAGCTTAGAAGATTTAGAATATTTGAGTTGATTATAATTTTCAAAGTTTATACAGTTGAAATAGACAATCAATTGTCTTGATTAAGTGGCTTAAATCCAATACTGCCCACTTCTTCAAGTACTTCTTTTTTTACAATGCTATTTGTAATACTACTTGGATGCATTTCCCTCCTGGCTAAAAATTTGGCTGTACTGTTGATATTCTCAATGTTATCAGATAGCATATCATATATTTCAGTAATCTTTTGTAGTAACCCATCAGCCCGCTGATCAATTACGTTACTCTTGTGAGCAGTAAGCAACTCCATTATAGTAGTATCTATCAGCTTTGAACATTTCTCATAGTTTTATTTGTAAAATTTACTTCTGTCTGCCATAGAAGATGAGTCAATGTAATCGCTTTTTACGCAATTATTTGAGATATTCTAAACTGCTTATTTTTTGAAATTTATCGGTTGACGTATTGGCTGGGAAGTTGCAAACAAATCCTGCTCATAGAGTTTAACTTAGAGAGATATATCCTCAAGACTTTTCCTGCTTTAGACCAAAGGAACGCTGCCTTCGCTGTGAACTCTATTTAAAATAATATTTGGCTTCATTAAATTTCTTTTGCCCTTCTACTATTTCGCCCGTATAACGTTCTCAACATCTTCATCCTTGGGAAATTAATCGAGATCATTTTCATTTGGCTCCTCAGAAGATTCTTATCCTTCCTCCACAATGCTATGGTTTACCTGCTCTAAATTTATAATTTTTTATTTGCATTTGTAAATTACTCTCCTTTGCTGGGATTATTTATTAATGCTTTCTTTTACTTTCATATTCATTTGTTTGGCTAATGCATTGAATCGAATTAAATCTACCCCAAATATTTCCTCAACAGTTTATGATAGCTGGGCTAACGAGGCTGGAGCATCAATGAATACAAAACCATGACCAGACGCTAAATACTTGAAATATTTGGGGAAATTCTAAACATTAATTGTAAGCAGATAGCGCAGTTTATCATAAAAACTTAGATCTTGAAGTTAGGCTAATTTTTTTGTTCCAACCTCTTGATAAGATTGTAGTGATTGTTCATTATGTTGTATATTTTGACTCATTATGATAAAATTATACATTTAATCATATGATCTTAATAATATTTATAGAGATAAAAAATCCTTGTTGGATATTATCTTCAGCATTCGTTAAATTATTGCAATTACTATTTTTGAGGATTAAATCAAGTTGAATCTAATATAAGACAATTCATTATAGTAAAAATCTATTTGTTATTTAAGACTATTAGAATGATATTTTTGTTTTAGCTTTTCGCAAAAATATGAGGTATTTATTCATTAAAATAATTAATGCGAAGAATATATAGAAAAATAATGATAATTATGACAATATCACTAAATTAGGAAAAGATTAAATGAGAAAACTCTATTATTTGATTCGTTTCTATAATATTTAGTTGAGAATGATGTCTGAGTTGAATAAAGGGCAATAATCTGGGTAATCCTTGAACGCATCTTCGACTCAAGCATTCATTCTGAGAAGATTAAGCTCAAAATGTAAGATGACGAACGATGCTGCTGCTGCAAATATCACCTTCCCTAATCATCCGTATGAATGGACACTTAGCTCTATTGATAGGCATAATGCCCTTATTACTTTTAACAATGACCATAAACACTATACACCCGCTTTTACTCAAAAAAATCCAAGTGTATATTCTCGTCCACTTAGGTTTCTCTTGATGAGCAAGATCAGACTCTTAAATAAGTATTTCAATAAAAAATAACGGAAGCCACTCGACAAAAAAATTTAGTTGTAATTTTTGATAAAGTTTGTAGTTTATTCCTAAACCTTCATCTACTTACTGCTTTGTCTGTAAAGAATCATTTACTGATTACTTAAGAGTATAATCAGGTGTATTTAGCATATTAGCCATCCTGTACACTGCAAGAATATTCGACATTCTTACTGTTCGTCAATGATTTAAGATCTCATTGAGCAGGCGGGGTCCAAAAAAAGGCTTATGCCTGCCTTTCTCGATTCTGAGATCATTGATATTACTAAAAAGAAATGGAAGTCTACTAATAAAAATTTAGAATAGACGAGAGTAGTAGAAGTAATCGAGGAGCAGGCGAAAGTCTTTTTAAAGAGATTAGCACTGGATGCACAATCCTTCGATCGCAGAAAGATCCATTCTCTGTTAAACTCTTAAAGAAATGATAACTAAGGCTAATTTTAACCTAAGGGAGCTGAATTTCCTCCCAATCACAATAAACTGTCATGTATTAAATTTTTTATGACTATCATATCATTTATATCTTTTATTTTTTATATCAACTCATAAAATTCTATAATTCTTCTAGACTTAGTTATGCTACTCCAATTAACAATAATTACAATAATCTCAATAATTGAATAAATCATCGGTCTCCTCTCAGGACACGGTCTATCACTGCCTGTACTTTTTTAATTTATTCAAAGACATCTTTTTTCTGAGCTTGGTTCAAGTCCTGGTTACCTAAAAGATTGAATTTTAGACGTTGATAAGCTAAGCTAATTTATCTAACTTTATCTCCGATTTGTTTGTCAGTAAATTGTTAAATTTTTGTACTGGCCATTTTTAAGAGCTTATTTTTGTTGGATTCAAATTGATCGCTCACTCTTCCATACTCGTCCAGATTAACTTTTATCAAATCAAGATTGTCTCTAATTGGTAGTAGATATTGGTCATTCAAAGCTTTCTATTCAATAGATTTGCTAATGGTAAATAATTTTGATTTTAAATCTGCGTTTGCTGCCTGTAAATCTTTAATTTCTTGAGTTAATTGCTTGTTAGCATCAGAATTTCCTTTAGTTTCGTTATTGTAGCGAGTTTGTAGGGCCTATAATTTTTTAGATATATTAGCTACCTGGTTTTCACTATCTTGTGTGAGTTTGGTTTTTTATTTTTCCAATTTATTATTGGCTTATCGACTTGTTACAAGCTCATTAGATTTATCCTTAATAGTTTTATCAAGCTCAGTGATCTTTTGATTGAAACTTACTTATTTCTTTTTTAATATTTAAATTATATCTTCTAACTATTTTTCTCTAAAAGTCCCCTTCTCATTTCTCTTCCTAATATTTTCCATGGTTTCCTTTAAAGCCAAATTATCCTATTTGGTTTTATCCAAATTATTTTTCAATGTTTGGCTGATTTCCTCATACTTTTCAATGGTGCTGACCTTGATCTAAATTTCTTTTCTGTTCTGCTATATTTGCTTTTTGAGTTTATCAATCTCAACTGAGAGTGATTTCGCTTTTTATTCACTTTTCTTTAGGTTTTACCTTGATTATTTGCCAGCATCGTTGAATTTATTGTTCAATTCTTGAAATTTCTTGATTTGAGCGACCTCAGCTGAGTTTAATTAATTGATTCTAGCCTTTAAATTGGATATTTATAATTAATACTTTTTGCTGATCTATGACTCATTGTTACTGGATTCAGCTTACTGCAGTCTAGTGTGCTATTCCAGTTCTTGAATATTTTTTTACATTATATCAATGTGTTAATTTAGTTGCTTTTACTTTTCTTAAAATTATTATCTTGCTTAATCGAACTTAGTCTTAGTCTGCTCCAAATTTGAAAGGGTATCCTAAAGCTACTGACTAATTTTGAAATTAAGTTAACTAACATCATTCAATTAGGTCGTTAATAATGAAATTGAATCCTTCATATTGGTGATAAAGTTATTGTTATTGACAATGGCAGTTTGCATTAATTATACAATTTCCTTTTATTAATGTTCGGGTTTGATGTTAATTATTCCACCTTTTATGCTGTTCAGATAGGTAGAAAGAAATTGTTTATTTCTTAGTCGATACTGTTCCAGTTTTTAAGTACTGTTACTTCCTTCAGAATAGGCTTCTTTCAGCAGATGATTTAAATTTTAACTCTCTTCCTCAAGTAGTTAAATATCTCTTTTTAATTTCTAAATCTACATACTAAGTTATTTATTGGATGCTGTAAATTCAGTGATCTCTTGATTGGATTGAATTACTGATTCTTTCAAAAAAGTGAGTTAATTGGTTTTGAGTTTTAGTTCATACTTGAGTTCTTCATTATCCTTCGAACTTGATGATTTTTAATTAGTCAGTTTATTTAAATTTCGCTTGGTTTCTTAAATTTCCTGTTGCAATTATTCATTTTATCTTTATAAAGTATCTATTTTCCGAGTAATATCACCCATTTATTATGAATTTGATGAATCCTTCTCCCGAATATGGCTTTACAGCTTCCCAATTTATTTTTCCAAAGTGGTGATGACACCCTGCTTATCTTTCAGCATTTGTTCATAGTTATATTTAATATTTTGTTTTTAGTGCTATTCTTCTTCCAAGGCAATTGACAACTCATTGTTTTTATCTTCAAGTTCAGATTTAGCCTCACTTAATTTTTCAATTTATTATTCCAGAGTATAGGCTTGATTATTGATTGATAATATTTATCTTTATAACTTTTCATTCTTATTGTCATAGGCTGACAATGTGAGTTTAGCTTTTTATAACTCCTCATTTAACGCCTTTATTCCACTGTCTTTCTATCGACCTTATTGACGAATATTTCGAAGTTATTACTGATATTTTTTCTATAATTGACGTATTTAGTCAGTGAGGTTACTACACTTAGACAGTTAGCTCTGTTTTAGTAAGGATAAATCCTATATTTTCCTATCCCTATCCTAAATAGTTTTTTTATAGTTGTCAATCTACTTGCCTAAATTCTAATTTTATTTTTGACTAGATTTCAAAGATGAAGTCTTTTCTTTGAGTAAGCTTTCTAATTATTAACTTTTCCTTTGCCATCTTTGTGAATTTGCATCCAGAGTTGTTATATTATTCGTGAGTTTTTCTATATCAGATTACTGCTATGCTATTTTCTTTTTAAGTTTCTTCTTGATATCTTCTAATTATGCATTATCAGCTAAACTTTATTCAAGCTGCTACCGCTTGCTTTTTTATTGTAATAACCCTGCCTTCAATCTCTATACTTCTGAGACGAGTTTTAATCGTTCCATTTATATTTTTTAACTCTTATTCTTTTCATTTGCAATCTCCTTTGTTAGTTCTTTCGTAATTGATTAATTTTACAATGAAAAAGATTGAGAGTCATTAAATTATCTAGAAACTGCATCTAACTTCTTTTGCAATCTATTCTTTTCCTCGTTAAAAGTTTTTTATTTTTCCCTAAGATTGAGTCTCAAAGTTCTTTCTCTCTCCTCAAAGCTATTGACTAAATCATTTTTTTAAAAAATAAATTTTTGTTTTTCTATTTCTGACATGGTTAATTTATCATTTAATGATTTTATTTGCTCTCTACTAGAATTTTACTTGAACTCCATTTTTTTTAGATAAGCCTCATTCTGCTGCAAAGTGTCTTCATATTTTTACTTGAATATCTTCAACTGACTTTCAACTTCCTTAAGAGCTTTTTAAAGACCATCCTTACGATTAATTGTCGCCTTTAGTTAGAGATTTTGCTGGTCGTATTTTTTTTGTAAATTTTTGTATTATCTATCTGTTTAGCTATTTTTTGATCGACCGCCATATTCGGAAATAGGATTAAAACTATGTACTGCTGGCTCTCTATCGCTTTGGGGGACTAGTCTCTTGGTACTATTACGAATTTAAAGTTTTGAAATGATTGGCTATTTTTATAATGATTCATTTACCGACCCTACTTACTTACCGTTCTCGCCGTAAGATTTAGTATCACTATAATCTTGATTTTTCTTGATCTTTTGCTCGGAATGCATATCTTAGTTTAACTTCCTTAGACTGGCTTTATTTCTCGTGGCTGGCATTGATGCATTGGACATGGAATAATCAGAAATAAATTTGTTTTTAATAATTTCTTGATGTTCTAAACAATCAACTTCAGATTATTTTTAAAACCAGAGACTTGCTTCTATGATCGCATCCTTGTCTGGACATTTTTAGATATTGAGTTCAAGTTTTGTTGCAGATTATTTTAGAGAGTTAAGATTGAGAAAGGCTGCTCCAGCTGATATAAGACTGCTTGCTGATTTTAGATAAATCAATATCATGATCTTTGTTATATTAGATGTACCTTCTTCTGAGAGTATACTTCTTTCACTGAATCATAGAGAACACTCAGGGAATGAGTTACTCTATATTATAATGTGGCCTCTCCCATTCTTAAAAGGACCTCTTTTCCCAAACTAATTTCTTCGGTGTCTTAAAGTAATTCTATTGATACCTATCTTAAGGACGGCAAGGAGGGAACATGGAAATTTGACTTGAAGTCTGACCTTATGAATTTATACATTTAGTTTGATCTAAATCTTCTTCATCACTCCAGGATATTTCGATAAAAATAAAATTAATTTGACCTATAATAAAAACTAATCTTTTAATATTTAATAGCTTGCCTCTTGAATTAATCCAAGGATATTTCACAGCTAGCCCTTTAATCTATTTGGATAAGCTATATTTTATTTATATTAATATCCTTCATACCCTAAAAACAAAAAATAATCATAAAAAGATATTGGAAGATATTGCCTCGAGAAAATAAAATTAATGTGGGTAAATCTTTTCAATATATTTTGCACTTTTAATGGATAACGAACTTATCATTATCGTTAAATTTATATTTAATTTAACTGTTTTCTAGCAATTATCCTTTCAGCAGGTAAAATACAAACAAGTCTATAATAATTGATATTACGGATTCAACAACATTAAATCATTTTAATTTGCCGAGTCGATGTTTTTAAACCAGAAACTGAATAGAAGAAGAGACTAAGTGATCAATTATAGTAGCCACAGTAAATATACCTCCCAGAATACCAACAAGGTCTATAAACAGAGAGTGCCATTCGTTATGTGATCTAATATGCAAAACGGTCATTGGGTTGGTTTAGTATCTCAATAATAACATCAATACGTGAAGTAAACCATTGGTAGTTGTCCCAAAATAACTTGGTTTAATCGAGCAGTGTAAATATAGTTCTCATCCCCTTTGACATTGTTGACATCGATAGTATTTCTTTCGATTATATCCAAAAAATATGTATAGGTAATGCCCATAAACGATTATTAGATCTATTTTTCAGACGTAAAGTCATTTAGACTATTAGCACTGGATTATTTTGTAACCTCGTTTCCAAAACGTAATTCATATATATGATGGCTCATGTCCAGGGTACCTAAATTAAAAATGATATACGAGTACCCAGACTGGATAATCGAGGGATTATTGAACTGTAGCCATGACAAGAGAAATGAAAATTTCCTGGAACTCGATCAATTTCAAAAAATCCTTTCATTCGACACCCCTTGCCCTCATTGATATCTCTGATGACTCTTTAAATTTTCTGATCATCACTCATGCGACTATCATCATATTCCTAGTTTTATGGAAGGATGATTTTCTTGAGATTGTTTTCAACGTCAACGAGATGTACTTTAAGGATATTTTCAATATCTAGAGATAAGAAGGAACAAGGATAGTAAGGAAAAGCGATGTCAATATGAACTTGCAGCTTTTATGCTAAATGCTTTTGATCAATGATAAGGTCACTATCCATTTTTGGTTCAAGGAAGTTAACTATAGACATTATGCATAAAAATGCTAATAAACTAAGTGAAACTACTGAAAGGCATGCTCCAGACATTGTCCCCTCACTATACTCGCTTGGTATTGCTTGATAGAAATCGATGGATTTCAATCCTTTTTTAAAGTTTAAAAACATAATTAACTAAGATTTATTATATTAAAGCTCCCATTGCTATAACAATTATATTCTAACATATCATTGATCATTTGCCATTTGAGAAGCATACCCGCGTAGGAAATTGCTAATACCTAATATGGCATTTATTCCAATCACGCGAAGAGCAATCATATTGCAATAGCTCTCTTTGTTATAATCGTTAACCCTCAAGTGTTCTCCATTAGGAACGAGGATAACTGACTCATGAACAAAGGTTAAATTTTTCTTTGCAATCTAAATATAAGATAGGATACTTATGGCTCCATTAAAATAGTCTTTATGAAGTGATATATCTCCGCATCAATTAATTTTAGCAACTACCAACTCAATCTTTTTCTGTGTAAAACTTAGTGCAGTAAAGGTTCCAGTTAATATTTATCTGATTACGTCAGACATGCATGGAGGCATCCAGCAATATATAACTGATGACTTTATCTGTTAAGGACATGCTACTGCTGATTGTTTTGATAATTAAAACGAATCTTTTTATTACCATTAGCGAGAAATCCTTTCTTAATGAGTTCAGCGATTAGATGGTGATATGTTTGCTTTAGAATTGGATAGTTCATATATTAAAATGCAATTTTATAATGGCTTTGATTTTATTCCTTCTTCAATATTTATTCGAGAGTCAATATTTCACAGTTTTTTGAGATGTAAAATTGATTAGTATTTAGTTCTATGCTTAAAGTTTAAAAATACTTTTACAATAATGCCCCAATTACAGTTTAGTGTTTGTTGCAAACCACATCATTTGTCAGATAAAACCCATTTATAAAATCAGGCATCAGGATGTTTCCATCGAAATACCAGTTAATTTTATCATTTAACTTCTTTGTTATATCAATCCACCCTGTCTCAAACTAAATCTTCCTTTCTCGCATAATCTTATGCAGCGCAGCAGATTTAGCTAAAATTTACTGTAGCTGTAAAGAAGATACAATCAAATTTAGGGAAGATAATTCATTAGTAGATTTAAGCTATAATTCTTCTTTGGAGATGGAACCTGCAAAGATAGATTATATTTTGCAGATAAAAAGAGAGACAAATTTACTAAAGATGTTTAAATATTTTGAGCTTGTTATTTCGTATTCCTGATGTCTTTGATTAGTAATTAAAACATACTAATAGTACTGAAGCAAAGTCGAGGGAAGTTTGCAGTTATTAAATTCTCGAGTAAAAAAATCAGTAACTATTCTCCAGTTTGCGTTATTATAAAGCGACAAAAATTAAATTCCTTACATGTGCTCAATATATAGTTGCAGTATTGAAGGCTATAAAAAGAATTATGCTGAAATATTTTATTTCTATTAAATAGATAGACCTTTGGTCATTTCCTTAATAAATAGATGGCGAGATTATGCTTGCAAGCTAAGAAGTTGAGGCAATTTGGAGTTTAATTTGCTGGTGAACCAGTTACCGCCTAAATAATCTATATTCTTTTTATAGATAGCATAGTTAGTTATCTGCTAATAATTATCAGCATTGAGGTTTATAAATCCAAGAATAAAATGTGAAATGTCTTTAAACTGGTCTGACTAAATTAATATAAATATCGATTTGAGATACTCCTACTTAAGAGTTGGGATGCAAAGCTGTTTCAGTTATTACAAGGAAACTATCGATTATTGTTTTAGTATTGATCGAATGTCATCAAGATTTAATTGACTTAATTTTCGATAACTATCGATAAACTGCTGACTATATTATTTTTATTATTCCAATTATCTTATTTCTAATTTTTATTGTATTGTTTGTAAATCGTCAAAGATGCCTTTATCATTATTGCATTGGCTTATTTTGTTTTAGACTTCATTGATAAAATATATACTATTTTTTACATTCTTCAAGATTTTTTTATGATTATTCGATGGACATTCACTTCTGCTAGTTATTTTTCTTTCAAAAAGAGAGGCAATCCATACTTCAGTCCGATTCTAAAAAGCAAGCTCTGCTATAAGAGTGATTCTAAGTATAATTTTGTGAATTTGTTCCTATTTAGTAGCTCGTGAAAGCAAAAATAAATAAACTGAAAGCAGATCCCTGCAATTATTGCCAGTCTAGTGATTTTATAAGTAAATCCATAGCAATAGTTGAGAATATACCAAAATGTCATCAAACTGTTCACTATCATTAATCTTTTTAATGATTTGATCACATATATTAGGGTATAACAACTATTAAATGAGATCATTGCCTTCCTAACTTCTCACAGCACCCTTTGATTGTTTAAGTAGACTGCAAAGAAACCCATGCAACTTTGGGCTATCAATGAGCCAAGATACAAACGATAGCAATTAACCATTCTTATTAATTGGAAAATTAAGCAATGAAAAAGCAATCCAAGGGCATACTTTGACAATATTGATTAACAGATAAGTCACAATTTCAGATCCTTTGATGATTTCGGAAACAAAGACATTAATGAGAGAATGGGTTTCATAGCATACATTTATCAGCTCGCTTTTAATAGTAAAACTTTTTTCAAAGGTTTTTATTCCAGTCAAGTTGCTGTTTGGATGAGGAACGAATTTATGGATTAGTAAAGGAATCAACGTTTTAAGGCAGGAATCTTTGCCAGATAAGCAAAGAATTTATAAGAGGGAAGAGAGGCATTTTTTAGGTTCAAAACTGCTAGAATATAAATTGATAATGCTCTATATTTCTACAGATGGCATATATTTATGATGGAAATCGAGGAGGATGTCACGAATTAAGGCAAAATTAATGTTGGTGAGCCCAAACAGCATTTGATTAACCTTTTGAGCAGCTCTCGTTATTCTTTCTTAGAGGATAGTAGGCATTTTGCAGGAAATATGAATGAAGCATGTCATTAGAAAATGTAAAGAATATTCATTTTGATGCTGTCCAATATGGATTAAGTTAACAATTCTGAGTAAGTTGTAAACTTGGGATTAGGTCGAGATGGGAGACTCTAATTAACTGATACTGGTAGTAATGAGGTTTAGGTTTAGTCTTCCCGAGCTTATTAATTGCAATTCAGATTGTAATTTTTCGCTTTCGCTCTAGAGGTAAAGTTTAAGCTTTTCACCGTTGTCTTCCACATTCAACAGCATACCATCAGCAAGACTGCCGATAATCCTTACTCCAATGCTTTAAAATTCCACCATTTTCCAAGTTTGTACATCTCCACTGTTAAAACCAACCTTAACAGCAGAGATAAAAAACTCCTTAGCATCACGCCAGCCTTCCTCCAGTTCACCAGTGATTTCTTCAGTACGTAGTTCTCCTAACAATCCTGCTTTTTGAGTAGCTAGTTAAAAAATTTAGAGAATTTCTTAATATTAAAGAATTCTAAATTTCAGGTTAATTGATATGCCAGAGATGATTACATTCAAATAAGGCAACCAAAAGGGCGAATTTGCTTAAGCAATAAATCTTAGAAAAGACTAACGATGACGAAGGAGACCGAATAGTAAAGGAGTTAGTATATTAGTTCGTAAACATTTTTCTCCAACTTCACGCATGCAAGCGAAAATAGGTTCAACTGTTGGATTTAGGGGAAATAGTAAGGAATAAAATTGAAAGTAATTGAAGCTGGGATGAAAATAATAGAGGCAGTTATTGATGTCAGCCATCTCTATCAATAGCTGTGTATAGTTTTGCGCAATTAAAGCTGGAGCAAGTCCATTATAGAAATTACTAATACCTGTGAATACTATTTATCTGTCTTTACGTAAAAATGATTTTCCTCCCACTCTTAGGTACTCCTTCAAAATATACATATTGAAGGATAGCTTCCAGTGATTAGCATACAGGATATATGTATCCCATCCTTTTTGTAAAGCAGTTTCTGCCGTTTCCCCAGATTATAAGGTCTGATGAGCATCAATCACTATTTTCTTTGCAGATTCCAATCTCGTCAGCACCTGTAATACTGCTTCTAATGGATCAACCTTCATCATAAGCAAGATACATAGATGTCAAAGCCATAGAGAGATAGTTTTGTAACATCAAATCGATTAATTCTGAGTAGACACAAATAATCTGCTTGCAGCCACTTCTGAAAACAATCACGCAGACTCAGTTCATAATATCTTTTTTTGTTGACCAACTGATCAGTAAGTTAAGCTACCATGGTGCTTATTTGATCGTTTGTTTCCGATAGGAAATTAATTTGAAATTTTAGGACAGACTACTATAGAGAAATTGATACTTCGGGAGGAGGTGACTGACTACGATAGACTTGTGCATGCACAAGTGCAAGGAAATTTTATTGAAACAAAAGTAATTCGGAGAGGTAGGAGTTCGTCTGGATAGGCTCTTTGTTACTCATATCTTGGCAATATTAATTTTCGACACCAATGAGCAGTCGAGATAAAATGAGGTGATAATTACAAATATCGATAGTACCCACTAGAGGATGACTGTTCTATGACTTTTTATGCTGTTTATGCCTCTAATTTATATGGGGGGCAATTTTCAAAATTTGAATATTGCCTATGGCAATGTACTATGCTAGTCTGCATTTATAACTGTCCGCTCAGTTCAAACAAATATTAATTGATGAGTTAGTCTCGTTCAAATCCCCGTGACACTCCCCGTCGTACACCAATCCAATCACGTTCCTACTTGAGTATGCCGCATGCCATCCATCAGAGTCCTCACAATCACTCAGGAATATTTACTCCTCACCAGATCCAAGAAACCAATTCCCTCGCTAGTGATGAAGGCGGTGTAATTTATGGAACAAACATCTCAATGAAAAACGTTGTAAGCTCCCTTGAAAACTTTATCGTGAACTTCGAAGTTACTCGGCTGGTCGATGGCACTTCAGTCACTGAAAAAATTTATCGTAACCAGCTTTATGACTTGTAGCTGACAGAAGGCTACATCTTTGAGGTTCAGGGTCGACATCTCAAAGAACATGACCGTGAACTCTACTATCAGTTTATCTATTTTCCCGCCTAAATGATCAGTCTCTTTGACTATGCCCTCAAAGGACTATACTAAAAGAATTTCATACTGGATGAGAATGTAAACCAGGCAGACAAAACTTAAAGATTGATGAAGCAAGAACGCCTCATGATGGGAATCAAATATCTTGATTAACTAACAGAGGTTAAGAATCTGGGACCACGCAACATCAACCGTTTAATCTGCTTTAGAGGTATTGTTATTCGATGCTCTGAAATATATCCTGAGATGAAAAAAGCTTTGTTTAGATGCACTCATTGCGGAGAGGATTCCTAAGTAGTCTTGGAGAATGCAAAGGTACAAGAACCCACATAATGCCGCTATTGTAGGCACCGTTCTACTCTACAGCTGATGCATAATCTTTGCCAATTCACTGACAAACAGTACATCAAGTTCCAAGAATTACCATAGTATGTACCAGAGGGAGAGACTCCTCACTCTTTAACGATAATTTGCTATGACAATAACGTTGATGGAATTCGTCCTGGCGACCGAGTGGAGGTGGTAGGTATATATCGTGCTCAGTCAACCAAAGTGCAGCGGATAAAATCTAACCTTAAGTCAGTTTTTAATACTTACATTGATCTTATCTCTTTCAGAGTTCTTGAGGAAAACAGGTTCAAGTCATAAATTGGCACCTCAATTTTTAATG
>Ga0302188_10002325_pt1 | contig 13958 bp, 10 predicted proteins | sample II_Bog_E2_1_FD_198783 | JGI IMG/M metagenome (GOLD analysis project Ga0302188, IMG submission 198783) | Peat permafrost microbial communities from Stordalen Mire near Abisko, Sweden - II_Bog_E2_1 | ecosystem: Environmental > Terrestrial > Soil > Wetlands > Peat | place: Sweden: Abisko... | reverse complement strand
CCCCGGTATCTTGCGCAGTTTTTCTCGCAAGACGCATGGTTTCAATCGTTTATCTTTTCTTTCTGTTAATTAATCAGTAACATCAAACCGCCGATTTTGCCCATTTTTCAGCCCCAAAGTGGCCGCTTCGGGGGCAAAAAGGCCGCTTTTCCGCCCGTTTCGTGCGCTCCGTCTCCGGCCTATTGACAAATGTCAGCTCCGGCGCACCCCTATGAGCGCCGGTTTCCCGGCAATTTTGCAAGAGGTTCTACAGCATTTTCGATTCTGGTGTTTACAGAATCCATGCAGAAAAGCGGCTTTTTCCTCAAGAAAAAGCCACCTTCGACTCACTCTTGATGTCAACAAGTGAAGCGAAAATGCTTTAAAACGAGAATGAAAGATATCCGAAGGTTGCTCTTGGGAAAGAATCTACGATGTTCTGCAAAAATACCGAAAATATCTCTGCTCAGGTAAGAATGCTTAATATGTCTCTCGTGTCTGCTGTTGATCGCTTCAATCATCGCAAATTGAACGAGAAATGCGGCAATGCCGCATCCGAGAACAACAATTAGAAGAATGGTGAAAATCACACTATTGTTCAATGCTAACCTCTCAACTGGAAATGGCGTCTAGAGTTTCGTTCACGTGTGAAGGCGGTTACGACTGATCCCTGTTCCCTGATCCCTGTTCCCTGTCTTTCATCAGGCGGCTGACTTCGGCGTGGAGGCGGGCGGTGATCTCGGCCTCGGAGTCTCGCGGGGCAAAGCGGATGGGCTCGCCGACGCGGACCTCGATCTTGCCGGAGCGGAACCAGCCTCGTCCGGCGGTCTTCAGCTCGCCCAGTCCGCGCAGGCCGACCGACAGAACAGGCACGCCCGACTGCTTGACCAGCAGTCCGATGCCGCCGCGGAAGCGCGCCAGAGAGCCCTCGGCCGAGCGCGTGCCCTCGGGAAAGAGCAGGACGTTGTAGCCGCGGTCGAGCGCCTGGCCGGCGTGGGCAAAGCTGCGCTGGAAGTTGCGCCGGCGCGGCAGGGGAAAGACATTGAAGAGCGCGGTGAGCAGCAGCCAGACGAGCGGGCCGGGCAGATAGAAGCCGCGCTTGCCTGGCGCGCGCTCGGGGTTGCGGAAGTGCCGGTACTCTTCGAGCATATCGCCGGCCATGGCCACGGCGATGCGATGGCGCTGCGCAGCGGGCAGCGCGCATTGAATGAGCGGGCCGTCGAAGGCGGTGACGTGGTTGGCGATGATGAGCATCGGCTCGGGGGCTGCGGGCAGCTCCGGCGCGACGACGCGCGGCGCGGCGAGCAGCCAGACCAGCGGGCGGACGACGGCTTCAATGAAGGCCACGCGCAGCCAGCGGACGGGCGCAAGCCAGGGCCAGAGGGGATAAATGGATTGAACAGGTTCGACCGGATCGGTAGCGAAAGAATTCGAGACTTCGGGTAAAGTTGGCGAGAAAACCTCCTCAGGGGCTGAGGCTTGCTCCGGTTTGGTTGGCATATTGCGAGGGTTGAAAGCTTCGCCTCCCTCCGAAGCTTGATCACTCGCATCCTCTCCGGCCACCAGGCTGCGCAGCTCGCCCAGCGTGCGCGCCTCCTCCAACGGCCCGCCTTCGGGCGCAATGCCCATCCGCTCTTCAAGAGCGGCGGCCAGTTGCACACGGGCCAGGCTATCGAGGTGGAGATCCTCGGTGAGCCGCAGCTCGTCGCCGATGCCCGAGGGCGTCTCGCCGGAGATCTCGGCGATCAGCTTGAGTAGCCAATCCGAGGAGGCGCCGAAGCCCTCGGCGTGGGTGGCCGCGGCCTCGCCATTTTTCTCCGGGTCCTGAATGCCAGCCAGCCACGCGGAGACGGCCTTGCGGCGAACCTTGCCGCTGGAGGTGCGGGGCAGGTCGGGCTCGGGCCAGAGCACCCAGCGGCTGACGCGCTGAAAATCGTCCAGGCTCTGGTTGGCGCGCTCGATGGCCGCCGCAGCCTGGTCGCCGCGTCCGTGCATGGCCAGCACCGCGCAGGGCTCAGGGCCGCTTGCCGTCTCCATCGCCACCACGGCGCAGGCCGCGACCTCCGGCTGCTGCTCGATGGCCGCCTCGAGATCCTCGGGATGAAGGTTGACACCCGCCGAGGTGACGATGACTTCGCTCTTGCGCCCGAGGAAGCGCAGCTCGCCTCCGGCCGCGCTCTCGGCCAGGTCGCCCGTGGCCAGCCACTCGTCCGCGCGCGGGCGCAACTGGCCGCCGGACCAAGAGGCCGCGGAGATCGACTCGCCGCGCACCAGCACTTCGCCATCGGGCCCCAGCTTGACCTCGCGTCCCGGCAGCGGCTTGCCGATGCTGCCGCGAGCCACATGGAAGGGATGGTTGAGCGTGATCAGCGCCGAGGTTTCCGTCATGCCGTAGCCCTGCACGACGACAAAACTCAAGGCATTCCAAAACTGCTCGGTCGCTGCCGGCAGCGCGCCGCCGCCGGAGATCAGCGCCCAGAACTTGAGGCCGAAGGCGGAGTGAACGTCGCGGAAGATCCACCAGCGGCGCGGCACGCCTATCTTCTTCTCTGAGGCGGTGACGCGCTCGGCGAGGCCGGGCAGCGTGGCCTCCAGGTGCGACTTGAGCAGCGCCATGACGCGGGGCACGGCGGCCAGCACGCTGATGCGCTCGCGGCGGATCGTCTCGACCAAACGCCCGGCCACTAGGCGGCTTTCGAAGTGGACCTCGGCGGTGAAGATCGGAGGCACCCAAAGGCCCATCGTCTGGCCGAAGACGTGGCTCAAGGGGAGCGTCTCCAGGATGCGCAAGGGATGCGCGATCAGCCGCTCCCAGCGCATATACGGCTGCGCGCCCTGCTCGATCGGCTCGACGCTGGCCAGGATGTTGCCGTGGGTGAGTACCACGCCCTTGGGCTCGCCGGTGGTGCCGGAGGTGAAGAGGATTTCGAGCGGCGTGGAGCGCGAGAGTCCGTCGATGGGGCCAGCCTCTACAGCGGGCAGAATGCCGAGCCAATCTTCGAAGGCGAGGCGCGGATACTCAGCGGGCAACTGATTGAGCAGCAGGGAATCGCCGATGGCCAATTTGGGCTGCACATCGGCGGCGACGCGCCGGGCAAACTCCGCGCTTCCGTAAGCGTCCAGCGGGACGGCGAGGACGCCACGCAGCAGGCAGCCGTGAAAGGCGGCGATCCACTCAGCGCTGTTCTCCGCCCAGAGCAGAACCCGGTCGCCGGAGCCGATGCCGCGCTGGGCCAGCAGCGCGGCAAAGCGCCCGGCAAGCTGCGCCAGCTCGGAGTAGGTGGTTAAGCGCCGCCGGTTGCCCTGAAAGCGTACGACCGCGATCTGGTGGTCATAGCGGCGGAAGTCTTCAATCAGTGTAGCCAGGTGGTCGCGCATAAATCTCCGGCAAGAACATGGTAGCAGCGCGCAGGCGGGTGATACGACGGCTTCTTCCGGGATATCCGTAGTATCTTAGGATGAACGAATTATGACTTTCACTCTCTTTCTTCTCTGTTTGAGTGTGACTGGCGTCCTTCGGGCGCAAGAACTTTCCTCACGCAACGAGGCGTTGAAGCAGATCTGCAACCAGTATGACGCGCAGAAGAAGACTGCGCAGGGCGGGGCGTTAATAACCAGGAGCAATCCGCGTGGCCTTGTTCACCGGAATATTCCAAATATCTTTTCTCGGTTGTGTTGACGGCTTCAGCGGCTGCGGAAAAACCTCCGATTCCAGCCCGGATTCATACTGGAGTCGTTGTGGCGCGCCCGCAGCAGCCGCACCGCCGAGTGCATCGGCCACGCCGGATCGCCTCCCTGCGGCGGCGGCGTGAAGAACGGGTTCCTGCCGTCGTCGCGCGCCGCAATTTTAATCTCGTCGATCGCGCGCGAGATCTCCTGGATCGCGGCCTCGCGGGCAGCGGCCGAGCGCACGGCGTGGAATGGCATTCGGCTTCCACACCATCGAGCGTAGACACTTCGTGGGCCCCTGCAATCGGCGCCGCCACAACGTTCCCTGATTCCACGATCCCGACAAGAATGTGCTGAGTCTGACGCAGTTCTGAAACACAACGCACAGATGCGGAATTGGCGAAAACGCAGTCTTTTCTGGCTAAAACTTGGCGGTTTCTGGCCAAAATAGAGGCAAAAAACGGGGCTTACAGTTACTGATTGGTTAACATTACTAAAATTCAAGATGTTGAATTCATGTAAGTTACGAGAAACTTGAGCGCAAAAAAACGATTTCCACAGGGTGGGGGGGTGGGGGGTACCTGCTTTTGCCCTCCTTTGTTCGCCATTTCTTTGTCTCCACGGCCCGGTTTGGAACAGGTACCAAGGGACCAGGGACCAGGGGGCAAAGGATTGCACGCGACTCTGGGCTTTGTTCATTCCTTCATTGTGCGCGCCGGGAGAGAAATGATCTGCAAGGACTGGCCGTCCCGGCGGGCGCGCTTCGCGCCATCTGCGGTGGGGCAGACGCACGCTTTTCGCTCGCAGTGGTTTCGTGGACTTTCAGGTGCGAGAATCCTTAAGTCCCGGAAGGTCGGCTTGTGTCCATCGGAGTTCTGTTCATTGCCGGGCGGATTGGGGTTCATCGTTTCCCTGGTCTCAAAGCCGAGACTTGGGAAACTCGCCAGACGCTCCTGATGAACGGGTCAGAAAAAGCGATGTTTCGCAGCGCCCCTACGGGGCTCAATACCGGTAATTTCTCTTTTCCAGGACTGCGCTTCGCTTGTCCTGGGCTATTGTCCTATCGCCCCTCCGGGGCAGATGTTTGCGCTGCCGCAACGCGCCGCGTGAATCAAAATGCTCGGGATGACAGCGACGATGGTGAAGCACCTGGCCCGGGCCTGAAGGCCACAGAAATTCGCATCCCTTCCGGGTTGAAACCCCCGGCTCCCTCCGGATAACTGCCCGCAGGGGCAACAGCATTTTCGATTCTGGTGTATACAGAATCCTTGCAGTAAAGTGGCTTTTTCCTCAAGAAAAAGCCACCTTCGATGCGCTCGTAATGTCAACAAGTGAAGCGAAAATGCTCTAAAGCCCAAGACCTATTGGGATCGTCGATCGGCACGACTGAAGTCGTGCCCTGATACAAAACTGGCCTGTTATCGAGTTATTTCACAACCTATAAGATTGTGCCCTGACACTTCTTGCCTCTCGAAATCAGCATTTTCGCAGCCTGTGAAGTCGTGCCCTGACAAAGCGCGGATTGAATCATAGAGCCATACTCCCGCGCCTTTTCACTGGTGCGGGCGAGGACGCCCGCACGACAGCCGGTCTGGAGACCGGCGCTACACTCCTGGTATGACACAATCACGAGGCTGGCATGACACAATCACGCGGCCGGCATGACGCAATCACGCGGTATCGTTGCGAGGCGCTCACTGCTCCTGATCAGGCGCTCAACTGCTCCTGGAGCTTGTTGAGGGTGCGGTGCAGGTCCTTGTCGGCGCGGCGCTGCTCGTCGATCTTGGCGATCGAGTGCATGACGGTGGTGTGGTGCTTGTTGCCGAACTGGCGTCCGATCTCGGGCAGGCTGGCCTCGGTCATCTGCTTGGCCAGATACATGGCGATCTGGCGGGGCACGACGACGTTGCGCGAGTTGTTCTTCTGCTTGAGATCGACGATCCTCATGCCGAAGTTTTCGCTGACGGCGCGCTGAATGGATTCGATGGTGATCTTGCGCACCTGCATATCGATGAACTGCTTGAGGCACTGCTGCGTGGAAGCGAGGGTGATCTCCATGCGGTTCATCTGGCACCAGGCGATCAGCCGGGTCATGGCGCCCTCAAGCTCGCGCACGTTGGTGCGGACGTTGGAGGCGACGAACATGGCCACGTCGATGGGCAGATGGACCTGCTCGCTCTCGGCCTTCTTCTGCAGGATGGCGACCTTGGTTTCGAGATCGGGCGGCTGAATGTCGGCGATCAGGCCCCACTCGAAGCGCGAGCGCAGACGGTCCTCGATCTCGGCCAGCTCCTTGGGCGGACGGTCGCTGGCGATGACGATCTGCTTCATGCTCTCATGCAGCGCGTTGAAGGTGTGGAAGAACTCCTCCTGCGTGCGCTCCTTCTGGGCGATGAACTGAATGTCGTCAACCAGCAGAACGTCGACGGTGCGGAAGCGGTCGCGGAAGCTGGTCATGCGGTCGTTGCGCAGCGAGGTGATCATCTCGTTGGTGAACTTTTCCGCCGAGACATAGCAGATACTCGACGAGGGCTGACGGCGCTTCACCTCGTGACCGATGGCGTGCATCAGGTGGGTCTTGCCCATGCCGACGCCGCCATAAAGGAAGAGAGGATTGTAGGCCTTGGAGGGCCTCTCGGCGACGGCCAGCGAGGCGGCGCGGGCAAACTGATTGCCGTTGCCGATGACGAAGGCGTCGAAGGTGTAGCGGGGATTGAGTTGCGCCGCGGTGGACCAATCGAAGCGGGCCTGCTCAGGCGTGCGCGAGGCCGACTGCGGGGGCGCGCTGGGAGCATGGGCGGGCACGGGGGCAAAGCCGCCGTCCTTGCGCACCGGCGGGACGGAGGGGTCCTCTTCGGCGGTGACGAAGCAGACGTCGTCCAGCTCGAGGCCGTGCTGCTCGATGGCCTCCTGGATCAGGTCGCCGTAGTGGTCGCCGAGGCGCTGGAAATCAGCCGAGGGCACGCGCACGTAGAGTGTGCGATTGGCGACATGGCTGAAGCGGGAGGGTTTGAACCATTGCTCGAAGGAGCTGCGAACAACCTTCATCTCCAACGCCGCGAGAATCTGGAGCCAGGGGTTGATTGCCGTTACCGGCGAAACTGCAAATGCCATCGTGCCGATCCTTGCCTGCGTCGTCTTGTGTACTTCCGGTACGGTTTATCCGCCAAAATCAGGCAACAGCTTTGCGGCGGCGAAAAGCGCTTGGCTTTTCGTCTTTTCAACTGCCTGCCGACTGCCTGAATGCCGCTGTTCGGCCCCTGAAACTTCCGCGGGACCTGGGACAAATCAACCGTTCCGTGAGACGCTGGGAAACTTACTCGAACGGTCCCAAGATTAGCACATTCGCGAGGGTGTTGTAATCTTTCTTTCATGGAAGATTTACGTGAAGAGGGCGAGTTGCACAATAGATGGTGAAAGTGGAGGCGGAGGTTACCAGAGTTTTTACAAGGTGTGCCTGAAAGCCGCGTTGGATGGGGCTGAATCGGCGCTTGCGTAGACGCATCATCGCTTGAAGGCGGATGGTCGGCGACCAATTTACATGGCGCGAGAGGCTAGCGAATCGGTTTGAATGAAGACTCCCTCGGGGGCTAAAGCCCCACACTCCGTGCGATCTTATGTACGGGCTGAAGCCCGTACCCTTCACTGAAGCCCGTACCCTTCACTGAAGCCTGTACCCTTCACTGAAGCCTGTACCCTTCACTGAAGCCTGTACCCTTCACTGAAGCCCGTACCCTTCACTGAAGCCCGTACCCTTCACTGAAGCCTGTACCCTTCACTGAAGCCTGTACCCTTCACTGAAGCCTGTACCCTTCACTGAAGCCGGTACCCTTTACTGAAGCCGGTACCCTTCACTGAAGCCCGTACCCTTCACTGAAGCCGGTACCCTTCACTGAAGCCCGTACCCTTCACTGAAGCCGGTACCCTTCACTGAAGCCCGTACCCTTCAAACCGTCCAACAAAACCTTTCCTGCCAGCCGAAGAGGGCGGGGCTGGATTCCTGGAGCGAACTACGATACACTTAGTACTTGCCGTCAAGGCGAAGATTTCTCACTGTGAACAGGAGCGCATTTTTATGCCCAAGCGCACATTTCAACCGAATCGCCGCAAGCGCGTGAAGACACATGGCTTCCGCGCGCGCATGAAGACCAAGTCCGGCGCCGCCGTGCTGAGCCGCCGCCGCGCCATCGGCCGCAAACGCGTAGCCGTCAGCGCTGGCTTCCGCGACTAGTCCGACCCGTTCTTCCACTCGCCTCATGTTGGAGCCGGAATGGATGGAACCATCAACTCTGTTCCGGCCAACACCCTCCGCGGCGCAGCCATGACAATCTCATTTCTCAAGGACGAAGGCCAGCCGGTAAGGCAATCGCTCAAGGGCGTGCGCCTGCGCAAGCATGCCGACTATCAACGCGCGTACGCGGCAGGCCGCAAGCGGCAGTCGGCGTCGATGAGCTGGTTTCTGGCGCCGCAGCAGGCGGCCTACTCAGGCGCTTCGTTGCCTGAAAGTCCGCGCGTGGGCCTGACCGCGGGCAAGGTGATGGGCAAGGCGCACGAGCGCAACCGGCTGAAGCGGCGGATGCGAGCAGCGATCGGTCGCCATGTGGAACTGCTTCCCGAGGGCTGCGATCTGATCTTCCATCCGCGGCGCGCGGTGCTGACGATGGAATTCACGAAACTGGAGGCGGAGATTGTGCGTATTCTTCAGCAGGCCGGAGTGGAGGCCGAGCGGATGAGGCAGCAATCGAGCCCCGCGCAGGCGCCATGAGTCGCATACTTCTTGCCATGCTGGCGTTTTACCGGCGCTGGATCTCGCCGGCGCTGCACACGCTCTCGCCGGGCGACGGCTGCAAGTTTCTGCCCACCTGCTCGGAGTATGCGATGCTGGCGATCGCCATGCACGGCCCGCTGCGCGGCAGTTGGCTGGCCGCGCGGAGGCTTTTGCGCTGCCACCCCTTCAGCCCCGGCGGATTGGACCAGGTGCCTCCGGTCTCGCCGATGCGCCAAATTCACCGCAAACCGTTACCATAAGAAGAGCAACGCCTTTTTGAATGCGTTTGTTCAACGAATAGGAAGAATACCTTGGCAGAGATCAGCAATCCCAATCTTCAGGGGCAGAGCGGCAAAGGCTCGGGCGGCGATTCAGGCAGCCTGTGGGCCTTTACGCTTTTGTTTCTCGTCGTCCTGCTTGGCTACCAGTACTTCTTCAAGCCGCCGGTGCAACCTCCTTCACCGCCAGCCGCACAAAGCCAAAGCCTGTCACCCAAGCCGCCGCAGCCCACTCTTCCAGCCGCTGGCGCCGCCGTCCAACCGCAATTGAACTCCGCACCGGTTCAAGCGGTCTCGACCGACATTGTGGCTTCGGTCGAGGCCACGACGACGGTGGAGAACGACAAGTACCGGATCGTCTTCAGCAATCGCGGGGCTGAGGTGATCAGCTGGGTGCTGAAGAACTACTACGACAGCGGCGGCAAAGCCGAAGGCCGGCAACTGGATCTGGTGCAGCACGAGGCCGCGGAGCGGGACGGTTTTCCGCTCTCGCTCTTCACCTACGAGCAGGACGCGCAGGGGCGCTATCTGCCGCTGAAGGAGCAGGCGGTCAATCAAGGGCTGTATCAACTGACCGTCACGGGCGCGCAGCCCACGGCCACCGGGAACGTGAGAGTTCCGGCGACCAGCGCGTTGACCTTCCACTATCGCGCCAACGGGCTGGAGGCGGTGAAGACGATCCGCTTCGATTCAAGTTATGTTGTCACGGTTGAGAGTCAGGTGACGCGCAACGGCTCACCCGTCCGCTCGCTGGTGGCGTGGCCTGCGGGCCTGGGCGACATGGAGGAGTTCAACAGGAGCGGCGTCGCCCGGTTGATGGTTCCCGCGTCGGTGAACTCGATCTTCGCTTGGTCGCTCGATGGCAAGCAGGATTCGACCAAGGCCAAGAAGGTGAGCGGCTATGCCACCTTGGATCTTCCCTACCAGTATGCGGCGGTTGCTGATCTGTATTTTGCCGCGGCGTTCATGCCGGACGTGCCGCAGCGCGCGACCGCGGTGACGCTGCACGATTCGATCGAGCTGCCGAGCGCGGGCGGCGATCCCAACAGCGCCAAGCGGCCGGCCGACCTGATTGGCCTGGCGGTGGGCGACGAGAGCGGTTACACGCGCGTGCGCCTCTTTGCCGGCCCCAAGCAGAACGATATTCTGAAGTCGATCCGCGCGACCGGCGCCGACGGCAAGCCGACGGGGCCGACGCTGGAGCCGCTGGTTCAATACACCTGGCTGGCGGTGATTGCCAAGCCGCTCTACCTTGCGCTGCACTACCTGAAGGATTCGCTCGGGCCGGGCGAGTACAACTGGGGCTGGGCGATCATCATCGTCACCTTCATCATCAACCTGTGCATGCTGCCGACGCGCTACATGATGCTGAAGTCTTCGTTCAAGATGATGGGCATCCAGGACAAGATTGCGGCGCTCAAAAAGCGCTACGAGCATCTGAAGGCGACCGACCCGAAGCGGGCGGAGATGAACACGGAGATGATGGCCCTCTACAAGAGCGAGGGCGTCAACCCCTACGGAAGCTGTCTGCCGATGCTGATACAGATGCCGATTCTGTACGGCATCTATCGCGTGCTGGCCAATGCCGTCGAACTGCGCCAGGCGCACTGGTTCTGGCTGACCGATCTCTCCTCGTCGGACCCGCTGCACATCCTGCCCATCATCATCATCCTGGGAATGTTTCTGACGCAGTACATCACGCCCTCGCCGGCGATGGACAAGTCGCAGCAGCGGATGATGGCCTTCATGATGCCGGCGATGTTCGGCTTCATGATGTGGAATCTGCCCTCGGGGCTGTCGCTTTATTGGGGCACCGGAAGTGTAATCAACATGGCGATCCAACTGGGCATCAATCAAACCAAGATGGGCAGGGAGATGCACGCCAAGGCCAACAAGCGAGCCGCGAAGAAGGCCGGCACGGGGCCGATTACGGTGAAGGGTAAGAGATAGTTTTTACCGCCTTGCACGATGCCCCGCTCAAGAGTTTTTTGAGCGGGGTTTTTCTTTGCGCGGAATTTTCTTTCGCAGGTAGCCTCATTGGCTCGAAGAGGGCGCGAAGTGATTGAATAGGGATTATGCCCGGTACAGGAGCTTTGATCCTGCTGGCCTTTGCCAGCCTGGTGGTTGTGGTGCTGCTGGTGCTGCTGCAGTTGACGCGGCTAGGCTATCTGGTGCGCGCGACGATTCCGGATCGCCCGCGGCGGCGGATGTTTATCGCCTCCGTCGCCTTCCTGCTCACGTTTGTGGGCGTGCGGCTGCTGGTGCGGGCGGTTGTGCATGAGAACGACGAGGGGCCGTTTCAGTGGGTGGTGGTGCATGGACGGCACATTCACCACCTGGTGTGGGGGATTCTGATATTGCTGCTTGTGGGCTACGGCTGGCTGATGGATCTGGGGCGCGCGCACACGCCGCTCGCGATCTTTCTGAGCCGGTTGATGTCGGTCAGCTACGGAGTGGGCGCGGCGCTGACGCTGGACGAGTTCGCGCTGTGGCTGGACCTGGAGCCGGATGCGTACTGGTCGCGCTCGGGAAGGCTCTCGATCGACGCGGTGATTCTCTTCGGCAGCCTGCTGGCGGTGGGCGCGTGGGGCGCACCGTTCTTCCGCGGCGTGGGCGTCCTATGGAGCAAACGCGCGCTTGTTGGTCAAGAATTGGGCCGGGGACTGACCTTCCCTATTCGCCTCGCGCGCCTGCTTCGTCGGCGTAAAGAGAATCGATCAGGGCCGCGTAGCGCTGAGTAATCACGCGGCGCTTGAGCTTCATCGAAGGCGTCAGTATTCCCGACGCTTCGCTCCACTCGTCGGCCACCAGACGGAATCTCTTGAGGCTTTCAAAGTTGGCCAGGCCGGCGTTGACCTGGCGCACGATCTCGCCATAGAGAGCCAGGACGCGGCTGACGGCGATCAGTTCTTCGCGGCTGGTGAAGTCGATGCCCTGACGGCGAGCCCAATCCTCGAGCGCGGTGAAGTTGGGCGCGAGCAATACGGAGATGAACTTGTGGCGGTCGCCGACCAGCGCGGCGTGGGCGATCAAGGCGCTCGTCGTGAGCTTGCTTTCGATCGGCTGCGGCGCCACCATCTTGCCGCCGGAGGTCTTCAGCATCTCCTTCTTGCGGTCGGTGATGAACAAAAAGCCGTCGGCATCGATGTGACCTATGTCGCCGGTGTGGAAGAAGCCCTCAGCATCGAAGCTCTCGGCGGTCGAGGCGGGCTGCTGCCAATATCCGGCGAAGACCGAGGGCCCGCGCACCAGCAGCTCTCCATCGCCGGCCAGCTTCAGCTCGAGGTTGGAGAGCGGCGCGCCGGCCGCGCCCATGCGATGGCGGAGCGGCGTGTTGAGGGCGATCACGGGCGAGGTCTCGGTGAGTCCATAGCCCTCCCAGAGCGCGATCCCCATGGCGGCAAACCAACGGGCGGTATCTTGCCCCAATGGCGCGCCGCCGCAGACGAAGATCTTCACCTGGCCGCCGAAGGCCTCGCGCACTTTGGAGTAGACGAGTGTGTTGGCCAGCTTCCAGAGCGGCGAGTGGGGCTGGCGGCCATCGTAGACGGTGTCGATGTGGCCCGTGCCGACCGCAAGCGCCCAGGCGAGCAGGCGCTTTTTTACGGGAGATTGCGAAGTGCGGCGCTCCACCTCCTCACGAATCTTTTCGAAGACGCGGGGCACGCCGACAAAGACCGTGGGGTGAATCTCGCGCATGGCCTGCGGCAGTTTGTCGAAGTGAGAGCAGTAGGCCACCTGCACGCCGTAGCCGTACATTACATAGTCGAGCGCGCGCGCGGTGACGTGGGAGAGCGGCAGAAAAGAGATCAGGGCGTCGCTGGGATTGAAGCGGAAGTCGAGGGGGGCGATGTTCTGATTGGCGGCGATATTTCCGTGCGTGAGGAGCACGCCCTTGGGCTCGCCGGTGGTTCCCGAGGTATAGATCAGCGTGGCCGTGTCCTTGGGCTCGACGGCGCGCACCAGCGCATCGAAGACGGGATCGCGCCCGGCGCCGCGGTCGTCGGCCTGGGCTAGAATCTCGCGGAAGGCGACGGCTCCCTCGGGCGCCGCGGGATCCATCATCAGAATGCGCTCCAGTTTGGTTTTGGCGCGCACGGCGTTCAGCTTGTCGAATTGCAGGCGGGTGGAGACAACGGCGATGCGGCAGCCGGCGTCAGCCAGCAGCGCGGCGATCTGCTCGCCGGTGAGCGTGGGATAGATGGGCACCGTGACGGCGCCGATGCCGAGCGTGGCAAAGTCGGTGACGGCCCACTCCCAGCGATTCTCGGCAATCAAGGCGATGCGCTCGCCCTTCTTGGCGCCCCAACTGAGAAAGGCTTCGCCGAGCGAGCGGACGCGCTGGTAGATCTGGTCGGAGGAGATGGGCTGCCAGTGGCCGAACTCGTCCTGCCAGAGGATGGCGCGGGGATTGGCGGCCGCCGAGATGCGGCAGAAAAGGTCGTTGATGGTGACGAGCGGCGTGGTTCGATTGGTCATGCGTCGGCTCAAGGAGCGCGGCAACCGGTCAGCCGCAAATCACTTGCGAAAGTGTAACAGCGCGGAGGCTCATCGGCGAAATGCTCGGGGCCTGCGCTACGGCGCCAGCGGCTGGTGAATGCGGATAATGTTGTCCCGCACCTCGACGACCGCGCCCGGCCAGAGCTGCGCCGTCAGCTCGCGGACGGCATCCATCGTGGGGTAATACTTGCCCGTGCCGAAGCAGTTCGCATCGTCGATTAGAATCACGTGACGGCTGATTCCATGCGCATAAACGGCGGTGAGTTCGTCCATGATCGGCGTTTCGTCCGAATGGCCGTCGAGCCAGAAGAGGCATGGCTCGGCGATGGATTGGAGCAGCTTGGGCAGCTCGATGGCGCTATCGCCGTGCAGCAGATGAATCTTCGCCTGGCCGGCGAAGTTTTTTACGGCCAGAGAGTAATTGAAGTCGTCCAGCTCGATCGAATAGACCTCGCGAAAGTGCTTTTCCACGGCGGCGATCATCTGGCCGAACTGCGTACCGGTCTCGATCAGCACGGGCAACTGGAAGCGACGGGCGTATTCCAGCAGCGCCCGTTGCTTGATGAGATGGGGCACGCGAGGCCGGGGCGAGCCTTTGAGCCTCCAGAACCAATAATCCGGCTGGGCGGCAATCCGCTTGTAGAAAAAGATCAGCCGGGAGTGCCGGACAAAGTTGGGCAGCATCGTGATAACCCCATGCAATCGTTTGAAATAAGCGCTCCCCCAGTCTATCGAGCGCTGAACAGGGGTGTCAATCGAGCCTC
>Ga0302188_10002315_pt1 | contig 14012 bp, 7 predicted proteins | sample II_Bog_E2_1_FD_198783 | JGI IMG/M metagenome (GOLD analysis project Ga0302188, IMG submission 198783) | Peat permafrost microbial communities from Stordalen Mire near Abisko, Sweden - II_Bog_E2_1 | ecosystem: Environmental > Terrestrial > Soil > Wetlands > Peat | place: Sweden: Abisko, Stordalen... | reverse complement strand
TTATTGATATTTTAAATATAAAATATTGTTAATAAAATTATTAATTGGTAAGAATAATATCAAATTTATGGTTGTCTTTTCATAAAATGTTTGAGAATTTATTCCGATGGATTATCTGCTTTTCTATTGCTTCTCTCCAACAATTTCTGCCCATAGTTATAATTCAAAATATTTTACTTGTTGTCCGAATAATTAGTCGCTCTCCATTTAGCCAGCGTATCTGTTCCTTCCATTACTTTCCCTTCAAACACTTGATTTTTGGTACGGAACATTTGTAAGGTGGCATCAGGTTGAGCTATTGAAACCAATATTTGATAACTTTGAAATCTTTTTGCTTTTCTTTCATCAATCGCATCTAAATATTTTTATGCTGCTTCTTACTTTAACTTATAAAATTGTCTCTTGATCTCCAAATCATCCCTTAATTAATTTATATATACTAGTCGACGTGTTCATAAATCGTTGATTCCCAAAATTTACGCTTGCTTTCGTAGGTGCGTCTAATAAATCTAAGGGCAACGTCTGTTTAATTCGAAATTGATTAGTAAACGACTTAAAATGCTCGTCTCATGGTCTTACTACGCCGATCTGCTTATGGTTGTGACTATGTAAATCGTTCAGTTTCCTTTGATAGATGTGTAAGATATTTATTGAGGCATTATTTATAGATGTTTTCTCTCTTTTGATGTTCCTGATCGATAAGATTAATCTAATTCTGTCTGCATTAATAGATTATTACATTGAGGAAAGATATTCATCAATTGCAAAGTCATCTTATCTAACTGCCATTTGATTATTATAAATGATTTGATAAACAACGAACTATAATAAAATTATTGTTTCAATAATTGATCAAGTAGATATTACTTCTCAGAAGAAGTGGCTCTTGTAGTTATTTAATCTATAACTTTACTCGCTCTTTTATCTCCACCATATTATCCAAATCACTGAGATAAAGTGGACAACTGTACCATAAATAGCCGTTTTGTAAATCATCAATGGAGTTTTAGGAGTAAATTTAGTTTTATTCGTTAATAGCAGCTTCTATCATCATCTATCCACAGTCTTGCTTATTCCCCATCGCTGGTTCCAGTTCTATTTTACCATTCTTGTTTTTCCAAATGGCATTCATGATGCTGAATCCTTTAAAATAAATTCTTGATTGATTTAATCTTCTCTTTTTTTGCAAGCATAATTATAAGGAATATTTAAGGTGATGAATTTATTGATTGTGCTTTTTAGAGTGAATTATTTCTATTAACTGAATAATTTAAGCTAGCCTGTGAGTTTTGAGACTGAATTGGAAATCATCGGAATTAAACTATGAGTAAAGAGATCCCTAAATGTTTAAATTATTAGTCCGACCTTGTTTTTAATACAGACTATAATTGGTTGTGCTTTCCTGTACTTCCAATTTAATGTAAGGTACATATTGTTTTGTCATCAATAGAAGAGTGCAAATCTTATTGATTTCTTTTAGAGTAAGATCTTTTTTCTGATGGTTGGGTGATGTAAACATTTTATAGTAAACATTGTTTAATTTTCGCATGAGTATATCAACCGAGTTCTTGATATGCACACGTTTTTTGATTAAATATTTTAATTCCTCTTCCTGTTTTCTTCTGATACTTTCCTAATCATCTTCACTTTAGGCCAAGCTATCATCACTTTATAGTCTAACTGAGCTAATAAATTCCAAGTCAAAATAATCCTTAACAATATCTTTAACCTCTTGGAGGAACAAGCAAAATGATGATATTTTATTTCTGAGTAAAATTAAAAATCGAAGTAAATATTTTTAAAATTGAAGCATTTCATATTTAATTTAGCCATGGTTTGCAGTTACATTTTATATTGTCAAAATTTAAGTCAAGGCAACTGCAACAAAAGTATTGACAGATTTACTTTCCATTTTACCTTTCATTAATTTTTGATTTTTACTTGATAATTTAATATCACAATGACTGAGAATATTTTCAATCTCATTCGATAAATCTCTGAACTACTCATAAATATCTTTTAAATTAAAAAGCTTAAGAATCTAAATTGCTGATTCAATGAGCTCAATTTATTTTTCATAGAGCAATGAGGCTTCTCTCATTTTACTATGATAATCCCATGGATTTTATTATATAAATTTCGTCAAAACCTTTTCCTCTTTTTACTTAATACTGAGATTTGTTTTTATCTGCTAAACATCTAACATCAATCCTTCAGGCTAAAAATTGTTGCATATAAGATCTAACTTTAAATTTTGGGTTTCATCAAACATTGAAATAGGCTGCAATATGATTTAGGTTTCTGATGCATTCAAATGCAAAACTATAAATTCCAGCTCATAGTTACTTAGATGCTATAATGCAGCTCTGACTGTAGAAATATACTCATAAGTAGTGCAAATTCGTGCTCCTAAAGCACTAACCTTGTAATTAAGCAAAAAAGTATACTCCAACATGACTGTGATATATTCTTGTATCTTTGACAAGGCAATTGATTGTTTAGTCTCAGTGGGAAGTTCTTATTTGCTTGTAATAAAGCTATTAGTGTTGGTTTTACAACTTTTTAAAGATAATTCTTCTTCTTCAGTTAAATCAAAGTGATCTTTATTTTTGATAATATTAATACATCCATATATTTTACTGAATAACTCCTCAATGTAACTGCTTTCAAGTATTTATTTTTCTGCCAAAGCTGTGATTGAGATTTCTTTAATAATAGATTGGGAAATATGAATGTACTCATAAATCATCTTTTTGCGACAAAAGCTTAATTTTTAATACTCTTTTTTACTTCTTTTTGATTTGTTCAGATCAGAATAAAAGATGGTACTAAAATTTTTAATATAAAAAATAAGTTCTTACTATTAGAAATGACTACGTTTATGTTTAAAGTGAATGTATTGCTTGCTGGACAGCATAAAGTGATTAATAATTTATAGTCTTTCTTTAGTGTCAGGCGTATTACCAATCAAGGGATATTTTTACTATGGTACGTCCATGAGATAGATGATCATATATTTATAAAGGCTAATGTCGATATTGCTATTTATCTTTACTACTTTCTTTTTAAATAAATTTGTTTCTGTCAAATGTTCAAAGAGATGAGAGGACGTCAGATCATATTTAGAAGAAAGTACACTTTCTATCATACTATTTATCCTCTTAAAGTAAGCTCCACTGCTCATGCCAATCAGTTTGGAATGATTTATGTTGATGATTATCCAATATTAACTTTTAATGTATGATTTGATATCATCTAATATTTTTTGTTGTTATCTCTAATATATTTATTCCCTATTTTAATTATTGTCCACCTCTGAATTGGTCTCAAAAAGCCTAACTTTTTAGATCTCTTTTTAAATTTTCCAAAAGATAGTAGTAAAGTCCAAATGAACAAATGGAATTTTGTTATTTATGCATATTTCAACTATTTACTGCATTTTAATATTTATCAGCAAATTTTATTTTATTCTAAGATTAGAATACATATAGTTTAATATATTCCCCACACTTGACCACTCACTTAAGCAGGATTTCTATTGCGAAGCTTTTGAAACATTTGAAGAGTCATTTCCTTTTTATCTATAGAGGTATTTCTATTTGTCTGAATTTTTTAACCACTGCATGGTTTCACCAGGCCGAATCAGTGTTAAGAAATAAAAGAGTAATAGTTTATTGCTGATTAATAAATTTGCAGGAATTTTGACTGTTGATGCATCCATTTCACAGAAGAAATAGTACCATTCTTTCCTGAAGTTTGAAATTGAATCTTTGATTCCCTTCTATTTCAAATACAATTATAATTTCCTTAATTGCTTTTTAAATAAGTCAGTAATTTCAATGCCTGATTGGTTATTTTAATCCTCCTTGTTTTAATCAATTTCATGCTCATCAGTTTTTCTCATCAATAGTTCGACCATCAAATTCGTTTTTGATGGTTAACCAATAATGTTTTCCTGAAGAACATTTTCCTCGTAATTTTGAAAGCAAAGTTCCAGCAACTCACATAATTGCCTATTATTATAGTCTGCACAGTCTGGATCGTCAGCAAAGATAAATATAACTAATAGAATCATATATTTTTCCATATAAATACAAGCGATATGATTCCAGCTGATAATTCTAAGCGAGTTGATTAGTTTAAGAATATTGACGTTTCTTTTATTGATATTTGTTTAATTATCGCTTTTGAAGATATCCTTGACGATGCCAATGAACTTAGATGTTGATAGATAGGAAGGCAGCCGTTTGTTGGTCTGAAAAAATACAATTATTTAATAAATTCTTATAAAATATTTTGCGATTTTCTGGTGTTGCAAACTCAGCATATTTCTTTCTGTTTTGAGCTTTCCAATGTGATCTTCTTCTGATAATGTCTCCACACCCTTCTTAAAAAATTAAGTTGCTGACTTTATCCAGTCGTTTAATTTCTTTAAATAATTTTAATCATCCTCCTCTTCACTTTTAACTACTTCGTACTTGTTTCTTTCCTCATGAGTAAATTTTATCAACACATCCAATTTTTGGATGGGCACCTCTTTCTATAAAATATTTTTGAGTTGTTAAATATGACTGATCACGAAGATGTCTATTAGATATTTAATATTTAATTTTAATTTTTATCTTTTTTAAATATACTGAACAATTGCTTGCTCCATGGCGGCTTCACTATTTTACTTTTTTTAAATATTGACTATATTTTAGATTTGCTTCTGTAGTTGGGTCATATCTTCACTGTTGAGTTTTAATACAAGAATATTCTCTTAATTGGTGATGTTCTCATTTTCAGTCACGATAATAATAGTCACGTCGTTGCTGATTTACTCTCGTTTTATTAATTTCAAGAGATTGTTCAGTTATTACTTGCTATCTATTTAAAGTAGACAGATCTTTTGCTATAATTAAATCTCATCAACTTACTATTTTGTGATTGAACGCATTGATTTGGGAAAACCTTTATTTGAGAGCAGGACTCGACTTGAGAAGCATATTTTATGATTTGATACTTTGCTTCTGTTTCTGATCCACCCTAGTAAATCAGTGATACTAATCACAAATTGACCGTATAGTGCGCGAATTCGATCGATGATCAACCCAATTTATTCATGCTCCTTACTTTTCTTTGTTTTCATTCCTAGAGACCCTCTTTCCAGTCCTAAAACGATGGTACCGGGAACAAATTGTATCAAAGATAAAATAGATTGTTCTTATATCTCTTTTTGCAATTTCAAGTGCCTAGCAGAAATTAAATCAATATGTTCCTCTATATAATCGCTGTCGATTTGATCAGGTGATCCAATTTTTGCTAGCTTGTTTATTATAATTAAATTCTTCAAATCTTAATCGATGAATTTCATTTTTGATGTGTCATTAACAAGTTTATCGTTCTTAATTTCTTACATAATTTATTCGAACTATTTGCTTTTGTCTTTAAGATTATAATAAAAGTTCATCGCTACGGTGAAGGCGTAAGATTGTAAGGTAGCATAAATGGAGTTTACCGACTTTTATTATTGTTTTAAATGTATCTTGATCCAGCAAAACAAGCTGCAACTAAACTGATGAACTTCACAAGTCGTATTAAGTGGATGTTTTAAGCCAAATAAAGTTTATAGTTTTCCTAAAATATATTCCCTAATAATTTTCTTGTGCTTTCTTTAGGACATTTGCTTTTATAATAGGATTAAATTTTATTTGGCATATTGATATTTTTCAGTTATAGATTTGTACTCACTGTTCTGAAGACTTTGAATTTCTGATTATCTGACTTTGATTTAGGTCTTTTAATTTTATGATAGTTTTTGCAAACATTATTTTATCTCCTTTTGCTGGGTTTTGTTATAAAACTATAGTAATTTACCAAAATAATGTTTTAATGTTTTAATAAATCTATCCAAAAAGGACTCTTCCTTTTCCTTATCTAAAGGTCTACTCCTTTTCTCCTTTTCTTCTTATGATTTTACTAATTCTCTAACTTTTAGCATAATTTTCTCTGATACATTGAAGTAGCTCTCTGATAAGATATTGGATATTTTTTTCAAAATTTTGGCATTGCCTGATGAAGTGTTAATATCCTTGATTATTTCTTTATACATTTCTTCGTCCTTTTTTATCTTCTTGTTGATGACCACTCCAAGTGCTTAGAGATAAATTTTCACCTGATTGTTAATAGCAACTATCTTCTTATCACGTCCAATTTTAAGGCATTCGAGTAGAGCTTACTTTTCAATACTAAATTAATTCTTAACTTTTCCAATACTATTTTAATATTCCAAATCGAGCACTTGTTTTTATCTCTTCAGTTAAATCAAATGCGTTTGTATTGATTAATTATTAATCATGCATGTTTCATACTACATTTCTCGTTATAGTTTTTATTTTCTCATCTGTTTGTACTCTTAGTACATTTATTGCTCCTTCTACTGCTATCCTTTTTGCTTTTAGATTAATACTTATCTAAATTATTCAATCAGCTTTATTTTCATCAGCCTTTGAGATGTAATTTAGAGCTTCTCTTTGCACATTCTGGAAATCCTTTCTCTAATCGAGAAATATAGTAGTTTCAAGTCATTATTTTTGCCTCTCAACCATTTTTATTCTTATTCCAGGTGATATCGACTGACCATTTTTACACTAACGCTCTGCAAAATATCATTTTAATCTTCTTTAAGATTAATTTGAACGCCACTCACTTCTTTTTCATTTTAGACATTGTCTTTTAGTTATTATTATTTATTTACCACTTCAGTAATTATCATATTCGATTTTATAGAGACACATGAAGGCTGCATATCAGCACTCCACTGTTTAGACACATCGGTATTACTTTAGGCAAAATAAAGCATATTTAACATGGAAAACTCCCTCAATGAATCACTATAACACTTATAAATTGGGTTAATCTTAGCTTCTGCGAGACCGTGCTCTCTGATATTTATCACTCCTTTTATCTTGGATAGAATCATGCTATGAAGAGATTTTAAGGTCCGTTATTTTTCCTTTCTTTAAAGTTAATATCTCTTTTCTCTGCCTTTGGCTTTGCCTTCCATATCATAATAATCATTATCTCCTCCATCTTAAGCATGACCTACTTTTCTTTATTGTAATCTACTTTTTCCAGAATTCTATAAAAAATATTCCATCATTTTCTGAGCGTCTATCGAGAAAGGTAAAATATTGAGTCTTTTCATTGCAATAAAGTCATCCAATATATAGTCATTCTCACTTTTGAAGTCATCAAGGAAAATTATAACTTCGTTTAAGGTTTAGTCCCTTTCAATAGAATTTAAAATTTATTAAATAACTCCAAGGATAATGCCGCGCCAACTACCTCGATCTGAACTCTTCCAACATTCCTACCCCAACTTTATATCCACCAATTTTGCTTTTCTGGTAACTGCTGCTATTTCTAAGCACTCTTGAAGATCAAGAGACGAAGATTTTCCAGTTTCCTCTTCTACCGACAGAGATATAATAAAGGATGTTTGAATTTAAAAGGTATTAATCAAATGAGCAATCAGTTTGACATGATTAGGTTTCAGATCGATTTCCATGTGATTTTTAGATGATATATGCTGATTATACTACTCAAGATTTAAATGAAGAGAACTGCTCACGAACTCATCCATTTTACTCTCTATTTGATAAGCTTTATCTGGGTGATTTTCAACGTATTCACTTTCCATTGCCTATTTGCATGCTGATTCAATTTTTGCTTTCAGAGAAACAAAATTATGGTAGTTAAATTCAGGATTTGGAAAGTAAGTATGATAAATTGAGGGATTAGGTTTAATTGATTTGTATCTGATCTTTTATTATTACATCAGCACATTATTGATCAAATAAAACAATCTTTACGACTGATCACTTTCTAATTTTTATTGATATATCTTTTCACTGAGAAAAATCCATCTTCTGAGCACTTCAATTTTATCTGCTGCTCCCATTTTTATAAGAGAATAACCTATATTCAGCGCATCGCTGCTTTAGAAATTTATGAAGGCATTTCCTGTCAATTATCGAGTGATCACTGAATGTAAATTTGTTATAAGAGAAACTAGATTGGATGTGATCTCGTTTAGTGGGCTCTTGACAAAAATACGTGATATTACAATGGAAAGGTCTTATTTTTGACTTGGGCGGAAGACAATATTTATGTATTTTAGAAGGCAAATTGGTAAGGAATGCCTAATGTTCAGTGTTCCACAGAATATAATGTTTTGAAATGTAAAATGCTGGGAAGAATCGCGAAGGTACCACCCTCCAGTAATGAAGTAATGCCTTATGAACTCATGAGCAGATACAGGAGCATTAAACTCATGTTTAACCATTGGTAAATTAACATCCCAAATTGAAATAAGAGTTTTCTTACCATGAACAAAGCCTTTAAAGCCATAACTATATTTTTCCTTGACCATCTCCTGCATTATCTATTTTTTTAATTGGTTCACTTGTGAATTTGGCCCAAAAATGACTCTTCTCAAATTATATACCTCACTACTTAATCCTTGCAGAATGCCATCAAAAAATGTTGATTTTTGAGTTGCTGGTTGGCCGATTAAAAACACAGAATGATTTTTTTATAAATAACGTTCGAGAATAAAAGCAAGACCCATATCTTAAGTTTTGCGGACAAGTAAATTTTAATTTTGGGAAATTAATGAGACGGGATGCAACAGAGTATCATTCCACTCTTGCCAATGCCCTTTGTTATAATATATTTTATAAAGATCTTGATCTTATGCGGGGAGGCTTTAATTGCTGACACCTTGAATGTTAGCCTGCAAAGCTCTAATGATCAGATACTTAAAATGCCTGGAAAAAGATTTATGACTTTCTTAAGGAAAAATGGCTCCAATAGTCCAAATTAAAGCCATAACAAATATGTTAAAGCTATCCGAGCCATCTTTCTCATTGAGACTTTAAATAGATTTATCTAAGAAATAGTAATCAAGGAGACTTTCATACAATCTTAGCAAACTTAAAATCAGAGAACTTGGAGAAATATAACAGTGAGTACGATTTACTTTCAACTACACCAATGTGCTCTCATAAAATTATATGAGAGGATCAACTATAAAGGGAATGAACAGCTATACAAATTTAATAAAGGTGGGCTGCTGATATTTTGATTGAAATTGGGTTTTAATGTACCAAGTGAAGATATTTTGCCATTTTAAAGGGTCTTATATTATAAGGATTGCTGAATTCAACAGAAGATTAGGAGCTGCCTTACTAACCGTTCGGCACTCGAAAATGAATTTAATTTCTTACTGAATTAGGAGAGTATTTCCATTCGGTTGAATTATATGCCCAGAGGACATTACAGTTGTCAGAGGTTATACCCACAGTCCTAATTCACCATCAAAGGCTAGTCCTCTCTTTTTTCTATTGTCTGCTTTCAATTAAGCAAGTACTTCCTCAATCAAGCAGGCGATTACGCCATTAAGCAGATCATTTCCATACAGTTCATGAGTTTGATAAGCGTTCGGGCAGATGAACTTTAGTTGAATGTAATTATTGCGAGTGAGCATGTTAATTAATGCTGACTTCCCAGTGTCATGTGGGGCGACCAAGATAACCATGAAGTGAGTTTAAATAGACTCTATTAATTTGATATATGTCTGAAGCAAATGGTTGTTATAGTGGTACTAAAGTTTTGAGAAATCGGCCTTGGTTTCATTGCTATCTTTGACATCTACCCTTTCCACATTTAACCTGAAATTATCACTCATGTATCTCAGTATCTTATCCTTCAGATTTTCCTCCTTTACAATATCATTGATCATATTCACAATTGAAATGTCTACAATTTATTCACCCCATTTTTTATCATCTTCCTTCTTTAAAATGGTGACCTTTTCAAACAATTTTATGATCAGATAGATAAACGAGTAACTTTTGAAATAATGAGAATGCAGACTTAAAACTTCTCTCAGATAGTCTATTATGGAACAAATTCGAGGAGCATCGATACCTTCAAGCCCTATCACCAGCAATTTAGCATTTACTATGAATTAGATATCAATCTTGGGCAAGTATATCACTCGAAAGTAATGTTTTAAGTAGTTTATCTCCGGTAGACCATCGTATCCAAGTTTATCTAAATTGGAATCAATAGTTGAAAAAGCCTTTAAATATGAAGTTTTAAGCATAATCCCTGAACCCTCAATCATAAATCCTTCTTTTGGGCGAGTAATGTGGTTTATCCAAAAAACTTATAAGTTTCGTGCCATTAAACTTAGCTGCGGACGATTAAGCCTCTGCAAATTTCTTAAAATGACCCATATGCCTGAGGCTGCCATTCGGAGATATTACAGTAAATTTCTTGCAGAAACAAGTGGGCTACTGTCCAGAATGTATTATTTGTGTCCAAAAAGAGCAGCTAATTTTTGAATGGAAGCAGTTTTACCAGCAGTACATCCTCCTCGAGCAATGCAAAATCCCCTCTCTCGAATGGCTCCTGCATAGCTACAAAAGGCTCTCGCTGACCATTCTTCAGTGATTAGATTGTCAAGATCAACAATCTAAAAACCATATTCATCTGTCAGCAGTCCAACCTCCACAGCATATTGATTTTCACGCAAATAAGTCCTAGGCTGCGAAAGCCAGTGAAATGAATCGATAGTAAGTGAGGGCAAGCTATAAAGAGTTGAAGTTATCTGGAGATGATAGAGAGTTTGAAGAAGTTAGCATTGATTTTTAAGTGCTAGAGGGGACTCAAGTATCGAATCAGCTAATTAATCTCGATACTGCTCTATTTCGTGCAGAAAGGCAGCAGTAATGCAATGATTTTTAATGATTTAATCCTCCACTCGAAGTGTGAAGTTGAGTCGTTGATAGAGCAAAAGGATCTGAGCAGTGTGATTGTGAGGATTATTGATAATCCTTTCCAAACTGCTTTTGAGTTCCTTCTGAATTTTCTTTTCCAAATCCATAATGATTTCGTTGGGCAAAGCAGACTCCACTATTTTTTCCATACAGCCCATCTCCATATCTTAAAATGGAATTTCCTCATAAGCTCTCGTAGTAATTTTTACGATCTGTTGACGCTCATTCCGGACCAATGTGCGTATGTTTTGAAAACACTTTCTCACTGTTTGCTAAAAAACAGCGTTTTAGCTTGTGTCAGTTTCATCGCAGGAGAGAAGATTCACGAACTGATCGTCTGATAGACAGGCTAGCCGAGCATATTATTTTTTTTTATCCTCAAAAAAATCATAAAGGTGCTTTTTCATTCTCTCGGTACTACTGGAAAGTGCTCCCAAAGAGTCGAAAGCCCTTCCTTGTAGAGTATCTGCAAGCCATGGCTGGGATTCTATTTGATTGCATAATACCCGCCAAGCTTTTTCGAGGATTTGAAATCGAATATACTCACCTGATAGCTCCTCCTTGGCCTTCTGTTTAGTAAAAATCGCAGCAACTAGAAGCACATCTGTCTGCACTTTTTCCCATCTCTCCAAGAGTTCATATGTACGGTAAAGTATTTGATTACGCCAGCAGAGAATTTCTGATTCCAAAAATTTAATAAAATTTGCTGAAAGCATGTCTTGAATTTGAAAAATATCGGCTTCTACTCTTTACCGAAGTTCTTTGAGGTTAGTGACTCTCTTGAGACCTTCCCCTTCCGCTTCAAACAGTAGGCGAATCTCTTTCCATTCTCTTTTCAGTTTAATCAGTCGCCGCTCATAGACAAGTTAGCGACTGGCAATGGTCGATATTTACTCTAACTGATCAATATGAGCTTTGACTTCTAACTTTAGCAGGTTTTGAAGACTAACACTCTCCTAAAGAGGGTTGATTAAAATAATTTAGCGTATGGTTGACCAGTGCCGTTAACGCAAATCAGGATTCCGCAAAACTTTAATAAGAGGTAAATGGTCGCTGAAATCAGAGTAGTGCAGATTCACCTCATTGACCACCCTTAACATCTTTGGATTTTTGGAGAACTATTCCTTGATTTTGAGAATTTCGTTCTTTGCTTCTTAAAGTTCATCATGAAGCTTTTGGTGCTCAATCTCCCGAAAAGGTCCGGCTGCCAGCAACTAAAGGTGCAACTGATAATTTTTTGCCAGTGTTATCAAGGAGTAATAGGGACTGAAGTCACTGCTCATTATCTTTAACTTTAAAAATTCTGTCTTGCTCCAATTCATAGCTGTCTCACGGTCATTTAGTAATTCTGCCTCCTTTAGCCCTCGCTCGATTTTGTCGTGCAAATTGCTGAATTGCATGAATTTATCACACATTTAAGTCAAACTATCCATCTTTAGACATTCTATCAACTCTTCGCCACATTCACGAGTTGTTTGCAGGACCCGCCCTGCGTCTCGATTCAGTTACTACCCAAAACGCTTACGATATGTGCTTTCGAGTTCTCTCTTTACAACTGATAGTTTTTCCTTTATTTTAAGGGGGAAAACAAAAATTTTATTGCAAGCTTCATAATCCCTATAGTCCAAGTATTCAATACTCTCCAATATTTGAATTTTAGAGGGAATTTCTTTCAACTTGATATTAATCTTTTCCATTTCCTCTCTGACCTAAATCCGGACTAGTTTTTAAAGAGAAAGCATCTATAGTATATTTGTGGGATTACACTCTAATCTTTCGCCAAGCCCATTGATCATTTTTTATATCTTTTAATTGTCTTTTAGTATTCTATCAAGCAAGCTCTTGTAAAGCTATCTCCTTCCCTCATTCAGCCTTTTCTTCACTCTTCCAAAAGCATCTTCTGCTCTCACTTAAAATATGTTCACACTCCAATGCTTTTAGTCAGAGTCAGAGTACTTTCTTCCCAAATCAGAAAGGTTTTTCTCTAATACATTGGTTGATATGGCCAATTCGTTAAATTCAGCATAGGTACATTTTCTCTGGACCTACTTTCGGATTTATGAAGTTAACCCTAATATTTGCCCAGCAATTGTTGTAAATGAATTCATAAAATCGTTCAATTCCTCACATGCTTAATCAAGCTTCGTTTCGAAAGGCTTCAAACATTATTCGATAAGTTCATGCAGCTTTTCCTGATTTTAATCTATCTTTTCATAAATAATTCTCATCAAGGATCCTGGCCTCATAACATTCAGGTAAGATTTGGTAGGGCAGTGCATATTTTGCAAAAGGATCTTTAAATTATCAATAAAAGCATGAAATTTCGCTCTAATTTGCGTTGCTTAGGGTTAACACTCAAGGCGCCCATCTTTGATTAGCAACAAAATTTAAATATTCATCTTATGGCACTCTGTAGAAGGTTTGCGAAGAGACAACCCATCAATGAATTGATTTACAGTATTTGTAAATACTTTCCTAATAGTATTTTCTAAGCGAATAATGATCATTGATAAAAAGGGACCATAGTTTTTAACTGCTGTTTAAAATTAATCGAGATTTGTCTTTTTCTTCAGGTAGAGCTGGTCTAACTAGTTACCGATATGATGTTCAATGTCACAAATAGCACAACTGACTTTACGAGAAAATTCCACTAGTCTTGCTTCGCCTCCGCGAAATAATTAGTCCAATCCATATATTTTGTCGTTCTTCCAACTAATCAGTGTTTCATGCTTACTTTCCTCCTCAAAATTTTGCATAAATTCAAGAATCTTTAGCCTTTAAACATTACCAAAAGATGTTTTTGTTCGAAAAGCTTGCCCTGCCGCCTAAAAATAACTTTTGGATGGTTGACTAATTTCAGGAGCTTTACTGATGCAATACCTCATTTTATATTGCTAATTAGGCTGGAACAGATATTTAGGAAGATACTATTCAAACTCCTCTCTTTTAAGTTTGTTGAAGGGTAAAGTAGCGTTAAATTGCGCCTGATGGTTCGAACGTATATATAATCGATTAACTTATTAAAGCAGTCCTTCTGACCTCTGCTGCAAATCCTTGTCCCCAATTAATAAGACGATCCGTTAATAATCCTTACTGTTGAGATGAGGCGTTTCAGTTTGCATTTCATCAATCTGGATATTGTATCGAAGATAGACCTCGCTGAGTTTGCGATACTTTTCGGCT
>Ga0302188_10002313_pt1 | contig 14019 bp, 8 predicted proteins | sample II_Bog_E2_1_FD_198783 | JGI IMG/M metagenome (GOLD analysis project Ga0302188, IMG submission 198783) | Peat permafrost microbial communities from Stordalen Mire near Abisko, Sweden - II_Bog_E2_1 | ecosystem: Environmental > Terrestrial > Soil > Wetlands > Peat | place: Sweden: Abisko, Stordalen... | reverse complement strand
ATCGATGCAATTTAGGCAAATTATCTTTTTAATGAAAACGATTGGCTTCATTTAATTTTTTATCCTCCTATTTGGATTCTTTTTTATGATCTGGTTTATGATCAATAAGTTTTGTAAATGCTTTAATTTTGTTGTAACTGCATTCTTCTAATGCTGCGCTTATAGTAGAAAGCTGATGGAATTAGCAAATTTAAGATAATTCCTAGAACATTTCAATTTATTCAGTACTTTTGTTTTTATAGATATCTGGCAGTGTGCTGTTTCTATATTCTTGGATTCTTTATTACTGCTTGAATTAAGGCTCATTATTGTTCTAAGTTTATGGTATTCTTATTCTGCTGTCATTCCTTTAAAGAGTGAACTCTGCATCAATTATTTTATATCTTTTGGGGATAATTTAATTTTTATATCTTTGTTTATGATTGATCATATTAATCTTTAAGTGCTTTTACGTTTAATAATAAAATATATGCTATCAATTATAATTATGAACATTTCCTCTTTTATATTACATGACTCTTTAATATTTATACATTTGGTATTTACAAAATTATCGCAAATGAATTAAAAATATGATGATTTTTGCTATCAAGTTAATCTTGAATTTTAAAGTTAATGTGATTTGATTTTTTTAATCTATCTTTTTTAAAAATACAATTAAAGATGTAGATGTACAGACAAATTTAATCATCATTTATCATATTAAATATCAATGTGAAGATAGCCAATATATTTTATCTTAAGTTAAAATGTTTATTTAGCATTACTCAATGATAAATTTTGGTTTGTAAAGTATAGAGTTGGCACTAAAAGCAAAATATTTATATAGCAAAAATTAGGAAAGATAAACATCAGCTATACACATTTTTTTATTTCTTATGTTTCCCATGTTTGCTAGTAATTATATTTTGTAACTGATTTTATATTTCTTCCCTATCTTTGAGGGGAACAGAATAATTTTAATTGCAAGTGATACATCCCTTCATTTATGTTTTATACAGATGATTAGAGGCTTATCTCCTATTATCTTTTTGCTTGTGTATGCATTTTTATTTCTTTTTTATACAAGGGCGAACTTTTTCAATATCGTCACTAATTAAAATAGGATCTTTGATCTCTTAATCTGATTAAAATTTTGTGGCATAATTTATTTTTATTCTCTTATGTTCTTCAATTGATAGTTATAACTTTTAACACTTTAAGTTTGTTAATTGTTTTCTTAATTTTTATATTTATTCATTCTGTAAAAAGCATATTTTTTTTAAATATTGAACTTCTCCCTCGTAAGGCTCAAGAGTGATAATCCTTTTTTATTGTCTTATAAGTTTGTCTTTTAGTATTTAATTTTACAGCTTTATCTTGGCAATTTCATCAGCCCGCATCTCTTCAACATTGCATGTTTCAGTTTTAATGTGATTATTCAGTAATATTTTTCTATTTTTAATTCTCAAAAAATCCTCTTCCGAATTATCAAGAGTATTTTACACTTATTATTTTTTTTTGCTTTCTTGAATCTTATTTATATAACGAATCAGATCTGTATTTTCTTTGCTATTAACTAATTGTAATCCGCTTAAATAATTTTTTTAAAGGATCTTGGATTTGCTTTCGGGTTCTATTTCACAGTTTAAAGCCTCATTTGATGAGAACTGACCATCTGAAAGGAAAGTATGACTAAAAACTAAAGATGATGAATGAGATTACTCCTACTTATTTCCTTTTTTCATAACGAACGATTAATTATAATTTCATAATTCCTGTTAATATTCTATAGATAGTTAGAATAGTTGAAAAAGTTTAATCTTTGCTTAAACTTGCAAAAATAGTCTATTATTTTTAGTTTTATTTAGTTTGAACTATTTTTTTAACAAATTATTCAAATTAAGTGTATATTATGCTACAATACAGTATCACTAACATTAATTTGTCAGGCCAGTGAAAGCTTACTTAGAAGAGACTTCTGACTCATAATTTTTTGCTCTTATGAGGGATTAGTGAGGCGTTTGATAAATTCGTAAATGAAGGGTGGTGCCCATGCCACGCCAACAATAATACAAGTTGCAGGCAAATAGGCTGATGAGAAAAGCTCAACTCCATTGAGCGTATTTCTTAGGAGGAATATGCTGCCAATGTATATAATCACCGAAAGAATAATACTGAATAGCTGTGCGAGTTTGACCCTATGAATCTAAGTTAATAAAAGAATACTTCTGTAAAGATATTTAAAAACTCAATCATGATGAGACAAGTAAAGGATATTGTGCTAATCATATAAAAAGATTATTGACCGACAAGCTAATCAATCAAAACCATTATAATGGACCCTTGATAAATAGAAATTATTATCCAGTAAATGATAGATATTGCATTCAGCTAGTTTCCTGCTTGTGTTCTTTTATAAAGAATAGGATAATCCATTGCCACCTCTCTTGAGATATCTTCATCAAGCACCAAAGAAAATACTGGCAACATAGTAAAGATAGTGGAGTAGCCGAGCAAGAGAAAACCGTTATAGATTGGCAAAGCTACAAAGAAGAATTGAATTGTGAAGATAGTTTGCATTATAGTAATTATCATCCCTCTGTGAATAATAAACTGGGCAAGAAGTGAGCTTCGCTTGTAGGCTAATCGGCCATGCCAATATATTAAACCATTGAGTTGCTGAAATTCGGAAATTGAAAAGTCACTTGCTAAAGCAGCTTGAATCCCCTATTTTCCATATATTCCAACACCTACATGAGCCGACTGGATTAAAGCTACATCATTTCCTCCATCTCCAATACCCAATACTCGACCTGATCCAAACTGTCGGACAAGAAGTGCTACCTCTGCCTTTTGAGTTGGAGATACTCTCGAGCAGATTATGGCTGGTAATTTGACAGCAATTGAGAAAAACTCCTCTCCGGCTTACTTCAGTGCCCAGCCTAGAGACGAACCATCAATAACAAGCACACAATTAACTGTCTCCACTGACTTGATTGAGCTGCGATCTAACTCCAAAAACTGATAGAAATCAGCTAATTTTTATAAAAAATCGTTTTTAGTCTTTGCATTTTCTATTAAAAAAAGACGTTAGTCACGCCCTTGAATCAGTCTCACTGCTCGACCCACACAGATGGCTGTTTAGACTTTATCCCCAGTAAGCATCCATACTTTGATCCCTATAGATCGTAGTGAACCCACAGTTTCCATAACTCCTTTTTGCAATTTATCTTAAACACCCGTTACTGCGACAAAAACCATTCCTTTTTCCAATCTCTCTCTACACTCAGCTATTTTCTAATCTCTGTTTTTTAGGCTAGCCCCTGCTGCAGTTAATTCCTTTTTCCAGACTAAGTAATCTTCATAATATCAGTAGTACAGTCTTCAGTGAGTGCTTTTTGGGCGACAACCAATGTACGTAGTCCCTCTTTAGCAAGGTCAAGACATGCCTCCGCCATAAAATGGGCATCAGCCTGTGATATTTTGCTTTGCATGACTGAGTCAGCCCCCTTGAGATAATATATTATTTGATTATTTTGTCGAATTATTATACCCATGCTCTTTGACTCAGAAGTAAATGGAAACATTTCTAAAATTTAATAGTTAAGTTCCCCTTTCGTACTTTGCAAGATAATATTACTCTCATTGCGTTCTTTAATGAGAAAACCCAAAGACTAAGCGAAGGACACCAAAGTTATTTAATCAGGACTGCTGCCTTGCAAGATACGCGTACTATTATCAAAAACTGGAGTCACGTTATGACACAGTACAAGGGATAACACTGCATCTTGAACACGACTTTCCTTACTTCTGTGATTCTAACTGGATTCATTTATCTCCTCTTATAAAATTTGTTTAAGTTGTGGGATATCTTCTGGCTCAAAGGTAATCTCATTTGCAAGAAGAAGTTTTCTAAAAATCATTTCATTTTGGGTGAGAGTACCAGTTTTATCTGACAATACATACTGTATACGTCCCAATTCTTCAGGGATATTGCTGTTTCTGCATTGGCAGCCTGGCATGAGTTCATCATGATCTATTTGATATTTGTATATCAGCTTGGCAAAGTCCAAATTAACCCGCATGCTAATGGGGATAATTGAGGAAAGAAGTAAAAAATATTTGAACAGTAAAATAAAACTCTAGCCTGGGGCTCCATAAGATCCTCGCAAGATTACCAACGTTACTGCAAGTCCTAACATGATTCCAAAGAGAATTTTGCTAAAAAAATTAAGTTCTTCATCCAACAGCCCAAACTTGTTGCCTGATTATTTAGAATTAAGCGAAAGCTTAGTTTCTTTTCCAGTATAAATCACCAAGAGTAATCCCTTACCAGAAGCTATTTTAACTCCTCTCCATAAAGTTTGTTCAAGTCCTAATCCTACAACTTCCCCTTCTTCCACTCTAATCGAACCCATGAATTCATAAATATTAACATTGGGTTTCATATACTAAATTTATATTGTTTTATGATCCTTAAACTCCAATTGTGGCTTCCGTAACTTCCAATCTGTTTATCCATCAAGTTGGTCAGTTTTGATAAAAACCGATGGTTTGTCCGTACTACATAGAAAATGCTTTACAGTGAGGCAATTAGTAGGCAATCAGCAGGAATATTCTCTCCAACTCCCACCTCTAATATATCTCCAATTTTAATATCACAGGATTGCACTTCCCCCTTTTTTCCTTCAGCTTCCACTTTTCTGAATATGGAAACAAAAACATGAAAACTGCAGAATTTATTTATTTATCCTTGCAGTATCGCTGATAATCCTCATAAGCCTCTTTGAACATAGTAAGAGTAAGAACCATCGTAAGGGGGGCAACAAAGGAAAAGAGGAGTCCAACTTTGAGGATGGGGATGAATTGTGATAGTGCAGTCAGCAGATAAAACAGGTTAAAGAAGTACTTGAACTGTTGATATAACACTACTGGTACAAACGTAATCAGATTATACTTTTGATTTCGAATCACGTTTGCATTGGCCTCTACTCCTTCCCATTCGTAAATTGTTCTCCCTCCTTCCTCAATGATTATCCTTCGTTCGGCCTGCTCTACTTCAGCAGGAGCTTATTAATCGAGTAGTGCCATTTGCATCTCTGCCCCCATATTCTGGAGTGATATGCCAGTGGGTTCCCTTTATCGGCTCATAATTTCAATTAATTAAATATATGATTTTGTTAAATGCTATATAAGTATTTTAATCTCTGATTGAAACAAATTGAAGGAAAAATTAGAATTCATCTATATTACAAACTAATTATGGCTTAATATTAGCACAAAATAATTTTGCCTTCGATTATGGACTTTAATTATGAATCATGAAACAATTCCATTGATAAATCTAGATAAAAATATAAATGATGTAATTTTATTATTTTAAGCAATCACAAACTTTTATTAATGATCAAATTTAAAACTGCAATTCCAATTATTTGCTGAAATTGTTTAATATGTGAAAAAGTAGCATTTACGCCTTAGGGAATATATATTTTTTTATAATATTAGTACAAATAATATTGAGATCAGCCTCTGAAACGTTTAAAAGTTATTTAAGTCTTATCTTTTTACAAAGCGATATTAGGAATTAATTTATCCATCAATTAAATACGTTTTCTAAAAATTAGCAAAAATTATGCTCAAATTTTAATAAAATCGTTGAGGTTTTTTAAGAAAGGTATTAAATTAAAGAAAAAAGCATAAATTTATTGATAGAATAGCAAATTGATTGATAAAATGATATTTGTTTATAATTATAGCTTTGCAAATCTACCAATTGATTTATTTTATATTTTCGCATTATATTCTTTAGCAATTTTTAATAAAAATTCAAAGCATCTCGAGCAAATAATAAATATAGAAAGAGTCATATTTTGATTTTTAATGATTGAAAAATACAATTTGAATAATTATAAAATCTCATTGATGCATATTCTTTTAGATAAATTTTTTTCACATTTTTAAAAAATCAATTATTAAAATTAAGCTCCGAAATTAAGATAAATAGTCTTAATTATTTTTCTTCAGTATTGATTGAGATGTTTGAATAAATTAGTGTTGATTTGTTTTTCTTCCATTTTTCAATAGCATAATATGATAATAATCAATACAGTCAGGGATATTATATTTAGAATGCTTTAAATCAACAACTTTTAGCAGTATAAAATACACGGATTAAAACTTCTAAACAAATGAAAACATCTAAATAGTTAATGATTAATTAAGCGTTTTAGTTAGACGACTGAAATACTTAAAGTTTCTTTTATTAAATTGTAATATAATATACAACTATAGAAGAAATATGAGAAAACTCAATAATTATCTCCCTAATCAAAAACAGAATTGTCGATTAACTTTGGATCGAGTATTAAGTCACAAAGAGCAACATCAGCAAAATTAAAATATGAATATTCCACTTTTTATAGAGCCAACGTTTAGTAGGGAGAAAAAAATAATTTATGATTCAAGAAATCAAACCTTATCAAAACTTAAAAATTAAATAGATCCATCCTTAAGGATAAGCAGGGTTTAAAATAGAGCAAATTTAAAAAATTAAATTTGCGATATTGCAAGACCTGTTCAAATTTCTAGAGTGAAAAGTTTGCATCAAACGCTACACATTCAAAGGCCCGCTCAAACACCAGCAAAGCATGACACCTCAAACAAGTCTGCAGAGGGATGCTAACAATTGGAGGAGCTCATCACTGGAACTACAAGAGTACTGATTCGCGAAATGATCTTATTCGCGCCTAGCTCCACGACCTTCACAGTCAAGAAAGAGAAATTCAGTGACATCCTCAGAAGCCTCATTTCGGCTGTCATTGAGGGCAAAAGAGGGCAACGGGGTCACAATTAAGGAGAGATTGGCTCTTTTGAAGAGGGAACTGTCCTCATTTCTGCTTATATTCAAAGCAAAAAAAATGTGCAGAAAATATAAAAATTGGCCTTGCAGCACTGCGTTCTCAAGGAAGGATACAGCGGCCAGCAATACGACTCCGAGAAAAAGGTAATCTTAAAGTCGCTCCTATCTCTCACTGAGTCGTAAACAGAATTACACAATAAAATCAATGTTTTAAAATAGCATTAAAAATCACTGAAAAATGAGTGCCAAGCAATGCAAAGGCAGATGGACGAACTCCTCAAGCAAACCAGCGAATTGAGAGGCACAATGGAGCAGGAGACAAAGCAGTACCAGCAATTAAGACAGAATTCAGAAGCTGCAGAAAAATAGTTGGCCGTCATTGAGTAAAAATCAGAGAGCCTACAGAATTTTGTGAGCAAGCAAGAGAACAACAAAATCCTGAAGGACATCAGCGAGGAGTACAAGACTATCGAGTCGGACATCTACGAGTTCGCAGTTTACCTGCAAGCCAACCAATTGGCCACACAGATCGGCTACGAGCCGCACCCCTTTACGTAGATGTAAGAGCTGATCATGGAGGAGATGAAGGCAGTCAACCGCACGATCATACAGAACGAAGAAATGCCAACGCAGCAGAAGGACAAAATGATGAGGGACTTCGTGCTGCACGCCATGGACTTCTTCAAAAAAAAGGTAAGCTATTTTGGACGCAGGACACCGAAATGACCAACCTCGGCAACTTCAAGACGAAGTGTATCCGCGGGTTCGTCGACAAAATGAAGCTGTGGCTGAACAATTGGGAGCTTAAGCAATAGTTCTTGGTGAAGCTTCGGAAGGAGTTTGCGGTCGACTCCTTGAAGCTGGAAGAAGGGATAGAGTAGTTGCTGAAGAGTAATTTCTGCTAAACCCACATAGCTCGAGTGAAGGACATCTATGCAAAGCTGCATGAGTATTATATAAAAATTCAAAACAACTACAAAATGGGAAACTCTTTCTACTGACTAAAAGATCCAATATTATAATTTATTCCTTTTGGACAATATTCTTAAATTGAATCTTTTAATTTTGTATTACATTTATCATTCTTTTTATTACCTTATATTTTTATTAATTTTAATTATAGCCATAATCGTTAATTAGATAAATATTCTGACTGAAAAGATCGGTTTGAAGGCATTGACAAGATGTGGAAGTGACTAAATATTTCTCTGATAGAATTAATATAAATAAACTTAAGATGATAAATGATGTTTGTAAAAAAAGATACTCTATTATTATGAAAAGATGCAATACTTTCATTTTCTTAAAATATAATTTTCTGATTTGATCATCATAAATCTTTGTAATAAAAGAATAAATTATTTTTAGAGAAAATTCAATTTTTAATATTTTTTGAAAACATATTAATGGGATTTACGCTTAAAGGCTAAAATAAAATCATCGACAAAGATAATGTAAAGATAAATGGTTTCATGGTTTATGGACATAAAAACTGATAATCAGTCTTAATGCTGACTATTGTCTGACAAATCTCCCCTACTTTTTAAATTTTAAATTCATCTTTTATCTGTTTAATATATTTGTTGTTTAAGTTAATATGGCCAGCAAGGGTAAAGATCCTGCCTTAGTTCCAGTCAACTATCTCACAAAATTGGTTAAACCGCCAATTGGCGAAGACCATATGTACGATATGAGCAAGCAGCCCAAGAGTGATTTCAGCTATGTGAAAGGGTTAGAATCTCACTTGGTGCGCCGCAAGATGATTCTTAAGGACCACCCATAAATTTCAAAGCTGCAAGTGCCAGAAAAGCCCTGGACTATCCTAATTGCAGTCGGAGTAATCTTTCTTTCCATGCTTAATTGCTATTGGGGCAAAGTAATAATTTCATAATTTAGGATCAAAACATATGGATACTTCTTCTTGATGCTTATCTTTTGGGAGGATTGATGAATCACACTCTGCATTGCTGTATTCATGAATTCACTCACTTAGCGGGACATACAGACATCAACGTCAATAAAGTTATGGCTGTTCTATGCAATGTTCCAATGGGGATTCCCTCTGCACTGTCATTTGGACGATACCACTCCGACCATCATAACTTTTTGGGTTAACTGAGTGGTGACCCTGATCTACCCCTTCTCTGGGAATCAAAATTGTCCTACAAATTTAAATGGTACAAATACATCTTCTACCTTATCATTGAATTGTTCTACGCCCTGCGCCCTGTTTTCATGAAAAATCCTTCGATTAGACGAGACTAACTTCTCAACTATTTTTTCATCTTTTTATCTGACTTCGCAATCTATTCAATTTGGGGACCTTGGGCATTGCTTTTTGTCTTAATTGCAGGGCTAAGCTCAATTGGGCCACACCCTGCAGCTATTCACATCATCGCCGAGCACTATTAATTTATTGAGGGCCAATAAACCTACGATTATATCGGATGGTGGAACTTCTTCAACATTGACTTAGGTTATCACCTGGAGCATCATGATTTTCCAAATGCTCCATGGTATAATCTGCGGACTATCAGAGCTATCGCTCCAGAATACTACGAATATTTGCCTTATCATACCAGTTATTTTAAGGTCATAGTGAAATTTTTGGGAGACATAAACTTTAACCTTTTTGCAAGAACTATCCGCATCCCCGCAAAACAATAGTGATAGTACATAGATTAATACAAATGAACTATATTACAACCATAATAAAAATGCTAAGCTCATATTAGTTTTGCTATCTTATCATATCATATTAATATTTTAATTTACTATTCACAGTAAATCCAAGATTAAAGTGATTTAAATGCTAAAATAATAGTTTAATCTTAATCAAATTGGTATGCTTTTAAAAAAGGTTTGGATTATATTGTCCACTTCAGTACAAATTATCTAGTTTTTATGATTCAATAACTCCTTTATTCTCGTAAGAGCTCCGTCATAACTTAATACTTGTATCTCGATCTCATTTTCAAATTTACTAACTTTTTGTATATATTTGGCTTTCTCAAGTAAGGAATGCAGTAATCTTAAAGGCCCTTAAAGATTTTCTGCTTCCTCAGTCTATTTGATGATTTCAATAACTCTTTATAAAACTTTCTCGCGAATCATAATTTCGATGAAGGACTAGGGAGTCAAATTCAAGGAAATGTTACTATAAATATAACATATCTCCACTCCTATTGAAAGATAATCTGATTCGAAAAGTTAACGCAATTTGTTAAAAAGTTTCTTATTTTGAATAATTTATTAAGTCATTTCGAGAGACTACGTTACGATATTGGAAATAATCCAGCAAACAGATTTTCTGAATTTTTTCTTATGATAGCAAAGCACATCTAAAAGAATTTTCATAATTCCTTCGTTTACAGCGTACAAAGTTTGAGCCCTATTTCCCATTGTAATATTTCCAAAAATAGTCAGGCATGACTAGAGAAGTTAATCTTTATTTTAGTTGAGATAGTTTGCTGCTAGTTCAATTATCTTTGAAAATGCCTTGGTATCAATAAATTTTTGTATACGCTTTTCACTGCCTTTAAAATGATATGCCAGCGTATAGAGTAAATCATGCATCGATTCATCATCTGTAATAATATGATCTCGAAGGGTATTACAAAGGAAAATAGCTCCATTTTTTATGAGTCTGAATTATGGGAGGGGATGACCTCTTAATAAGTTAGACAGAGTATTAGCACACATCATTATTTTATTATTTTATGTACTATTTGTTCCCAACTTAGTTATAGTTTACACTACTCTCAGGGAAATGAGTATGTCCCTCCAGCTAGTATTGTCTCCAGCCAAATTTCCAATCCCCCAAATTGCTTGATCGACAATACCTTCTTGATTTTGTTAAAGAACATGACTAAAAATTTGCAATCCATTATTTTCCACAATTTTATAACAGTTTGATGAGGACCATGCAGCAAGATTTGTAAGAATCCAAGTAGCTTATAATTTCAGTTGAGGGTAATTATCTTTTGACATCAATGAAAGCAATAATGGAATGAAGTCTGTTTGAGCAATCTTTTAATGAAATTGTTCTTCAGAGTATGATTGACAAAAGAGTCTTCTCATTCCTATTATGGCCCAATGAAGATCTAAGCTATTTGATTTACCAAATAATATTTCACAAAACTAGTCAAACTGATCTGTAGTGATGATTTCATCCATGATTCTATATTAAAAATAGGATACTCATTGATTTCATTTTCTAAGAATGGATCGACTATCAACTTTTTTTTTAAGGGTTTGACTTATTTTGATTCAATGATCAGTGGCTGGAGTGATAAAACTTCAGTTATCTCTCTTTGCTGCTACTTAATTTTACGAGTGATTCTGAAGATCTGCTCGCGAGCTTCTCTTCTTATCATTTTGGTTTGCTTTGCCTGCTGCCTCTTAAACTATTTGATGAAGTCTTGCTCTTATTCAGAGCTATTTTACATAATTATAATGGGTAACTGTCGGCAAATTGTTGCACTTCAAGTTACCAATTTGCATTTTTTAAAATAATAAGATAAACTTATTTTTTCAAAATATTAAACTTATAAATTCGCTATCAGATATATGAAAGTGAAATGCTAACATTAATTAAAATATTGATACTTTATCATTTAACTGACAATGTAATGTTTCTTGAATTACTAAACATTACAAATATTGCGTATTATCTACTAACTATTTCCCAGAAAGTTAACTCTTTTATCAATTAAATATATGATCTTAATCATCAGTAAATCAATATTTTTGTTTTGCTGTTTTATTTATTCAACTTATTGGTTCTGAATATAATGTTTTTTATAGAAAAGCATGAAGATAATGAATGCCATATTTAAGTAGGATCCACTTTATAAATAGCTAAAAAAAAGCCAGATCATAACCGACGACCTCAATGTTGAGATAATTTCCACCTGTCTTAAAATATTTCAATAAAATAAGAGTCCTCAAGTATAGTAGAAATTCCTTAAAATAATAATACGGCAACTTGAAGAAAAGGGAACCTATGCCAAAAAGATTAAAGTAATGATGGTTCTTCTCGAAATATCCAAAATATCCAACTACGATGTAACGGACACCATCCTTAATAAAAAGATCAAAGTGTTTATAAAACCCAGTAAATACAATCACAACGAAATATAACCGAAACCCTAAAATTTATAAGAATATATCTGCTAATAGCTGTTGATTCCTCTTTACAACTACCAAATGAAATTATCAACTAACGAAGAATTATATCTAACCTGTAAAAAAGGTGAAATCCCTCATGACGAAGTTTTTCGACGTGGTAGTAAGATTCGATTCATCTGGATCTTTAAATTATACAACATGATAAATATCCTACTTCCTATCTTAGAAAGTATCATAAAACTCAATCAATTAAACCCTAACTTAGCATTTTTTCATGAATGCGCTGCTTATCTCTTTAATGATATGGTATACATGAATAATTTTGTGGTCAATGCCTTGGAATAAGCTTCAACAGATAACTTTGTTCTAATGCCTTACTTATAAATGCTTCAATTTCATTAATCTTTAAAGGAACAGCTGAATGTCGGCTCACATGTAGTAAAAATATATTAATCCATTATCCAGTTTACCCATGGACTGATTCTTCCTATGTCGCTCTCTGTTCAAAGGGAAGAAATTTAAGAAATTGAAATTCAAGCTTTAAGAGTGAAACTTATAAGTAATTCTCTGAAAAATCCAAAGAATAATCACAAGGTTCTAGAAACCGAATATAATGAAAAGATAGAAATGAGGGAACAAAAGACAATGAAAACAGTACCTTCCTTTTTAATGGAACAGGATGATTTCAAGGAAAAGTGGAGACATCTTGATTGAGTTGGTCATTTTATTTTTTAATTTACTGATAGAAAGTAAAATAAATTTTATTTTATTTTTGTTTAAATCATAAGAAATTAATCTCTCGAGCTGAAATTAAATATTTATAATATAAGCAAATTCTTTCAAATTTAAAGAAAGTAAATGATTAACGTATTTGGGTAAGTTTATCCATCTATTTTATTGTATTTATTTTATAACATTTGTATGGATATGATCCATCTATCCTTTGCAAACAATTAAGAATTATTGGTTGATAATTGTAATTGATTAATGTATGCACTTCAAAAAGTAATAAAAAGGAGATCTTTGATGTATATGATTTGAATATTTATCATTTTAAAGATATTTTTATTACTAACCAAATATTAATTTAAATCAGATAGAAAGATGATACTCGTCATTTAGGCCTCCATAATTTTCGCTGTTTTAATAGGTATTTCCTGCATTAAAAATTCAAAAAGATTACTGATTTTAAGCATATGCGTCATCCTTCTGATAATCTGTAATTTTGTCAACGAGATTAAGGCTGCTCAGAAGCAACCATTTAATAGAATTTAAGGTCTTTCAGATAATTCCAAGCAGCAGATTAATGCACTGAAGCCATAACTATTTCAATTTCCCAATAACGAAAGTGTCTAATGGATAATTTCGTAGTTGTTGTAAGAGTAAAAGGAAATAACAAATTTATTGCTTCGAAGGTGGTAAGATCGAGAGTTTATCTTAATTAATATTCAAAATTTGCATAAGAATCGACTAAAATATATTTTATAACTTCTAAAATACCGTGCCAATCTGACAACTTAAATTTCCAAAATATAAATTTATCTGATAGATTACAAAACTGAAAACTGCGATTAAAACTGTCTTACTGCGACTTTTAAAAATACAAATAAAGAAACTTCGATTTACAAGATATTAATAATCGAAAATATTTAATAATCTAAAGATCTGGCAAGATTATAACAAATATACCTTAATAGTAACGTCACAATTATTTTTTAATCACTACCAAATTATTTTAGTCTAACCTCCATCTCTAGAATGACTTATATCTATCCTTTTAGTAATAACTATTTGCCAAAAATATTAGAGCATCATTCAGCTAAAACCATATAATATTGTGCCGCTTATCATACTTTCGACTATAATCTTTATATTGCTTCTCAAAGCACTCCACTTTTGGAGTTATGCTCAAAACAACATTTTATTAGTTCCTCAAACAAATGCATAAGAAAGCTGATTCAAGGAGAAAATGAAAAAATTCCTTTGGGATGGACTAAAAAATGCCAATTTGAAGGTCCTTTCTAAGGAATCTTAGAATAAAATGG
>Ga0302188_10002304_pt1 | contig 14054 bp, 4 predicted proteins | sample II_Bog_E2_1_FD_198783 | JGI IMG/M metagenome (GOLD analysis project Ga0302188, IMG submission 198783) | Peat permafrost microbial communities from Stordalen Mire near Abisko, Sweden - II_Bog_E2_1 | ecosystem: Environmental > Terrestrial > Soil > Wetlands > Peat | place: Sweden: Abisko, Stordalen... | reverse complement strand
CTTGAAACACCTAGCAACGTCTTTTGTACTTCGGCACCGCAGCCGAGTTGAATCTTTTCCAATGTCTACTGGCGCGATTAATTTGGCTATCGCTCCAACGGATTTGTAAATAAAATGGGCGGAAGCACAAAGCCATGTCCCGCACCACGATCCAGAGCAATCCCAGCCCGCAAGAATCCCGACAAACCACCGCCTCCAGACTCGTAAGATCCGCCTGCTGCAACACCAAAGATGTTCTGGTTGTTGTTAAATGCGTGCGTATAAAACAGAAGCGCCGTGGCAGTAAAGGTTTGTAGATTGGTTCCAGTCAGCACCGATCGGCCACTGTTGATGGCGGCTGATACCTCCAACCCGTATGCGTTCGGGCCCGGTATCCGATCGGGAGTACTTCCAGTGCTTGAAGATCCACCGGCAGGTGCAACGGCATCCCGCTCCTGTGGCGAAGGCGCGGCAGCATCCGTGGTTGTTACCGGCGGAAGTACAAGCGGGTTATAGACCAAGCCTGCGAGGAATGTTGCGCTTGTTAAGCCGGTGACACTCTGATTCGCTACCTGCCCTGCTGAAGCGCCGTTTACAATCTCATTCACATATCCAGACAAAGGACTACCTTCAACGTTCCATCCCTGTGCGAAGTTCACAGCGTAGATCCCACCCAGGTTATGTCCTGTCGGATCGGAAAGAAGCCCTCCGTTTAAGTAGATTCCAAAGTTGGGATCGCCCAGGTGGAACGTGCCCTGCGCGGTAAGCGGCGCCGGTAACAAGAATGATCCGGTGACAAGGGCTCCGTACTCGGCGCCTAGTCCCGAATGAGTCAGGAAGAGGCCGGTGCGGCCTGCAACTGTAAGTGAGCTTGAGCCCGCAACATTTGTTTTGCCGCCGCTCCCCGGTGCAGCGGTAACGCCAACTGCGCCGACCACCTCGGCTTGAGAGCGACCGGGTTGCGTAGCGCCGTTGGGCGGGTTTCCATTGCTCAAGTACTGGAGCCCCGCACTCGAGCCAGCGTCCTTTCCAGGTCTGCCCCCCGGCGGCGGAGGAGGTGGCGCATCGGGCCTATCTGCCTGTACAACGGCATCGGGGGCGTCTTTGTCGGAGGGAGGATCCTTCTTTGGTTCCATTCCACCGGGGTCACTGAGGACTACTGGATTTCCTTTGCTGTAAGCGTAGAGATCGATTCCACCCTCGACTCCCTTCGGGTCTGTGCTGATCCACCTGGCAATCCAGCAAGCGTAGTACCGCGCTTGACAGTAATAGAGCCCGGTCTCCTGATCGCGCTCTTTACCGATATACCGATACCGTTTCAATCCAGCATTTGTAACTGTGCTACCAGCCTGATAGGACGTCGAGCCGAATGGATAATATTCCTCATAGGTGATCACCCCGCCGCTCTCGTCGAGTTCGAGCGATGCCGTGCCCAGATGATTGCTGAACTGATAACGCTGCGTTGTCACGGGCAGCAGCGCAGACGGCACGCTCGCATCTACGGTCACGGTTTCGATAAGTGCGATTCGTCTCTTATCGTCCATCACATGCAGCGATTCGCGCTCCAGCGTTGGGTTCCCGGTCGCGTCGTATTCCTGGTAGATTTCGCACGCCCCCATATACAATCGCTGGTTCAACAGGATGCCCACCGCGGAGAACGTTGCCTTGCGCACACGCTCGCCGGCAGCGTTATACACGTACCAGGTCTGCTGTCCCTGCGCCAGCGTGCCCTGGGCATCGGAAGCATTCACCGCCTGACGTTGCGTCATTAAAAGCCTGTCGTTGAAGTCCCATTGCAGTTGCTGCAACTGAGGCATCGCGGTCATATTTCCGTGGGGGTCGTATGTGTAGTTTTCGTTCAGCGGAAGATTGCCCGCGACAGCCGACGAACTAAGGCGATTGCTCACCTGTGCCGCATTGAGCAGGCTTGCTTCACTGTAGGTGTAGGAGCGCGACCACCCTGGATTGGCAGGGTCGCTGCCTCGATGGAGGAAGTTCAGAAAATTGCCGACGGCGTCGTACTGATACTGCTCGTCATAAATGCCCATCGCATTGCCATCGCCTGGCTGCAGCAGGCCAGCGCGAGGCACATCGTTGTACGAGGTTGGCGTGGGCGCCAGAGGACTGCCTCCAGTGGCCAGCCCCAACTGCTCGCGGCCCGTCGCCTCAATGAGCCGGTAGATGGCGTCATAGGTATAGTCGCTGCTCGGTTCAACGCGGCGATTGCGAAAGAAGACCGTATCCTGTAAATCTGCATCATCCTGGATATGCGTGATATTGCCCACCGGGTCGAAGGTGTAAGCAAGATCCTGTACCGTTTGCTGATTGGCAGGGGAAGCCTGGCGCGTGGTAGTCAGGCCGGTCATGCGGAAGGTCAGCGGATCGTAGGTATAAGCCGTGTTGGTTCCGGCATTCGCATACGTAATCAGCAAGCGCTGGCCCTTGGCGTTGTAGTCGATTTCGGTAACGAAATCCGTGGCAGTCGCTGCGCCACGTAAGTTGACACTCACCGCCGTGAGCATGTTGCGTTCATTGAGGACTGGCGTGGTCACACTGCCCTCCGCCGAGGTCAGCGCGATGGGCCGGTTGAGCGCATCGAATCTCGTGCTCGCCATATAAACGGCCATCATCGGCGGTGTGGCTCCGGCCCAGTTAGTCAAAGCCTTCGGGTCAGTAACAAACTGGATCGTGCTGCGCAACAAGTTGCCCTTGAAGTCGTAGGCCTCTTGCAGAGTCGTAGCCGGATTCACCGCCATGTTGACGATGATGCCCGAACCATCAAACGACTGATACACACGTGTGCGTAGATTGAGTGCCTGATCGTGGAGCTGCCCTTCTCCGTAAATCGTCATTTCACAGCAGACCTCGCCAGGGAGGGTGCGTGGATCGGAGTTGACTGGATCGGTTCCAAGAACATACTGCGCAGTGGGCCGGCGAAGCGCATCGAATGTAGCGCGCCGGTTGTGCCCGCGATCATCCCAACTGAGTATGGTCTTCCCGGCTACATCGTGAACCATCCAACGCTGGCCAGCTTCCATGCTTGACTGGAGCAGCTTTGTCCCCAGCTGATCGTATTCATAGGTAATGAACTCGCGTCCCAGCGCATCGGTCATAGAGCGCTGATAGCCTTGGATGTCGAGCTCGGTGCGCGTGGAATATTTTCCCGCGGCTGCATTGTCAACCACCGAGAGAATCGCCCGGCCCATGGCATCGAAGTATGTAGTTGTCGGCGTGTTTGCATGTGCGGCGGCCTTGGTGGCGGCTGCCAGTTCCTGCACGCCAAGAGCGCCCGCGGAGCGCTGCTGATACCAGGTCGGCATATAGTCGGCCGGAACCAACCGTGTGAAGAAGTCGCCCACGTCTGGATCCGTTGTCGGATCGGCAACCAGTACGTTATCGTTCACATCCCAGGACTGTTGCTGCCAGGGATCGAAGACCACCTTCTCATACGTCTGATTGGGGTGGACCGTGGCGACGACTCGAGAGGCCGAATCGTAGCAGAGAATGGAACTGACTCCGACTTGCACGCCAAATTCAAACTGATGGCCCAGCATGGGCAGCGCGCTGTAAAACGGCTCGTATTTTCTGACCGGCTTGCCTTTGTTGTTAAAGATCGTCCAGCCGCTGCCAATCCATCGCGGATTCACAACCGGGCCGCCCTCGATAACAGATCCAGGCTCTGCCTGTAGCTTCTGCTGAATCTCGCGCTCGAAGCCGTCGGAGTAACTGAAGTTGACCTGGATAACACTCGATTGGCCTTGTGCAAGGTCGCTGACATGAGTCTCGCGCGCCAGTGTCGCTGCGAAGACCGGCTGCCACGCCGATGGATTGGACGGTGCAGCCTGGCTTGATTCCACATACTGCTGGAGGTTGTAAATGATGCGCGTTGTGGCAGTGCCTAGCAGTGATGCGGCTAACGTGTGCGGATCGGCGGCAGAAAAAAACGCGTCAATCTGCGCCTGCGTCAGATCGGTGGTAAATGTAGTAAACGAGTCGCCGAGGTTCTGCCCTAACTTTCCCATCACGGCAGTTCCAGCCACTAGGCCGAGAGCGTCGAACTGCGCGGCGGTTTGATTCCCGTTGGCGTCGGTAATCAGCGCTGGCGCAAGAACCCGGTAGTCATTCTGCGCCTGAACAAGATTCCCCACGGCATCCGTAGTTGAAGTCGCCAACAGATCGTTGGGTGCGTCGTAGGTCACCGTTGTCGCGTTGCCGAAGGGATCAACATAGCGCTGCGGCAGATAGAAATTCGCGGTCGCAACCGTGCTCTCCGCAAGCGCCGTACTTGCAGTGGGCGAGTAGTAGACGCGCGTGGAAGGAATCCACCAGTTTCCATCGCCGTCCAGATCCACGTACCCGCCACCATCCGATGCCGTGCTGCCAAAAACGGTTGCCGGTGTTAGCAGCAGGGCTGTTCCCCCGCGCATAAAGACTGCGGGAACAAGCCCCGGCGTCAACGCCTGCTTGTAAGTTTCGCCCGGAAGCACCATCGACTCCACGGTTCCCAAAGGCAGCAACGCGTCCTGGCTGCCCGCGGCCTGCCCAAGATCGTCCGGTCGATAGAGGACTCTTGTCGAACCCAATAACCGCCGATAAGGCTCGCCGGCAATCAGTCCGGAAGGGTTCAGATCCTCGTATGCGATGTCGTGCGCACCGTCGCCCGCAGCCGTTACCAGAGCCTGCATCTCAGCAAAGCCGAAGAGATTGGTAAAATCGGGCAGGTTGGACGAAGGCTGGCATTGCAGCAGTTGATAGACATTCGACTGAGCCGCCTGAGGTGTGCGATTGGCATCGTCGCCAGTAACCGCGTTGGTGAACGTATTGTAGGTTGCCGTCGCCAGTAGCGTTTGCTGACTGGCTTGATCGATCGCACTCAGCGAAGGATCGAGCCAGCGCCTTCCGTATGCGATTGAAGCCGATTGCAGCGCGTTGCCATATCGATCAACGGCCAGGGTCATCGAATGCGCCACCCTGGGATCGGCAACGAGCTTCGCTCCCGGCGGAGGAGCGGAGGGATCCGCAAGCGTATTGCCAACCACCGGAACCAGCTTCCGCTCATAGTGGAAGTCAAGCGTCTCGCGCGAATAGGTCAGGAAAACACCGTAGGGATTAGTCGCCTGCGGCTGTAGCACTTCGATGGTGTAATTGCGCTCCGACGTAGTGTATGGGCGGTCAGCCTCCGCCGTGCCATCCAGCGCGTACACCTCCTGGCGCAGAATGGAGCCATGCAGAGCGCGGCAAGCCTCGCGCATCTCCTCGCCGGAGAGGTCATAGGCCAGGCGGCTTCCATCGGGGAGCAGAATCGTGGCCGGCAAAATCGAATCCGGCAGCAACATCGCCTGCGTCTCTGCCGGGCTCAGTCCGGCAAGGCCTGTGGCTGCATCGCCCTCGTTGTAGTACTCCGCCTGAAGCTGCGTCGAAATGGAACTCGAGTTGAAGAAGAACCCTGTGTGGTACCAGGTCTTTGTCAGCACGGGAGGCACATTCGACGCGGCCGCTTCGTTAGACGGTTGCGGCAGCGCCGTCGATGCGCTCAGCGTGGCGAAGTCTTCAGTGTCCAACTGGTCAACGCGAGCAAATCCGCGAAACTCCCGCTCCACGCCGTCGTAGTATCCATGGTGATAGGAGTAGCACGTTACGAAGCGGTTGCGGCTGATCACGTCCACTGTTTCGATCTTCTCAACCACCTGCACCGGGAACGGCAGCCGCGTAATCCAGGGCGTACCGGCCATTTTGTCGGCTACATAAAACTTGGTCGACGGCGCATAGCAGATATGCGTCTCCGCGCCCAGATTGTTGACCATGCCCACAAGCAGATGCGGCTTCACTCCGCCCATCAAGTCGATGTAGCGCATAGGCGTCCGCGCGTTGCCCGTTAAGGGCGACGACCACACCAGGCAAGAGGTGCCATTGCCCAGCAGGTCGATTACCGTGGCGGAAGAGGCAGTGTCAACGAAGGGGAAATGGCTCAACACGCGCCGCGCGGCAAAACCATTGCCGCATTGGCTGAAGTAGAGGTGAATCTCACCGGCAGCGAAGTAGAGAATGTCCGCGGTTCCCGAACCGTCGATATCAGCGAGTCGGATTCTTCGCGCATCGAAGACTTCCTGGCGGTCGAAGCGCGGCACGCCGTCCATCGTGACCTTCGCTCCAAAGCGACCGTAACCCAGGTTCGGCCAATAGCACACCTCGCCAACTCGAACCCGCACCAGATCGGTCAGCCCGTCACCCGACATATCGGCCATAAAGATCGATTCGGTTCCGTCAGAGAAAACTAACTTTGGCCCTGTCTCCTCATCGAACGACTGTGCCACGCGCTGCGCCTCGGCAAAACCCTCGGTCGAAAGCGAGTTATGCCACCAAAAGACATCGTCCTCGCTGATCAGCGCGTCGGCAAAGCCATCGCCAGTCAAGTCGATGAAGCGCAGATTCGGATTCTTCCAGTTCACCACGGGCATAGACTGGAACGGCATAAACGGCGTCCATCCAGCATCCTGCGTTCTCTCAAAGTAGCCCGGCGTAGGGCCGTCGAACTGTGCCAGCGAGAGAAATCCATCCCCGGAAAGCCCCAGCAACTGCTGCGAGCCAGCACCGAGCGCCGTCAGAGATGGCATGCTCTCGACAAATTGCACGGGCGCGAACGAAGGCAGCGTGAGCGCCGGTGCACCCGCTCCCTGCACATTCGCGGGACTGAGATTCGCTTTGTAGAACCAGGCTCCGCTCTGCTCCGTCAGGATCCCGGAAACCCCCTCACCATCCAAATCGATCCAGCGATAAACTGTGCCATCAATGCCACTGGGCAAATTCATCTGGCTTTCAGGGTCGAGGTCGCGCACCGTCTCATCGATCACTGCCTGGCTGTAGGTGAACTCGATTGGCGGCAGCGTTTTCGAAATGTATCCGCCTGCGCCATCACTCGTATACCCTGACTGCGAAGCCGACAAGAGATAGGAATAGAACGGCTGGCTCGGATCGGCTGGCAAACTCGATGCGTGAGTGAAGTCCGTCGAACGCACCAGGCAGTTCATGCCGACATTCGGAGCCTCGGGAAAGTTATGAAACATCAGCACACGCCGGCACAGTCGATAAGTGCGCACCTCGAAGGCCGATCGATACGTTGAGAACGGGTCGAGCCGGCAGTTCCATAGCTGAATCTCAGTGGGCGTTGGGGCTAGCAGATCGTGTTCGCCATAGTCGAAGACCACCTCGAAGCACCAGTCGGTGGGCAACGGCGTTGCTGCGGCAGCCGTCAGATCAGGAAAGTACGGCGTGCGATTCCCGTATTGAATGAATTTGACGTAGTGCTCCGCGGAGCGAGTCTTGATGGTTCGATTCCTCTCATTCGCTTGCGTCAGATCGACGCCGCTCGAGTCTTCAGCCTTGTAACAGTAGGCAATCACATTGCCCTTGCTGTCATAACTTGCGCTGATCATCCAACTAAAAATGCGCGTCGCATCGGATGGGTCGGCGATGCGGCTTTCCGCACTCTGCCCGAACCAAGTCGTAATGTTCTCCTTGGAGATCGTCCGCCAGAAGACGTCGGAGGCGTCTGCCACATTGGCCCAGCGCTCGATGCGCGCAAACATCCCCTCTGTGCGCGGACGATAGCGCTGGACGTTGTACTGCTGGCCATAGAGTGAGCGCGACGAGATGTCAAAGCTCCACTCGCCTTTGTTCTCGACGAGCGCGGGCACCATATCTTCGGCGCCCGACAGCAGGAAAATATCGGAGTTTTGAGCATCGTTGTACTGCGGAAGCCCTTTATCGGTCTTCCGCGTTATAGCCGGCAGTTCCATTGACCAACCAAAGCCAAAAGCCCCATTGCCCGCGCCGGAATTGTATGTGAGCGCCAGTTTGGGCCCAAACCCTGAGCGCCCAGGACTGGTGGCAATGGGAACCGTCGCTGCCCCGGTACCAGACACCGCATTGGCCGTGAATTTCTCTCCAATCCCGCGAATGGCCCCGCCGCCTTTGGGCAAGCCGAGACGAGGCGCTTCAGTCTGCGCACTTCCAGACGAAGCGCTGCCCGGCTGCGAATTTCCATTCGTTGGCTGATCGGCCATGCCTCACTCCATGCAAGACAGTGAGCTTATTTGTTCACGCGTTGATGCGCTGAGACAGTTTGGTGAGTCGAGAGAGCTTTGCCGCAAACATGACTCTGCCGCTTGACTGAGGTAAAGGTTTGCGACTCATCGGGAGACATGCGAATTTCCGTTTTTGGCAACGGAGGGGGAACGCATGATTTCGACAGGTGCGAGTCTACTGCGGGTTTTAGAGAAAGTCAAACAAATATTTTCGCAGTATATTTTTCATGCCGATGCAGCCTATGCTATTGATTAATTTGTAATTAAGTCGCCGTCGATCAAGCATCCTTGGCTTCGATTCTGGCTCCCCAAATGCGCCGTCCAATGGCAACTTCCTCGGTGACCGGTGATATGCATCACAGCAAGAATTCGAGACCATGGTAGGCTGAAATCATGTTGAGAGGCGCTTTTCAACGGGCGGCGGTGGCCATCGTTTTGATGGCGACATCGTTTGCGCCGTTTGGAACCTGCCTTCAGATGAAGCACAAGGCCGCGCACAGTTGCTGTGCGCCCGCATCCCAGTCAAACAAAACCATCCAAGCAAATTGCTGCGCCGCAAGCGCCCCGCAGCCAGCCATCGTGGTCGCGCCCAACCTGCCGGCTTCGGCTCCGATGACTGTTGGGCAGGAGTTTATCGCCTCGGATACGGTTTCATCACTCAGAGAATTTTCCGCGTTCGCAGCGATTCCACCGCATTCTCCGCCACCTGGCGCGTTCAACTTAAGAATCTAACTCTTTAACTTCCGCCTTGGCTATCCGGGGTGCGCACCTTTGCGCCCTGGCCTGTTCCTGTTGCCGAATTCCGCGGAGTTGAAGAGTGAAATCTATCTATGTTGTTGCGCCGTTTGCTATGGCGCTGTCGATTGCCTGTCTTGGGCAATCGGAGCCGCACTCTTTTGCTGCTCAAAACACGGCTGCTGCACCTTTGTCTGTGGATGAGGCCGTTGCCGCTGCCCTCGATAATAATCCCGAGATTCGAGCGGCGGTGCGGCGCTTGTCGCTGGCTCAACTCAAGACCACGACCGCACGCAGCCTCGACGATCCCATGCTGATGGTGCGCGACTGGGATACGCCTTTGCGCCGTCCATGGGATCTGAACCAGGCGCAGCTCATGGTCTCGATCCAGCAGACACTCCTTAGCCGTGAGAAGCGGGATCAGCGAGCCAGGCTTACAGAAGACGATGCAGGCGCGGCCGCTATCGATGTTGAGACCCTGCGCCAGCAGGTCTCGGCGGAGACCCGCAAACTATGCGCGGATCTGATGCGCAACGCCGATGAGATGCGGATCGAGGAGCGCCAGAGTTCCTTGCTCAAAGAGTCTTTGGCAGTTGCGCTCGCGCAGTACTCCACCCGCAACGCGCCGCAGGCAGACGTACTGCGCGCGCAGATGGCGCTGACCCGGCTTGACGAACAGCGCATTGAGCTTGAGCAAGAGCGGGACACGGCGGATGCGCAACTGAATACGTTGATGGACCGAGCGCCTGGGCAGGCTATCGAAATCGCCGGCAGCTATGCCGTTCCAGCGGCCCTGCCTGCAATGGAATATCTGGAACAGGTGGCGATCGAGCATCGGCCTGAACTGGCCGCTATGCGGACCCAGATTGCGAAATCCAAAGACGAAGGAAAGCTGACTCGGCTGGCAATGAAGCCCGACTTCACGGCCGCCGTGGGGTACATGCTGATGCCCACCGGATCGTTGGCGCGCAGTGCCTATATGGGCGAGTTATCGATGAATCTTCCTAGGTTGAATCGCGAACGCCACGACGGCGAAGCAAAGCAGGCCGATGCGGCAGTGGATGTGTCGCAGGCGGAACTGGGGGCGCGCACGTCGACGGTGTTCCTTGAGATACGGCAAGCGCAGATTGAGGTGTTGGCCGCGCAAAAGCGCGTCAAGCTCTATCGTGACACGCTGCTACCGCAGGCCGAGGAATCGTTCAAAGCATCCACCGCCGCATACCGAAACAACCGTGCTGAGTTGATGAGCCTCATTGACGCTCAGAACCTTCTGCTCGATATTCAGACCGCTTACTACAAGGCGTCAGCGGCAACAGATGCCGGCATGGCACAGTTGGAACTCGCCATTGGCGCGCCAATTCCCGCCGCACCGCAAAGCAATTCAGAGAGGACAAGCAAATGACAGCGAAGGAAAAGAAACTGTTCGCATTGGGCGTTGGCGCTGGTGTCTTGAGCGCGGCTCTCATTGTTGGATTTTTGACCGCGAGAGAAATGCGCTCTGTTTCCGCGGCATCGAATGCATCAAGCCCCGTCGCTGCCACGCGATCCGATAGCGGTCAGGTCGCGGAGCAAGGCACCGAACCCGGCACGACAGTCGAGCTGACACCGGCCGAGATTACCGCGGCAGGCGTGCAAGTCGCCGAGGTGCGCACGGCCGCACTCAAAACCGATATCGCTGCATTCGGCAGAGTCGAGCAGCCCGAAGCGCAGCTTGCCTCGGTAAGCGCGCGCATTGGGGGCCGCGTGGATAAGCTCTATGTGCAATACACAGGCGAGCGTGTGCGCAGCGGCCAGCCGGTGGCCGAGATCTACAGCCCTGAGGTTGCGACTGCCATCGAGGAGTATCACCTGGCAGAGGAGAACCGCAGCCAACTCAAGCAGTCAGACGATGGGTTTGCGCGTACGCAGGCCGACGCACTGGTACAGGCAAGTCAGCACAGACTGGAACTTTGGGGCATTGGCAGCAAGCAAACGAATGCACCGGATAAAGACGGCGTCCCGCATGTCACCATCTACGCTTACGCCTCTGGAACCGTGGTCGATCGCAAGGTAACACAGGGGCAGTATGTGAATGCAGGCGACACGCTGTTCACGGTCGCCGACCTCAATCAGGTATGGATCAAGGCCGATGTCTATGAAGAACAGTTGCCGCAGATTCGTCAGGGACAAGAGGTGGAGATCGCTGCCGAGTCGCTGCCCAACAGAATTCTGCACGGTCACGTGGACTTCATTGAGCCTGCCGCCAATCCACAGACGCGCACAGTGCCAGTCCATGTGCATGTCGCCAATCCTGAGATGCGCCTGTTGCCCGGCATGTTTGTGAACGCCACATTCGTGAGCCGCGCTGCGCAGTCCTCCATCGTGGTGCCTCGGTCGGCAGTTCTGGACACGGGCACACGCAAGATCGTTTACCTGGCAAAACCCAATGGCGTCTTCGAGGCGCGCGAAGTTCAAGTGGGCGCGGCAACGGAAGACTTGTTCCCAGTATCGAGCGGCCTGGCGGTGGGCGACAAAGTCGTGCTCAACGGCAACTTCCTGATCGACTCGCAGGCCCACCTTAGCTCTGGAATGTCGGGGCTCTACGGCGGATCGAAAGAGTTTGCCGCCGGGCAACAGGCGCCTGCTTCATCTACGAACAAGAGCGCAGAGACAAGCGCCGCAAAGCTCGACTTCCACGCCGATGCCGATCCCATGAAGGCTGGCGCAGACAACCAGTTTCACGCAGCACTGACCGATGCGAATGGCAAGCCCATTGCCGATGCCCGGGTCACCGTCACCCTCGTCATGCCCGCCATGCCGGCAATGAATATGCCGGAGATGAAAAGCTCCTTCGACCTTCCGTGGACGCCCGGCCAGCAAATGTACATGGGCAAGGGGCAGCCCCCGATGGATGGATCGTGGAATGTGTTCGTCGAAGCGCGCAGAAATGGCGCGATCCTGGCTTCTTACCACACGCACCTCAACGCCAGATAGGAGCAGCCCCAGGGGCAAATCATGATCAACCGCATTATCGAATTCTCCATGAAAAATCGCTGGCTGGTCCTGGGCGTGTATGCTGCGCTGGCGGTGTGGGGCTATTGGGCGCTGCTTCATACGCCCATCGACGCCATTCCCGACCTCAGCGAGAACCAGGTGATCGTATTCACTGAGTGGCAGGGCCGAAGCCCCCAGGAAGTTGAAGACCAGATCACCTATCCGCTCACCGTAAACCTGCAAGGGTTGCCCCATGTTCGCACGGTTCGCTCGGCATCGGCCTTTGGCTTCTCGATGGTCAACGTCATCTTCGAGGACTCCGTCGACATTTACTTTGCCCGAACGCGCGTGCTGGAGCGGCTCAGCCTTGCAGGTAGCTTTCTGCCTGCTGGCGTGACTCCAATGATGGGTCCGGATGCAACCGGCGTGGGCCAGGTTTACTGGTACACGGTCGAGGGACCCTACGACAGCGGCACGCTCCACTCCATTCAGGATTGGTTTATCAAATATCAACTCAACTCAGTGCCGGGAGTGGCCGAGACCGCCAGCGTTGGTGGATTCGTGAAGCAGTACCAGATCGATCTCGATCCCATCAAGCTGCGCGCATACAACGTTGCACTCAAAGATGTTGTTGCCGCGGTGGAGCGCAGCAACAATAATGTCGGCGCCAAGGTGGTTGAGGCTGGCGACACAGAGAACATCGTGCGCGGCATCGGCCTCATTCGCGGCCTCAAGGATATTGAAGACATTTCGCTCGGCGCATATAACGGCACGCCCGTGACTGTGGGCAACGTGGCCAGCGTTCAGCTTGGCCCCGAGTTCCGCCGCGGCGTTCTGGATAAGGACGGCAAAGAGGCTGTCGGCGGGGTCGTCGTCATTCGCTACGGCGCCAATGCGCGCGAGGTCATTGAGGCGACCAAAAAGAAGATTGGCGAAATTCAGCCCGGTCTTCCCGCGGGCGTCAAGATTGTTCCCTTCTACGACCGCAGCATTCTCATCGATCACGCCGTGGACACGCTGCGCCACGCGTTGATTGAAGAGATTATCCTCGTCACACTCGCGCACGTGCTTTTCCTGTGGCACTTTCGCAGCATCCTGGTCGTCACCATTCCGCTACCGCTGGCGGTGTTGGGCGCTTTCTTGTTCATGAAGGGCGCGGGCATCTCGTCGAACATCATGTCTCTCGGTGGAATCGCGATTGCCATCGGCGTACTCGTCGATGCGGGAATCGTGATGACTGAAAACGTGATTCGCCAGGCGGAGCAATACGAAGAGGAGCACGGCAACTATCGCGAACATATTTGGGAGATCACGCTCAATGCCGCGCGGCTTGTGGGCAGGCCCATCTCCTTTGCCATGGTCATCATCATTCTCGCTTTCGTTCCGGTCTTCGCCCTCACCGGCATGGAAGGCAAGATGTTTCATCCGCTGGCCTTCACCAAAACCTTCGCCATGGCTGGCTCCACGATTCTTGCCATCACTTTGGTTCCAGTTCTATGCACCTTTCTGATTCGCGGCAAACTGCATCGTGAAGATGAGAACCCGGTAATGCGCGTGCTGCGAGCCATCTACCAGCCTGCGCTGAGTTGGGCGCTCGGTCACAGGATCATTACGCTCGCAGCCGCTCTCGCGTTGTTCTGCGCCGCCGTCTACACGGCAACAACCATCGGCTCGGAGTTCATGCCGCCGCTCGACGAGGAGACGGCGCTCTTCATGCCGATCACCGATCCGCGCATCTCGCTCACCAAGGCAACGGAGATACTGCGCCAGCAGGATGCAATCATTGCCGCGGACCCGGCCGTCGCTATGGTTGTTGGCAAAGTGGGCCGCGCTGAAACATCCACCGATCCCGCGCCCGTCAATATGTCTGAAACCACCGTCACCTTCAAGCCCAAAGATCAATGGCCCAAGGGGCTCACAAAAGACGCGATTCTCGCGCGGCTCGATGAGAAGCTGCAAATTCCAGGCGTCACCAATATCTGGACGCAACCGATCCGCAATCGCATCGACATGCTCTCAACAGGTATACGCACGCAAATCGGTATCAAAGTCTTTGGCCCCGATCTAGGCGTGATCGAACAAAAATCGGCAGAGATCAAGGAGGTCGTGCGCCAGATTCCCGGCGCTGTCGATCTCTATGCTGAGCGCACCACAGGTTCTCCCTATCTGGAGATGACAGTCAACCGTCCCGCCGCCGACAGATACGGCTTGAATGTTGCCGATGTGGAAGATGCAATTGAAACCGCGGTGGGCGGAAAGAATCTGACCACAACCATTGAGGGT